>Ga0123519_10016305_pt1 | contig 10340 bp, 10 predicted proteins | sample YelNatPaOPRAMG02_FD_87396 | JGI IMG/M metagenome (GOLD analysis project Ga0123519, IMG submission 87396) | Hot spring microbial communities from Yellowstone National Park - Yellowstone National Park OP-RAMG-02 (version 2) | ecosystem: Environmental > Aquatic > Thermal springs > Hot (42-90C) ...
AAGAGCACGAAGTCGGCACAAAACATATGAGGATCGGTGAAGACTTGAGATTGCTTCGGCACTTCGTGCCTCGCAATGACAAGGGGGGGGAGCCTCGCAATGACAAGGGGGAGCCTCGCAATGACTCTCCCTAACCCCGTCATTGCGAGCGGAGCGAAGCAATCCCCGGGATGGCCCCTTTTGACGGGGGGCAAAAAACGAAAATAGAATTTTTGATGGTCTCGTAAAAAGTCCCAGAGTGGTCATTGCGAGCGAAGCGAAGCAATCTCGTATTTTCTAAGTGCTTGATTTCAAGGGATTGCCGCGTCGCTGCGCTCCTCGCAATGACATCTGGTCAGACTTTTTACGAATTCATCATTTTTGGATTTCTATTGGCCGAATCTTAACCGTTGCTGTCCAATCCTTTGCGGACGTACGACATAGACAGGATACTTACGCCATCTTGATCATCTGGTATTGGTTGCCGAGGAGAAAATCGATGGAAGGAATCCAAAAGGGACGGGTTTTGGCCGTCAATATCAGCAAGGATAAGGGAACGAAGAAAACAAATGTCCATTCTTGCCTCGTCCTCAGGGAGCACGGTTTGCAGGGCGATGCCCATGCTGGTCCCTGGCACAGGCAGGTGAGCCTGCTGGCGAACGAATCCATCCAGAAGATGAGGGAAATGGGACTCGATCCCGCCTACGGTGATTTTGCAGAGAACATCACCACCGAAGGGATCGATCTCGTTCACCTCCCTGTTGGAACGGAAATCCGGATCGGCGATTCCGTGAGGCTTCGTGTGACCCAGATCGGAAAAATCTGCCACGATCGTTGTGCCATTTATTACCAGGTCGGCGATTGCATCATGCCTAAGGAGGGCATCTTTGCCGAGGTTCTAAGCGAGGGAGAGGTCAAGGTGGGAGACGAAATCATCATCGAAGGATGAGATGGATCAATGGCCATGGTTCAACCTCATGCGAAAGAGGAAAAGAGAATGACATTCAGGGTAGCAATTCTCACCATCAGCGATCGCGGTTCGAGAGGAGAACGGGAGGATTCGAGCGGCCCCCTCATCGAGGAGATGGTAAAAGACCTTCCCGCCCAGGTGATTCACTATGAAATCATACCCGATGAGAAACCGAAGATCGCCGAGGCTCTGAAGAAGGCCGCTGACGAGCTTCGGGCCGATCTCATCCTCACCACAGGGGGCACAGGCCTAAGTCCCCGTGACGTGACACCCGAGGCTACCCTCGAGGTGATCGAAAGAGAGCTTCCAGGGTTTTCCGAGGCCATGAGACATGAAAGCCTGAAGAAAACCCCTCACGCCATGATCTCGCGGGCTGTCTGTGGGACCCGAGGCGAAAGCCTCATCGTCAATTTGCCCGGAAGCCCCAGAGGCGTGAGAGAAAATCTCGAGGTCATCCTTCCTGCCCTTCCCCACGCCCTCTCGAAGCTGAAGGGTGACCCCTCTGAGTGCGGCCACCCCTGAGTCTTTGGCCATCGACGACGTCGCTCCCTTTTCGCAAGAAGACATCCGTCGATTCAGGGCCCAAAGAGGTGGCATGCGACCTGCCTCTGCATTCCAACGTCTCGAAGCTCGGGAGGATCGATCTTGCAGGCCTCCTTCGCGTGCTCACATCGGGGGTGGAAACGGCAACCCCGAGGGGGGTTGATCGTGCTCGGCACCTCCCCGGGTAGCGGCCGACGCTCTTGTCGCAACGAGGGGTCCGGAACGGGGACAGCCGAGATCAAGGCTTGGGTATACGGATGCTTCGGGTCCTTGAAGAGATCGGCCGCTGGAGCGATCTCCACCAGCTTTCCCAAATACATAACCGCCACCCGGTTGCACACGTGTCGGATGACGCTCAGATCGTGGGAGATGAAAAGATAGGAGAGACGGTATCGATGTTGCAGGTTCTGCAACAGATCGATCACCTGCATTCGAATCGAAACATCAAGGGACGACGTGGGTTCGTCCAGAACAATGAGCTCGGGCTTGGACGCCACGGCTCGGGCGACCCCGATACGTTGTTGCTGGCCTCCGCTGAAGCTGTGAGGGTACTTTTCCAGGCTGTCCGTCTGGAGGCCCACGTCATGAAGCAGTTTTGAAATCGCTTCGCGAATCTCGTGGCGAGGCGTCAGACAAAACCGCCTGTAGGGCTCGCTGAGGATCTTGAAAATGGTAAAGCGCGGATTGAGTGAGCCCGCTGGGTCTTGAAAAACCATCTGCATGCGTCGCCGAAGTCGGACCAAATCCCGTTTCGGCAGGCGAAGCACGTCTTCTCCGTCAAAGAGGATACGGCCCGATGTCGGTTCGAGAAGCCGAAGGATGCAACGGCCCACCGTTGATTTTCCACACCCGCTTTCGCCGACGAGACCCAGCGTCTCTCCTCGGGCAAGCGTGAAGGAAACACCGTCCACGGCATGGACCACCCGTGGCCTCGGCCATCCGCCTACAGGAAAGTGCTTGACCAGTCCCTCGACTTGCAACAAGGGTTCAGACATGACAGGGTCCACTTAACCGTTGCCTTTCAGTGTAAAGACCCACTGACAGTAAGGTTTGCCCTCCGCCAATCTGGCCTGAAATTCCAACTCGATCTTCGGATGGAAACACCGGGCAAAGTGGAGGTCGCCCCAGCAGTACTGATCTCCCAACTCCTTGATCCTCTCTTCGGACAGGCCGCTTTGGCGCCAGGCCTCGACGATGGGACAACGATTGTCACGGATCACATAGCGCGTGGGCGTTAACTCGAGGATTTGGATCCCCGGAAAGCCAGCCCGATGGGCTGCTGCCAGCTGCTCCAGGCCTCCCTTTCCGAAACGGGCAGCAGCCATCTCTCCTGCAGCTTCTGCCTTTTGCCTCACAACCTCCGCCGCCACCTCCCGAGCTACTTCCTTACCATATCGCCTTTCGAGGACGTCCATCATGGATCGAAAAACATTGCCCGCGGCCCGATACCCTCCTTCGATCGCCCGCTGAATCTCCTCCTCAGTCAGATCTTTGATGGCCATTTTGTCTACTCCTCTCCGTTCCCTCGGCAATAGCCTTTATTATTAGTATGCTCAAATTAGTCTGGACAAACAAAGGGAAAAAGAATCTTCCTCTCCCCTTGGGGAGAGGATCGAGGTGAGGGGGCAATTTCAAGGGAACACTCTCACCCCAGCCCTCTCCCGCCTGGGCGGGAGAGGGAGATGTCTGTAATTTCTATTTTGAGAAGATTAATAGTTGTATGCTCCTATGCGTCTCAATAGACAGATGGCAATGGGAGTGATCTACATTCCTCCCCCTTCGCCTGATCTTGGCTCACACCTGACACCGCAGCTTGAGAGAAGGCCATTGTCGCAGCCCAACCCTTGAGATTGCTTCGCTTCGCTCGCAATGACGAAATTAGGGAGAGTCATTGCGAGGCTTCCCCCCTCTCGTCATTGCGAGGCACGAAGTGCCGAAGCAATCTCGGGTTTTGACAGTCAACACGATCAAACCACGAAGCCAAGGAAGCTTCGGACTCCCCCTAAAGGACTGTACGACCACCGTCCACAAAGAGCGTTTGGCCGTTCACATAGTCCGAAAGGTCCGAGGCAAAGAAGAGCGCCGGCCCCACAATATCAGCCGGTTCCCCGATTCGCCCCAGAGGAATGACGCTTAACGCCTTGGCCAACCGTTCCGGACTCTCCGTAACCTGTCGAGCCATAGGCGTTCGGAACTGTCCTGGCGCGATACAATTCACCGTGATCCCATAAGGCGCCCACTCTGCTGCCAGCGACTTGGTCAAAGCGATCACCCCGGCCTTGGTGGCAGCATAGACTGCCAAGCCTCCCCCAGGCCTCACCAGAAGGCCCGAGGTGGAGGAGATGTTCACGATCTTCCCTTTTCTTCGGGGAATCATGACCTTGGCCACATACTGATTGAGAAAGAAGGTGCTTCGGAGATTGAGCCGTTCATGGAATTCGTAGTGCTCCAAATCGGTCTCGAGGGCGTCTTTGAGCCATCCGCCCCCGGCGTTGTGGATCAGCACATCGATCCGTCCAAACTCTCGAACCGACTCGTTCGTCAGCATTTGAAGATCCTCGAGCTTCGAAACGTCGACGCGAAGGGCTAAGGCCCGACGGCCCATCGAACGGATCTCTTCGGCCACGGCTTCACACTCCTCCAGGGTGCGGCTGCAGACGACAACGTCGGCTCCGAAATGGGCGAGTCCAAGAGCCATGGCCTGACCCAGACCATGGCCTCCTCCTGTAATGACAATCACCTTTCCATCCACTCTTCCGACAGGATACTCAAACCGTACGATCTCTTCCATCACTCACCTCGCCTAAAGATTGATTTCCCTTGATGTTGCAAAAAATTTGGGCTCCGCGATGCAGCTACCCGACTTTATGACACGCGACATGGCGATCTTCACCCAAGGCCCGAACCGGCGGCTCTTCGGTTCGACAAATTTCCATCGATTCTTGACAGCGGGGATGGAACCGACACCCCGGCGGTGGATCCCGAGGATCCGGCACATTGCCTGGAATCGTTTGGGTCCGAAAGTCCTTCCGGATATCCGGCACCGACCGCAACAATGCTTCAGTATACGGATGAAGAGGCTCTCGAAAGATCTCGTCTACCCGCCCCATCTCCATGACCTTACCGCAGTACATCACCACCATTCGATCACAGGTCTCTGCGGCCACCCCGAGGTCATGGGTCACCAGCAACTGCGCAGCCTGAGTCTCTCTTCGGAGATCCCGCATCAACTTGAGAATCTGTCCTTGGATCGTGACATCGAGGCCTGTGGTCGGTTCATCGGCGATCACCAGGTTCGGCTCGCAGAGGAGGGCCATCGCAATCATAACCCTCTGACACATCCCTCCACTCAACTGGTATGGATACTGGTTCATCACCCGCTCAGGATCCGGGATGCCCACCCGATGAAGAAACTCCAGGGCCCGCTGCCAAGCCTCGCGAAAGGAGCTCCCTTTGTGAACCTGATGAACACGGGTAATCTGAGTCTCCACCTTCAAGACCGGGTTGAGACAGCTCCGAGGGTTCTGAAAAATCATGCTGATGGCTCCACCTCTCAGGCTGTTCATCTCTTCCTCCGTCGTGCTGAGGAGGTCTCGGCCCTGAAAGATCACCTGCCCTTCTACAATCCGTCCCGGCAAATCGATCAGGCGAAGAACGGATAAGGCTGTGACCGATTTGCCCGATCCCGATTCCCCCACGAGACCCACCATCTCGCCCGGTTCCATCCAGAACGAAACCCCATCCACAGCCTTGACCGTGCTCTTTCGGAGGTAAAAATAGGTTCTTAGCCCCCTGATCTCAAGCAGCCGCTCCATGAGTTACCATCGTAATCTTGGATCGAAGATATCCCGCAAACCATCCGCAAGTAAGTTAAAGGCCAAAATGGTGACAAAGATCGCTGCGCCGGGAAAGGCGAAAAGCCACCACTTACCAGCCATCATGAAACCCATTCCCTCGTTGATCATGCTTCCCCACTCCGGTGTGGGAGGCCGGACCCCCAAGCCGATGAAACTCAGGCCTGCTGCGTTCAGAATGGCCCAGCTCATGTTGAGCGCCACTTGAACCAGCAACGGAGGCAGACAGTTGGGCAAAAGGTGGCTGAAGATGATGACAGGCCCTGGATTGCCCACACAGCGCGCCGCCTCAGCGTAGGGCCTCTCCTTGGCCGAAAGGATCTCTGCCCGTGCCAATCTCACGTAGATGGGGATTTGAATCAGAGCGACGACGTAAATGATGTTCGCTGTACCGACCCCAAGCGCCGCAGCCATCCCCATGGCCAGGATAAAGGGTGGAAAGGCCATGAGCACCTCGATCACGCGCATGGAAAAGACGTCCAAAAGGCCGCCGTAGTAGCCTGAAATGGCACCGATGCTCGTCCCGATCAAAAAGGCGAGACCCACCGAGGTCAAGGCGATGAAAAGGTCCATTCGACAGGCGTAAACGACCCGCGAGAAGACATCCCTTCCATACTGGTCGGTGCCGAAAAGGAAACGGGAGGAAGGAGGTTCGAGGGCATGGATCGGCGAAGTCGCTTTAGGATCGTGGGTCGCGATCCACGGAGCGATCGCGCCGACCAGCACGAAGAGGAGGACCACCGCCAGACCGAAGAGCGTCAAGGGATTTCTGCGGATGAGATAAAGGGGATAATCGAGCCGCTGCCCAATCCGCAGCCATCTCGTACGACGATCCGTTCTCCCTTTTTCAAACCCGTTCAACAGATCCCCCCTCAATAGGCGATACGAGGATCGATAAGCGCGTAGGCGATATCGACTAACAGATTCACTACGACGAAAATCACGGCCACCACCAAAACCACCCCTTGGACCGCGGCATAATCCATGTTCATGATCGCCCCAAAGGCGTAGCGCCCCATCCCTGGAAGGCTAAAGATCATTTCGACGAGCACAGCACCCCCGAGGGCGAACCCATAGTAAACCCCGATCATTGTCACGACCGGGAGCAAAGCGTTCTGGAGGGCATCTCGAAAGAGAACCGTCCTCCGTGGAAGGCCATAAGCCCGAGCTGTCCGTACGTAGTCCGAATGGAGCACCTCGAGCATGCTCGAGCGGGTCATTCGCGTGATCGAACCGATCATCGGAAGGGCGAGCGTCACAGCAGGAAGGATAAAATGGGCAAGGGCCGACCGGAAGGCAGGCCAGTTCCTTCCCAGGAGGCTATCAACCAAGATCATCCCTGTCACGGGAGGAGGCATCGTGATCAGCGGATCAACGACGCCCATGGGAGGAGACGCCCACCGGAGCCAGAAAAAGAAGACGTAACTCAAAAGCAAACCCGCACAGAAAAGGGGCACCGAGACTCCGGTGACGGCCACAACCCGCGCGATATTATCGACCCACGAACCGTTTCGAACGGCAGAGGCCACACCCAATGGGATGGCAATGACGAGGGTGATGATCAGGCTGATGGTGCTGAGCTCAAAGGTGAGAGGGAACCGTCTTGCGATGTCCCGGGCCACTGGCTGTGAAGTGTGCCAGGCATAGCCTAAGTCGCCTCGAAGAACATCACGTAAGTAGATTCGATACTGCTCGGGTATCGATTTGTCAAAGCCTAACTCGACCTTCGTTCTCGCAATCTCCTCCTGGCTCGCATAGGGGCCAAGAATCATGTAGACGGGATTACCCGGCAGAACACGAACCAAGGAGAAACAGACGAGAGAGACCCCAAAAAGGGTGGGAACCAGGAGAAGAAGTCGTTTCACGATGTAAAAAAGAAGCCGCATAATCCTTGTTCAAACCTTCTTCCGGAACCTTTCCCGCACTGCCCTTTCCAACGATTTATTAGGATGCACCCATTAGTCTGCACAAACAAAGTGAAAAAGAATCTTCCTCTCCCTTTGGGGGGAGGATCGAGGTGAGGGGGCAATTCCAAGGGAACACCCTCACCCGAGCCCTCTCCCGCCAAGGCGGGAGAGGGAGATGTCTGTCATTTCTATTTTGAGAAGATCAATATCTCTTGTACAGGGCGAAGTGTCGGGTGAACCGATCGGGATAAAAGACGTACCCTTCCACGTTGTCCCGCATCGCCATATTCCAGTATGGATGGAAGAGCCAGGCCACAGGCTGATCCTTCGCAATCATCTCCTGGGCCTCCTCGATCATCGCCTTCCGCTTGGCCGGATCGAGCTCGGCTACGCTTCGAGCTGCCAATTCATCCAGCCGCGGATTGCTATACTGCCACGTGTTGAGAACTCCGCCCGTCTTGTACCAGAATTCCAAGACGTAGCTTGGGTCCGGCACATAGGGCGTATAGCCATCGATTCCGGCGGCAATCGTTTTCGCCGCGCGGCGCTCGTTCCAGGCCGCTGTATGGACCTTCTCCAAGGTGACCTTGATGTTGTACTTGGACAGCTCCGCCTGGATGAAGACGGCCGAAGTCTCCTCTTCCGGCCTTCCCTCTCGATAGGTCAGGGTCATTGGGAAGCCGCCGCTCAAACCCGCCTCGGCCAAGAGCGATCGGGCCTTCTCAGGATCATGCTTGACGACGCTTACGGGTTTATGATAAAGCACCCCACCCGCAATGGGGCTTAGCGCAGGCTTTCCCAAACCGTACAACACCTTGTCGATCAGCGCCTCATAGGGCACCGCATAGGCAAGGGCCTGCCGCACCTTGACGTTATCAAAAGGTGGCAGCTTATTGTTCGTGAAAAAAACGGTGGTCGACGTCGCCGGGAAAGAAAGAATCTTGACCCCTGGGGCGTTCTTGAGGGTCGTCGTGAGGTCGAGGGGTGTCAGATCGTAAGCCAAATCGATGGCACCGCCCATCAAAAGCATAACCCGATCGGGGCCCGAGGGCACGGTCTTATAGATGACTCTTTCGAGCTTCGGCATGCCCTTCCAGTAATGCTTGTTCGCTGCGTAAATGACCTGGTTTCCTGGTTCATATTTCTCAAGGGAATACGGACCGCTGCCGGCGACGTGGTTTCGAAGCCACTTCTCAGCGAAAGGGTCTTCCTTGGTGACCTTGGCCTCAACGGTCTTAGAATCGAGAACTACGGAATTTGCCGCCTGAGCCAGGATGTGAGGAAGCACAGGGTTAGGCTTGTTCAGTTTGATCTTGAACACATAGGGCTCCTCGGCCACCGTCTGGGTCGTGGAGACGACCCCGGCGAATTTGAGCATGCTCAGGAGAATCCCTTTGTTCATCTTGAGGGCCCGGTCAAAGCTATACTTCACGTCCGCGGAGGTGAGTTCGTTGCCGCTGCTGAACTTGACGTTCTTTCGGAGTTGGAAGGTCCAGGTTAACCCATCGGAGGAAACGCTGAATTTTTCAGCCAACATCCCTTTGATCTTCGTGAGGTCCGCAAGCATCCTCCCGTCAGGCGTCTTCACGATCTCATACTCTAATAGGCGGTCGTAGAGCGTCTGGATCATATCGTTCGCCGTATAATAAGTGACTGTTGCCGGATCCCATCCTTCCAAATCCCCTGCTACGGCCACAATGAGGCTCCTTGCCCGATCCATCTGCCCCTGGGCCGGGAAAGGGCAAAAGGCGATGAAACCTGCCAAAAGAAACACACCCAGAAAAACCGAACAAACCCTTTTTTGATTTCGACTCACCATCTTTTCCCCTCCTTTTCCGACGGAATGGAAGCGTTCCAAAAAATTGCTGTCCTTCGTTCCTGACCCTTCTTTCCACCCCCTTTCCATTTCAAAAGGTTAAGGAAACAGTTTTTCCACCACCCGACCCCGTTCATGGACTACCGCGTTGTGGAAATCATCCTCGGGCTTCTGCATGAAGTCTTTAACCCGATCCCAATGGCCCCGCCACTCGTCGAAGGCAGCGAAGTTGGGCATCTCCCAGATCGCCATGTATTGGGGATCCGGCCCAAGGCCATAGCGCCGGGAGAAAAAACCTATGAGCCGGTTGCTCGGCCACGCTTTCTCCCATCCCTCTGCCAAGGCCTTGTAAATCTCAATCATTTGGACATCAGAAACCTCGAGACGCCGATCAAATTCGTGGACGAAGTAGATCATGAATCTCTCCTTCTTATGCGCAATCTTTCAGCGCCTTGCAAGAGGGCTTATACATCATCCTGGGTGGGATGACGCGGTAATCCGTCAGGATTTCGATCACCCGATCGATCGGTATCGCCTCGACGACCCGATCATCCCGCCCCTTCATCGTTTCAGCCTTGAAGAAAGAGTTGAGGATCGCTTCCTCAACCATATCCACCGTGGCCCGGAACAGAGGGTTGAGCCGAGATTCGTCCTCCATAAAGTAGGCTATTCCCCTCGTCTGACCGCTTCGCAGGTTTTGTCGGTAGGTCGTGGAGAAGGCAATAAAGTAGTCTCCACTTCCATGGCTTCCCTCTGCGCCCACACGGGGAAGGGCCCATGTCCCCCTTTTGGCGAGACGACCTAACTGCCGGGAGGAGAGAGGGACGTCAGTCCCAAGAACCACCATAATCGATCCATCCGGGTTCGTGACAGAAGGCGGCCTTTCCTTCTTCAAGATCCTTCCGACGGGGACCCCTTGGATCACCAGTTCTCCGCCGAAGTTCGATTGTACCAGCGCCGCGAGGGTCCATCTTTTTCCACTTGTCTCAACAATGCGGGATGCTGTCCCGATCCCTGCCTTGAACCCACAGGCACTCGTCCCCGTCCCGGCTCCCACATTTCCTTCCAAAACCGATCCTTCGACGGCCCTCTCAATAGCCTCGAAGACATGCTCCGCCTTGACATGAAGGCCGGCAGCGTCGTTGAGACCTCCATCATAGGTTTCGCCGACTGTAGGGCTGAACCAGCGGAGTTTTCTCGGGTCTTCCACAGACTGGACTGCATGTCGAACAATAGCATCGTAAACCGTTCCAACGCTGAAGGTATTCGTC
>Ga0123519_10016308_pt1 | contig 10337 bp, 9 predicted proteins | sample YelNatPaOPRAMG02_FD_87396 | JGI IMG/M metagenome (GOLD analysis project Ga0123519, IMG submission 87396) | Hot spring microbial communities from Yellowstone National Park - Yellowstone National Park OP-RAMG-02 (version 2) | ecosystem: Environmental > Aquatic > Thermal springs > Hot (42-90C) ...
ACATACCTGCTACTGCTTTCTCTTTGGGTCTGTATGGAAGTATGCTGAAGGTAGAAGGGTCAGGCATGGCAACCATATCTGACTCATCTATCCTTGCAAATCCCTTTATGGAAGAGCCATCAAAACCCATACCGTTTTGAAGTGCATGTTTTAACTCATCTGTGGTAATGGTAAATCCCTTCATCTGTCCTGTAATATCTGCAAACCATAAACGAATAAACTTTACATCATTCTCCTTTACCATATTTAATACATCTACTTTTGTTATATTTCTATCATTCATTTTTTCTCCCCCTGTTAAATCTTATTCTATCACTTATTATAGAAAAATCAAAGTAAAGGAATGTTATTTATTGTTCCACCGCGAGTGTTCCACTGCGGCGGCTGTAAAAAGGGGTTTCAGGATAATTCCTGCAAGAGGTGGAAGGGTAAGGTTAATAGAGAATGGCCTGTGGTGGCAGGAGATATTTTCTGCCTTTACCATTCCGAAGTTTCCCATATTACTACCACCATAAAACTCAGAATCACTGTTAAAAATTTCTTTATAACATCCCTTCATCGGAACACCAATTCTGTAGTTATATCTCGGGACAGGGGTAAAATTAAATATACATACAACAAAGTCATTCTCTTTATTCCCCTTACGGATAAAGGAAATAATACTGCTCTCATAGTCAGAAAAGTCAATCCACTCAAATCCTTCAGGAGAAAAGTCAATCTCAAATAGTGCTTTCTCTTTTTTGTAGATGGTATTAAGGTCTGATATGAATTTTTTTGTTTTTCTATGCTCATCCCTTTTAAGTAGATACCATTCAAGTTCCCTGTCATAGTTCCATTCAGATATCTGGCCGAACTCCCCACCCATAAAAAGAAGTTTTTTACCAGGGTGGCAATACATATATGTAAGGAGAAGACGGAGATTTGCAAACTTTTGCCACATATCCCCAGGCATCTTTGAAAGGAGAGAACTTTTTCCATATACGACCTCGTCATGAGATAGGGGCAGTACAAAATTTTCCGAGAAGGCATACAGTAAACTGAAGGTCAGGCAGTTATGGTGATACTTCCGATGGATAGGGTCAAGCGAGAAGTAATATAATGTGTCATGCATCCATCCCATATTCCACTTAAATCCAAAGCCAAGTCCACCTGTATATACAGGTCTGCTTACCATAGGCCAGGCAGTTGATTCCTCTGCTATTGTGACTGCGTGGGGAAATTTTTGATAGACAACTGTATTAAACTTTTTCAGGAATTCAATTGCCTCAAGGTTTTCTCTTCCACCATATATATTGGGCATCCATTCGTCTTTTTTTCTTGAATAGTCCAGATAAAGCATTGAGGCAACACCATCAACACGCAGTCCATCTATTCTGTAGTTTTCAAGCCAGTGTAAGGCACTGCCTATAAGGAAATTGCTTACCTCATATCTGCCGTAATTGAATATAGCACTTTTCCAGTCAGGATGGTCTCTCTTCTGTGGATATGCGTGTTCATAAAGGTGTGTTCCATCGTAGAGATACAAGCCAAACGCATCCTTCGGAAAGTGTGCTGGTGTCCAGTCAAGGATTACACCTATATTATTTTTATGTAGCTGGTCTATGAGGAATTTAAAGTCATCGGGTGTGCCATGTCTGCTGGTAGGAGCAAAAAAGCCGGTTGTCTGGTATCCCCAGGATGAGTCCAGCGGATGTTCAGTAGCAGGCATAAATTCTACCAAGTTGAAGCCGGTCTCTTTCAGGTATGGTATGAGAAGTTCGGCAATCTCTCTATAATTCAGAAAAAATCCGTCATTTCTTCTTTTCCAGGAGCCAAGATGCATCTCATATATAGCAACTGGTTTTTCATATATATTTGATGGCTTAATCGGCTCGCTTTCCCATAGATACCTTGAGTGATAGGTTAGTGATGCATTTGCAGGCCGAATTTCAAAGAAAGAACCATACGGGTCTGACTTCAGCAACCTCTGGTTTTGCTTTGTATATATCTCAAACTTATAAGGGCAGAACTCTTTTACATCAGGGACAAAAGTTTCCCAGATACCTGAACTATCGAGAGATCGCATCCTGTGTTTCGTCCCATCCCAGTTATTGAAATTGCCTACCACACTTACTCTTGTGGCTTCTGGTGCCCAGACGGCAAAGTTATAGCCCTCAATACCGTCAACTATCCTTTTATGTGCCCCTAACTTTTTATATATCTCAAAGTGATTGCCTTCATTGAATAGATGAAGATCTAAAGAGCCAAAAAGGGACTCAACCCTATCCTGTTTTTTTTCTACACTATCCAATTTTCTTCCTTTGTTGAAAAGTGCACCTTAAAATAATCCATACCTGGCATCAAAAATTCCTGCCCCCCTTTTTCCTTAATTGTTATAGTGAAAAAAGAATCCTTTTCTCCTTCTTTTAGGATCTCCTTCCTTGGTATCTTTATCTCTATTATATCACCAATACAAAAAGATATATCCTTGTTCTGGATTTCACCAGGTCTTATAATAAATGTTTTTTTTACTGAATTTTGAAATGAGATATAGATTTCTTCCCAGTCATTTTTAACAAAATCCATCCTTATATAGAGGTTTTCATCGTCATAGCCATAAAAGAGCCTTTTTATAGGAATATCCACTGGTTTGAAGGTTGCCCATAAACTAAAAGGGTCAATTTCAATGGCATTATACCACTCATAAAAGTGTGTAACCTTTCCGTCAATAAATGGCGTGATGTAAGGGAATGTCTGTTCTGTGCCATATTCTTCAATAGGGAAATTAAGAAATTCAGGGATACCTAAACCGGCTATCTCATAGATTTTTTTCAGTGCATTTCTGAAGAGAGAATCAAAAATTTTTTTTGTTTTCGGGTCAGCAGGTAAACTATACCACCAGAACCAGTCACTGGATTCTGCAAGCATAATATATTCTTTTATCTCAACCTTTTGTTGAGGCGAAAGTGTCTCCCTTTTTTCTTCTGCTATCATTCTTGTCTGTTTTAATATCTTCCATGCATCATTTGCTGCCTTTTTCCCTATCCAGTTATCAAAGTTTACCCCCATCCAGCTTCCAGGGGTTATCCTGTCTAACTTTCCTTCTCTTATATCGCCGCTCTTAATTGCCTCTGAAAATGTCAGTGTTTTTATGCTGGAAGAGCCACTCAGGTATGTGTATAAGGTAGGCAGAAATTGTGCACCAAAAGATGGATAAAAGTCCCAGGGGTTTTCTCCATCAAGTATGATGGTTATTAACTGCCGTTCTTCCTTCTCTGTGATCCTATGCAGTTGTCCAATAAAATTTATTGCTGATTCTTTTTCTTCCATTTTTTGATAGCCAAAGCCAATTATGTCAGAAAGACGATGATCTCTGAAAAAGATGAAGATTTTGTTCCTGAATGTCCATCGCTGGTGGTGTTCATTTTGGGATAGAGACATTGAAAGTGTTCCTGCAAGTAGGTATTCATCAGTGGCTGTCCATAAGATGCCATTTTCAGCAAGTATTTCTAGTATCTCATTATTCACACTTCCTTCTGATGGCCAGATACCTGAAGGGGGTTTTCCAAAGATTCTTTTGTATGTTTCTATTCCTTCAATTATCTGTGTGCGTGCATCTTCAGGGGATGAAAAGAGTCCTGCAGGGATACTGAGTGATGTCTTTGTCTCTCTTGCTATATCAGTATTATAAAGGAGCGGTAATATAGGATGCATCATCGGGCTAGTGCTGATTTCACACTGTCCTTTTTCCATAAGGTTTCTGTATTTCTCTATTGTTTTCCCTAATAGATTTTTTTCTTTTTTATAAAGGAATTCCATATCATTATAGTTAAACTCTCTACCTTTTTTTAAAAGTTGTTCAATCTCTTCGTCAATGATAAAAGGGTGAAATGATAACAGATGTAGATGAACCTTTGTATCAGCAATGTCTTTAGATGAATAACTATTGTTTTCAATCTTATTCAGAAGGACCTTAAGGAAATTGTTTTTTCTTATTACCTGAGATGGCAGTTGATTAGCAAAAGATAAAAGTTTTTCAGGTGGTGTCGCATCTTCCAGAAGGAGAGATAGAAAGTCGTCAGAATATTGTCCAAGATAGACACCTTCTATCTGTTTTAACAATACAGGTGTAAGATTGAAGTTTAACTTTACATCAGGGTATTCTTCAGCGATAGAAGCCATAGGAAAATAGTTGAAAAGTGTTCTGAAGGTAAGGATAGGGGTAATAACCCTCCCGTTGATTACATAAAAAGGTTGATGCATATGCCAGAGAATAGAAAGGTATGTCATTGTTTCCTCAGTTCTTCATAGGTTTTGAGGTATTTTTCAACAGAGCCCTTCCATGAAAAATCAATCTTCGTAACCTTATCCACCAATCTTTCCATTTTTTCTCTGTCATTGAATAGTTTTATTGCATCTTCCATACTTTTCAAAAACTCCTTTGCTCCACCTTCAAATACAAAGCCAGTCCCTTCTCCTGTATCAAAGTTGTAGTTTTCTACAGTATCAGCAAGACCACCTACCTTTCTTACAATAGGTATTGTCCCGTATTTAAAACTTATCATCTGTCCAAGACCACAGGGCTCAAATCTTGAAGGCATAAGGAAGAAATCACTGCCCGCATATATCTGATGGGCAAGTTCTTCATTAAATCCAGAGTTAAATGATATCTTTTCTGGGTTTCTCTTTTGCCAGCCAGTAAGGATGTCTTTGTATTTAGGGTCTCCATCACCAAGAACAACAATCTGTAAGGGCTCGGAAAGAACCTTCTCCATTATCTCAGCCAGATCATCAATACCCTTTTGTTCAACTAAACGGGTGACCATACCAAAAACAGGTATTTCTCGGCCCATAGGTAGTTTTTGTCTTTTCTGTAGGTAGAGTTTATTTTCTATTTTGCCTTTATAACTCTTATATCTTTTTACTATGTGATTATCAAAGGCAGGGTTCCATATCTGATAGTCAATCCCATTGAGTATTCCTGTGAGTTTATACTGATATTTTCTCAGGAGTCCATCTAAGTTATGCCCGAATTCAGGTGTAAGTATTTCTTTAGCATAGGTTGGGCTTACTGTGTTTATCCTGTCAGAATGTATTATTCCTGCCTTCATAAAATTGATATTGCCATAAAATTCCAGTTCCTCTATATGGAAATACTGCCACGGAAGTCCTAAAAGATGAAACTTATCTGCAGAAAATACTCCCTGATATCCTAAGTTGTGTATAGTAAATAATGTTTTAGAATGAGGGAAGTTTTCTTTGTAATGGGTTTTTAGATATAATGGAGTGAGTGCAGTATGCCAGTCCTGACAGTGAAGTATATCCATATCTATCTTCAGGGCTTTTATTACTTCCAGTACCCCCTTTGAAAAGAAGGAAAATCTTTCTGCACTATCAGGATAGTCCTTACCTCCGGGTCCATAAACATCATCTCTATCAAAGTATTGCGCGTTTCCTATAAAATAGACGCCTTTGAAGTCATTGCTTTTTGCTACAAATCCATTTTCCTGTCGGCTATTGAAAAAACTGATATTGAAGGTAAATAATTTTTCTGTCTTATAGTTTCTTGCTATCTGTCTGTAAAATGGAAGAAAAAGAAATATATTATGCCTCCCTTTTAGATATTTATATAGAGAACCAACCACATCAGCCATACCTCCTACCTTCACAAATGGAACTGCCTCTGCAGATATAAGGCATATATTCTTTTTCTCCATTAATCTTCCTCCTTTACATTCAGGGATTTCAAAAATTCTGCTGCTTCTTCTGGTGGTGTCGGGTTTATATAAAAACCGGTGCCCCATTCAAAACCACCTTGCTTTACAAGGCGCGGCATTATCTCTATGTGCCAGTGATAGTCCTTTTCTATTGTCTGCCAGTATCCAGGCCGTGGATATCTTGCAGGGGCTGTATGCAACATAAAGTTGTATGATGGATTGTTAAGCCCCTTTGAAAGTTTTTTGAATACAAGAAGCATCGTCTCTGCCAGAAGTTCTTTCTCTTTTGGAGTAATTACGTCAAAGTCAGGGGAGTGTCTCAAAGGGAGTATTGAAAGTTCAAATGGAGACATTGAAGCAAAAGGTGCAATCACTATAAATGCCTCATTCTGATAGACGATTCTTTTCCCGCTATCTATCTCCTGGTTGATTATATCACACCAGACACATCGCTCCTTATAGTCATAGTACCACTTTGAACCCATAAGTTCTTCTTTTACCCTTTTGGGAACCACAGGTGTTGCTATCAGTTGAGAGTGTGGATGTGAAAGGGATGCCCCTGCCTCTTTCCCGTAGTTTTTGAATACAAGTATATAACGGAAACGGGTATCCTTTTTCAGGTCAATACACCTTATCTGATATGTCTCAATGATATTTACCATAGTCCTTAACGAATAGTCTTTGATATCAATATTTCCACCTTTAGCGTTTTTGTGTTCAGGGGTTTCAATGATAACCTCATGTGCTCCTATACCGCTCATCATATCATATATACCCATCCCTCTTCTGTTCAGGTCACCTTCTATCCTTAAGGCAGGAAATTTATTCGGGACAACCCTCACCTCCCATCCCTGTGTATTCGGAAGTGAATGTCCGGGCCTTATAGCAAATATCTCAGGGGGGGTTTTGTCTTCATTCCCCGGACAGAATGGACAAAATGTCTCTGTGTGTACCTCAACAGGAACTGAAAAGTCTGATGGTCTGAATTTCCTTTCTGTTGCTATAACAACCCACCTTCCTATGATAGGGTCTTTTCTTAATTCTGACATATATACCTCACCATTTGTAGTTTTTTGGTATAACGACTATTCCACCTTCTGATACATAAAACCTTTTTCTGTCTTCTGTAAGATTATATCCAACCACAGTACCCTGTGGAACATTTACATTTTTATCTATAATAGTTCTCCTGATTTTTGCATATCTCCCGATATTTACATTTTCAAACATTATACTATCTATTACTTCTGCATAACTGTGCACCCTGACATTTGTAGAGAGGACACTATGGATAACCTTACTACCACTTATTATACATCCACTTGAGACCATTGAGTCAGTAACAGATGCCTTTCTGTCTTCACCAGAAAAAACTGTTTTTGCTGGAGGATACTGTTCCTGAAAAGTTCTAATAGGCCAGGCTCTATCATAAAGATTTAGCAGGGGGTTTATATTTACCAGATCCATATTTGCTTTCCAGTAGGCATCAATCGTTCCTATATCGCACCAGTATTTGTTTCTTTTTTATTTTCATCTATAAACCTGAATGCATATACATTATCTCTTCCTATCATTGAAGGAATAATATCTTTACCAAAATCATGAGAACTATCTATCCGCTTTGCATCCTCTATAACCCTCTTAATCAGTATATCAAGATTGAATACATAGATTCCCATTGATATAAGTGCAACTTCAGGATTTGAAGGGTCCGTGATGGGCTCTGATGGCTTTTCTTTGAATTCTACAACCCTGTCATTCTCAATCCTTAATACTCCAAATCTGTGCGCCTCTTTCAATGGAACTTCAAAAACACTTATTGTCAGGTCTGCTTTTTTTTCAAGGTGTGCGTTAATTATTCTCCTATAATCCATCTTATATACTTGGTCACCTGAAAGAATGAGAATCAACTCTGGTTTTTCATCTTCCAGAATATTTATATTCTGAAATACAGAATCAGCGGTCCCCTGATACCACTCCTCACCAATTCTCTGCTGTGCTGGAATAAGGTCAATGAACTCTCCTAATTCCCTTGAAAAAATATTCCAGCCCTCCCTTATATGGCTGTGTAAAGAGAGAGACTTATACTGTGTAAATATATAAATTTTTCTCAGCCCGGAATTTATAGCATTGCTCAATGGAAAGTCAATAATTCTGTATATACCACCAAAAGGAACAGCGGGCTTTGTTCTATCTTTTGTAAGTGGATATAGCCGTTCTCCTTTACCACCTGCAAGTATAAATGTTGTTATATTTCTATTACCCATTTTTTCCAGTGAGTATTGTTTTTACCTTGTCTTTCAGAGGAGTTAAGTCAGAACTTTTGATAAGATAGGCATCAGCAGCCCATGTTAAAAACTGGTCTTTATACTGGGGATAGGCAGTGTAGATAATGATGGGGAGGTTTCTTTTCTTTGTCAAAAGCTTTCCTAGTGTTTCTATCCCATCCATATGCGGCATCTGGATATCTAGAATCACAAGGTCATAAATACTTTTTTCAATGAACTCTATCGCCTCATTGCCGTTCTGACAGCACGCAACTTCAAACCCTTCCTTTTCAAGTTCTTCCTTATAAAGCAGCCGTTCATTCTCTTCATCTTCCACTAAGAGAATTCTTTTTTTGCTCATTTCTACACCTCCTTTCGCTTTTATACAGGTAGATATACATTGACTGTTGTTCCTTTTTGTTCCACAGATGTTATTTCAAGTTTACCACCATAGTTTTCAATTATATTGGAGACAATGAACAGTCCGAGTCCAAACCCCCCTGTTTTTGTAGAGAAAAATGGCTCTGTGATGTGGGGAAGATTCTCGGGTGGTATACCTTTCCCAGTATCCTCAACCGTGATTTTCAAGAAGGTGTTTTCTATGCCAGCAGATATTTTTATTGTTCCTGTATTCATACTTTCAACAGAATTAGAGATGAGGTTAAAGAGCACTTCAAAGATTTGAACCCTCTCTGCCTTTAAGGATATATCCTCAGGGATATCTATCTGGATGTTTATATGTTTCCTTGCAAACTCTAATTCAAAAAATTCAACGATTTCATTAATGATATCAAGAAGGTTTATCCTTTCTATTTTTAAAGGTGCAAGAAGTGTAAATGTAGATAGTTTGTTTAAAATCTGTTCCAGTTTTCTCATCTCTTTGAAGACAATGTCAGCATCTCTGTGTATAATAGCTAGATCATTTTCTTTCGCTATCCTTTTTGCAAATCCCCCTATGGTAACAATCGGGTTTTTTATCTCATGGATAAAATAAGAAGCCATCTTTCCTATAGTAGAGAGTTTTTCCTTCTTTACCAGTTCTTCCTGGAGTTGTTTCATTGTCTCGTGTAATTCTCTAAGTTCTTCAAATTGTTGTGCCAGAAGGTTATGAGTAATTGCATTTTCAAGGGCTATCCCTGTCTGAATACTCAGTAGAGAGATAAGAAGAATTGTTGATTCTTCTATAGGATTATAGTGGAATGCATTATCAGCCATAATAATTCCAAGTATATCTCTGGATGAAAACAATGGCATTATTACTAATTCTGAAGACGCAAGAAGTTCTTTTATTTCTTCAGGTAGATTAATGGAGTTCTTTATGACTGTCAGATGAAAAATTTTTCTTTCAACAATAACCCTTCTAAAACAGTCATCCTCTGGAAGTTTATCAAGATTAATAACTATTTCTCTTATTAAACGTGGAAACTTCTGGGTTGCGAGTTCCTGTTCAAGATTATGTTTTAGATATTCTTCAAGTGATAGGTTGTTTCTACCAAGCTCTCCCCATATCTCGGCTGCCTCCTTTTCGTCAAAGGGACCTATTCCCTGTTTACCATAGATAATCTTCTTTTCTTTATCATAGTAGAATATAGCAGCTCTGCTCAGTCCTAATGCACCATTTGCTGTTAAAGCAGTGAGGGTTATATTTAGAATTTTTCTCTCGTTGAAGGTCTCTTTTATTGCCTTTGAGATAGTATGAAGTAGATATAATTCATAATTAAGCAACCTACACTTCTCTTCAAATGTTTTTATCATCTGTCTTTGCCCCACTTATATTATATCTGTTTTCTTCTTTCTTATCAATAGATTAGATAGAGCGACGGGATTGACAAACAATTCTGCTGGTGTAACATATTTTATATCCAGCCATCTGATATAACTGATTAACAGAACACGGAGGTGAAGGATGAAAAAGAGAAAGATTATGATATATCTCTGCTTGTTAACTCTTTTGCTCGTTGTATCCTGTAGCCGTAAGAAAAAAGCAGAGGAGGAACTTACTCCTTTCAATGCAGCAGAAAAATATGGGGGAGTTATGGGAACGGCACTGAAAAGGTCAAAGGCAATGGAGGATATCCTGTATCTTAAAAACAAGATAAATACATTTCAAATACAGGAAGGGAGATATCCCTCCTCTTTGGACGAACTTGTAGAAAAGAAATATATTGAAAAACTCCCACAACCACCAGCGGGGATGACTTTTCATTATGACCCTTCAACTGGCAGTGTGGATGTAAGGTAATGGGAGACGCATCTTACCTTTACATACTGTAAAAATTCGTGTAAAATAATGCAAAATCTTAACGGGGCGTAGCGCAGTCCGGTTTAGCGCGCATGGTTTGGGACCATGAGGTCCTCGGTTCAAATCCGAGCG
>Ga0123519_10016311_pt1 | contig 10334 bp, 10 predicted proteins | sample YelNatPaOPRAMG02_FD_87396 | JGI IMG/M metagenome (GOLD analysis project Ga0123519, IMG submission 87396) | Hot spring microbial communities from Yellowstone National Park - Yellowstone National Park OP-RAMG-02 (version 2) | ecosystem: Environmental > Aquatic > Thermal springs > Hot (42-90C) ...
GGATAGAAGTCTATCCTCTTCAGGAACTCTGGGTTTAAGACAGAAGGACCTCCCATGAAGTGATAAAGAAGCGGGATTTCAACGCCATCAACAAAGACAAGGGAATCTTCAGGATAAGACCCCCTGACGAGCAAAAGACCAAGGATATAGGGCGAGCGGGAGATGCCAGGCAGGTTCATCACGACTCGGGCAGGGTCACCGAATGTGCCTGGCACTGTTGTAAGTTGCCTTTCTGTCGCACTGTATCTTGTCACAACCTGTTTTTCTCGTTCTCCTCGAACGATGGTCATGTATTGCGATTGCTCCAATGGCTCGAGCATGAACTCTGTTTCTGCTATGCGCCCTTCGATTACCTCGATAACAGTTGTCAATGGCTTGTAATCAGAAGCCTTCACCGTCACAGAGACAAAGCCAGGCTGAACCCCTTCCACCTCGAATCTTCCCTTCTCATCTGTGGTTACCTCCTTTGATATATCGTGAAAGAACACGGATGCGAACGGAACTGGGACTAAAGTCCCCTTTTCCCGAACCCTGCCCTTGACGAGGCAACAACGAGCAGGTGGCTTTGCTTCTGTCTCGACCTCTTCGAGCCTGAAATGATAGACATATTCAATCCTGACAGGTGCAGGAACTTTGTCCACTTCTGCTGGCTCGAACTCGAACTGTTTAGCCGCGTTCACAGCGGATTCATCGAACTCATATCCAGCCCCTTTAAGAACCTGAACATTTACGACCTTACCATTTTCATCCACATCGAGGAGCAACAAGACATCGCCTTGAATCCTTTTTGACAAAGCCTCCTTCGGGTATTCTGCCTCGACAAACTTTCTAAGCACAGGAGGCTTTGTAAGCACAGGCTCTTTCATCTCTTTGTATCTTGTGCTTTCCTGGGCATGGATACTTGCGCTTCTTAGCACCAAAACAAGCATGAAGAAAAGGTGTATGTTGCGCTTCAAAGTCTTCCTTTCTACTCTAGCACAAAGGCAAAAGTGTATGTGATCTTCACGCTCACAGGTGTCCCGTCTTTTGTTGCAGGGCTAAACCTAAGCCCCTTCGCTGCATTGAGCGCAGCCGCATCTAAAGTGGGGTCTAAAGACTTTAGAACCCTCGCAAAGGCTACCTCGCCTCTCTCGTCCACGATGAGCTCCAGAACCACCTTCCCTTCCACCCCTCTTTTTCTCGCCTCTTCTGGGTATTCTGGCTTTGAATCCCTTAGCAACCTTGGCATCACCGTTACGGTGGCTACTGCAACCGTAGTCCCTTCGCTCTTTGTGTCCTTTTGTTTTTCTTGTTGTTGTGCCTCTGGATGTGTCTTTAGGGTTTCGCCTTTTTGAACAGGAATGCCTTTCCCTTCTTGAGCTTGTGGGGTGTTTTCGAGCCTTATGCCGAAGGAATGAAAGGTGCGACCTGTAACAACATCTGATGATGGCTTCTCCATGTCTTTTGCTTCGCGCTCTTCCACAGGCTTTGGTTGCATTTTCGCCTGCTTCTTTACTTCTTTCGGGGTTTCTTTCAAAGACCTTGGCTCCTTTGGGGCTTGAAACTCCTGTTGAGTAGGCTCTATTCGCTTCACCTCGGGTTTAGCCTCATCTTGGGGCGATGTTTCTTTGGATTTTCTAAGCACCTTCAAAGGTAACTGCCTTATCTTTCTTGGTGTGCTCAAATCCACATTGAACAACAGAAAAGCGAGTAGCGCATGTAGCCCGACTGACAAAACACAGGCAAGGACAGCCCTTTTTCTCACGACTCTTTTTCTTGCCTCTTGTCTGGCATGAATGCAAGGAGTGTGTCAGCAGAGACCTGCATGTGGGCAAGGAACCTCGATATGCGCCTCATGAAATAGTTATATGCCACGACCGCTGGGATGGCTACAAAGAGCCCCATCGCTGTTGCGACAAGTGCCTCGGATATGCCTGCCATCACAGCAGGCGCCCCACCCTTGACATCCACAGCAAGGTCATGGAACGCCCTTATGATGCCAAGCACAGTCCCGAAAAGCCCGATAAAAGGAGCATTGTTGCCAAGAGTGCCCAGTATCGTAAGCCTTCTCTCGAGTTTTTGTCTTTCCATGGTCAGTGCGCCGTGAACCATCTTTTCTGCTGCCTCCCTGCCCTTCTTTGCCCCTTCAAGCCCTGCTTTCAACACCTCTACCTCGCTCCCCTCAGCGTGAGCGAGCACCTCTTTTAGTTCATGCAAATCTCCCATCCTTAGCAAAGGCTCGACCTTCGCCCTAAGCCTTTCCCAGGATGCTTCTAATGCCCTGAAATAAAGAAACCTTTCTATCATGATGGCAACCGAGACCACCGAAAGAAATATGAGCAACCACAAGACCCATTCTGTGCCAACAAGCGCAACCTGCAAAAGTTTTTCAGTAAGCATATCTGACCCTTGCAAAAGCGAAGTGATCTTAGTATTTTGACATTTCCTGATCAAATCGAGGGAAAAGATTTACAAAACCGCATAACTTTGTGGCAAAATAAAACGCCTTTTGGCGTATAAGACCCATGATAGGTATCGAGGCAATCTCTGTCTATTTTCCAAGAAGTTTCATCTTGATGGAGGAACTTGCAAAGGGGCAGGGTGAGCCTTCCCAAAGATATGTGGAGGGGCTTGGTTGCAAGAAGATGGCGATCCCAGAGCCTCACGAAGATACAGTGACAATGGCGTGCGAGGCTTCATGGGATTTGATGCGAAAAAGCGGTGTGTCAGCCGAAGAAATTGGGCTTGTTGTTGTCGGGACAGAGACTGGGGTGGACTTTTCCAAGCCTGTCGCAAGTTTCGTGCAAGGACTTTTAGGTCTTCCCAATGATATTCTTGTTTTCGACACGAAGCACGCCTGCTTTTCTGGGACGATTGCACTTTTGAGTGCGTGCGCCCTTATCGAGAGTGGGGTTGTTTCAAGGAAGGCGCTTGTGATTGCCTGCGATATTGCCCGCTATGACCTAAACACAAGGGCAGAGGCAACTCAAGGGGCAGGCGCGGTTGCAATGCTTGTCTCGAAGGATGCGCCGTTTTTTGTTATAGATGAAGCACCAGGTTCTTATTTCTCTAGAGATGACTATGACTTCTTCCGCCCACATACCAAAGACACTGCGGTTGTGCAAGGAAGATATTCGATTGAGTGCTATCTTGAGGCATGTGAGCAAACATTTCAGGACTATGCAAAGCGCACTGGGAAAACCCTAATGGATTTTGACTATTTCTTGTTCCATTGCCCTTTCCCAAAGATGGTGCAGAAGGCTTTTGAAAGGGTCTATGAGGCAGAGGAGAAAAGGGGTCTTAGAGGCTTGCCACCTTTGGAAACTCTTTACGAAGAAAAGGTGTTGCCAGGGATTAGATATGCAGGGGAAATCGGGAATTCTTATTCTGCCTCCCTTTATTTGTCCCTTGCGACCCTTCTCGAGTGTGCCAACCCCCCCCTTGATGATAAAAGGGTTGCTTTGTTTTCTTATGGTAGCGGTCTTTGTGCCTCGTTCTTTTCAGGAGTTTTCACGAAAGAGGCTCAAAGATGGAAAGGAAGGACAGGGCTTTTCGAGATGCTTGAAGGGCGTAAGGCACTTAGCTATCATTCTTACCTCGCTTCAAGGGCAATGTGGGAGGCAAAGCAACGGGATGGCTCTTTCGATTCCAAAACAGAAACTCAAGGGTTTGCGTTCTTAGGTGTAAGGGAACACAGGAGGTTTTACAGGGGCAGGGTTTCACATCTTACCCCATCCTGCTCTATCTCAAGCGATGACAAAGGCACATAGTTTCCTGGCAGGTTTTGCAACAGATATTCATGTGGCAACCCTTTCTTGAAAAATATTGTGACAATGTCCCCACCTCCTGCACCAGATGGTTTCAGCACAGCATCGAATCCCTGTATTTTTTGTTGAACCTCTTTCATAGTTTTGGTCACTACCTCAAACCCCATCTCCTTGCCAAGCGTATCAAGTAACCTTGCGTATTCTTTCAGCATGTCGAGGCTCTGTTTAGCATCGTTTTCACAAGCCTCGACAAAACCCCTCGATACATCGCCCAAAGCCTTGACGATCTTGCAAGCCACCGTCTTCTTCTTGATTTGAAACTCTCTAAAAGCCCGAATCGCATCCCTTGTCTTCGATTCCTTGCCTGTCCAGATGTGGAGCATATCTAAATCGCAAGTCAGGGAAACAGGTGACAAGGTTTCTATTTGCCCCCCGCACATCTTTATAGTTCCGCCAAAACAAGATACTGCTACATCAAGCCCAGAGCCTCTCTCTTTCTGGGCGGTGTCGTGGAACTTCCTTGCAATCTCCCAAATCAAAACCCTTGTGTCTTTGCAAGAAATATCCATCCCTGCCTCGACAAGTGCACTTGCGACCGCACTTACGGTCATGGCAGAACTGCTTCCCAAGCCAAGCTTCCTTTTTCCAACAAAAAGGGCGCTAGAGTCGGCAAAGAACGAAGACCTTGCCTGTGGACGAAACCCGACACTGTCAAAAGCGAACTTCCTTATGGCATTTACCTTGCCCCTCTTTACGCCTTCCCGCACGAAAACCCGCTTGTTTATGGCTAAGGCTACCCCCAACTCCCCCTCGAGCACTGCATACTCGCCGATCAAAAACAACTTGCCTGGTGCGCTTACTTCAACACTTTTCAATTCTTTGACGACCAGATGATGAAACTGGACGATGGCAGGATAAAACCAGAATACCCAGCCTCCCTCCACGCATTCAGGCACTCTTGCTCGAAGCCAGGGGCTAATACGACCACTGCCCCCCCACCACCTGCGCCTGATATCTTACCTCCTATCGCACGAGCCTTCTTCGCAATCTCCAGCATTTCTTCGCTTTCCTTTGTCGAGACACCGAGCTCTTTCAGCGCCTCATGGTTCTTAGAAAGGGCTTGACCAAACTTTTTTAGTTCTTTCTGTCTAAGTGCCTTTATTCCTTCCTCGAGTGCCTCTTTGGTCTTTATAAAAAGTCTCTCAGTGCTTTCTTTGGAAGCAAGAAAACCCTTCCTGACCTTTTCCACCATCTCGCGAGTTGAATGTGTTTTTCCACTAAAACCAACGACCAAAGAAGGGATGCCAAGAGACAAAAGATAACCACATCTTTCAATCTCTACCCATCCAACCCTGATGTCAAGGTCTTTTATCCCCGATTTCGAAAACAGGACAATCCCCCCGAAGGTTGCGACCATGTCATCAATTCCAGATGGAGACCCGTGGAATATGTGTTCAATTTCGTGCGCAATTTTGCGAACCGTAACTGGCAAAAGTCTTTCGTCCCTTGCGGATGCTATTGCCTTTGTGAGCGCCACAGAAAATGCAGCACTGCTACCTACGCCTGCCCCCAGTGGAAGTCTTGTTTGCATCGTTATTTCTACATCACCTTTTCCAGGCACAAGTTCCAAAGCCTTTCTAAGGGCATCAGCAAAAGAACCGCTCGATTCTGTGTGTGCCTCTAGTCCCCACTCCTTTACCCTTACGACCGAACCCTTATCCCTTCTAACTGCATGTTGAACCGAAACCCCGCCTGGAATCCCCACTGCGAGGGCGGGATACCCATAGACTACCGAGTGTTCCCCGAACAATATCACCTTTCCAAATGCATCAATGTGTTCTGTTGATAGTGCGCTCATAATGCCACCCCCTTAGTGGTTCAAGGAATAGTTTTTCTACAGAACGAAGCGCCTCCAAACCCTTGCAACCCAATGAAAACATGATACTTTTTATTGCATGTGTCAAGTGCTCCGTAAACAAGAAGACCCCTTCTTCCCCATCTTTCTCAAGGACCTGCAGGAAAGGCGCACCAATGCCTGCCATCTTTGCGCCCAATGCTAGAACCTTCACTACATCCAACCCACTTCTTATCCCCCCTGAACCTATGACATCCAGCCCAAGACCTTGAGCCTCAAGCAAGGCTACAGCGGTTGGGATGCCAAACTCGGGAATGCCTTGAAACTCCGCTCTTTCATGAAGCCCGGTTCTTACAAGTTCTATCTTTGCAAAAGATGTGCCCCCAGCCCCAGCAACATCAACCACCTGAACCCCTATGGCTTTCAACTCCAACAAAACTTTCCTCGAAAACCCACAACCCACCTCCTTCACGATGACAGGGCAATCCAGGGTGTCCAAGACGTCTTTTATGGCATCAAGACACCCCGAAAAATCCTTGTCTCCTTCATTCTGCAAGACCTCTTGCAAAGGATTTATATGGATGCACACACAATCAGCCCCGATCCTTTTTAGTGCCTCCCTTATTTTCCTTGCGCCGAATCTTTTGAGGCTTGTAACCCCAATGTTGCCTGCAAGGAATATGTCAGGCTCGAATTCTTTCACCATGTAAGTATGTGCAACACTTTCGTTTTCTAGCATTGCCCTTTGGCTTCCAATCCCAAGCGGGACATTAAAGCGGCTTGCAACCTTTGCAAGGCAAAGGTTTATTCGCTTCGACCTTTCAGTGCCCCCAGTCATGCCAGAAATAAAGATAGGCAATGAAAACCTGCGGGAAAGGAAGACCAAGGTCGTAGAGATGTCGCTCAAAGAAAAATCTGGCAATGCGGCTGGCAAAAGTTCCACGAACTCGAGCCATGTAGTCTTTTTGGAAGTCCCCATGCCCTTGGCAACAATGTCTATGTGGTCTGACTTTCTTTTTTCTGTCACGCTAAGACCTTCCGCATCCCCTTCTTTAGCATCGCCATGTCTTCCCATTCTGGCGCCCTCACTCCAGAGTAAACCTCGTCCACCAGGGATTTGGACTTCGAAAGAACGCTCTTACAAGCGTTTTCAAGTTCCTTTTCTTCACTCGCAAAATCTGATGCACTCGCCCTGCCTTGCTTGCTTTGGACGAGCATGAGTGCCTTCTGAGCCTTTGCGATGAAATCCTCTATCCGATTTCCAAGCCCCTTTATCATGTCCATCGTCTCTTCCTTTTCCTTTGTTATGTCTTTTGGAAACAAGGGACCAAGACCAAGTTTCCTTTCCCATGGCTCGCAATCGTCGGACGATATCTGCAAGGACGAAAGTGCGTCCAGCTCGAGCTGGAGGGCTACTGACCACTTTTTCCATCGTTCTATAAGGTCTTCCAGGTCATGCCCCTCCAGAAAATATCTCTTTTTTTGCCGTCTATGTGCAAAAAGCACCTTTGTTGTCCAGACAACAGGAACCAAAGCGTTTATGACAAATACGATGAGCGCAAAGTCGAAATCCGTGTAAAGAAAAACCATGAAAGCGTGCAAGAGCGGAAGTGCGAATGCAGAGAATGCAAGCATCAGAACCGCACGGGGCTTGAAGTAGCCTTCGAAATGAACTGTATGTATCCTTCCCCTGTGGACGATGATGGTTGCAATGATAAAGAAAGAGATAATCCCGAAAAGATATTTCAATAAAAACGGCAGGACAAACTGGTATGCAACGAAAAGGATAAGTATTGTGACCACAACAAGCAAAGCAAAACCGAAAAGGTCGCGCATGTTACCTTGGCTTTTTGAACTTTGTAGTGGACAGCTGGTTGAGCAAGGATTTGAAAGCCTCCAACCCACCGCCACCTTCTATGGAAGAGATGCGCACATCGCACACCCCTTGCGGCAACGACTGTATGACAAGCCCCAGGATGTGCAGGTCAGGTATGCCTTGATTCGGTTTTATTCTAAGGGTGACCATGGAGGATGGGGGCAGTTCCATAACTGTTTCGACACGGCAAAAGGTCTTGCTGAGCTTTATTATCAGCCCATCACCAACAGCCCCCCTGTGATATATTTCACAAAGGATACGAGTGGCAAAACCCTCGTCGGGGTGACTGGCACCAGTCGAAGCAGAAGGCTTGGGTGTAGGGTCGAAGTATTCGATTACCCTAAATCTGGGGTCGGTCACATCTCTTTGAACAAACTTTTTCAGCACGAATGAGTACTCCTGCGCTGTTGGGGTTGGCGTGAGGGGAAGCGGGTCTGGGGGAGGGGTGCCACCAAGAAACTCGAGCATCTCTCGCACCACCAATGGTCCTGACGCTGACCTCATGCTGATCCATTTGACGCCGAACCCTCGAACCTCAGAAGGTTTTTGTGGTGTCTCGACTACCCGAACAACCTCGCAAACGACAAGGATGATAGGACTCTGGGACTTATGCGCCTTCAGCGCTATCTCAAGCCTTGCTCCAACAGGCGGTAACACCTTCGAATGGATAAAAGCCCCAGTAGCACTTACATTCACGACTGTGCCCCTTGCCTGCTCCCCTTCGTGGATGAAAGAAACGCCTAAAAGCCTTTGCACCCGAGGCTCTTTCCTTCTTTCGTAAATCGGATTGTCGTTAGGACGACTCACGAAAAGAATAATATCACACCTTCAACATCAAAGTCAACCACCTAAAAACGCAGATAGAAAAATCTAATTCCTATCAGTAGTTTTGGGACAAGGCTGACAAAACTGCTTAGGGAAGAATCAAACCTTGTTGTCCCATCGAGTCACAGGTTCAGATGCGAATGCCAAAAAAGTTCGTATCGCTCACCTTTCTAAAGAAAAGTTCATCTTTGTTGTTGGAGGGCCAGACCTCTATGATGCCAGATGCAGGGCAATGAGCCATCAAAAGCATCTGAATGCGCCTGCGTGCCTCCTTATCCGACGGATTATCTCTGTGGACTACCAATAGATTGTGCAGCTTTGTGATGGTGACCATCCTGTCCTCCCTTGCAAAAGCCAACTATCTAATCGAGTGTTCGAGCAAAAATGTTTCACATGCAAATACTTTTTTGTCCGACCTTTATGCCCCACTATATAATCAAGCAAATGGGCGCTAAGAAAGGCGCGCAGATGGAAATATCATTGCATCTCCCTCTGGTAAGGAAAGTTGCGTATAGGATGATGTCCAAGGTCCCAAAGACAGTTGACATTGATGACCTCATAAGTGCTGGGGTCTTGGGGTTGATTGGGGCATTGCGCCAGTTCGACGAGAAAAAGGGGATTCCGTTTGACAAATATGCAGAGGTGCGCATTCGTGGGGCGATGCTCGATGAACTTAGGGCAATGGACCAGATGCCAAGGACCATGAGGAAAAGGTCGAAAACAATAGAGGATGCGATGAACATTCTGTCGCAAGAGCTGGGGCGTAACCCTTCACTTCACGAGGTCGCAAGAAAACTCGGGATCGAAAAAGAGGATGTCGAAGAGGCGATGCAAGGCTTCAGAGAGCCAGGGATAGTGCCATTGGAAGAGGCAGAAAGAGGTTCTGCCCACACCGTAGGGGATGAGGGCGGCGACGGTCCAGAATCCCTGATCATGGCAAAGGAAACTGCGAAGGCAGTGATGAAGGCTTTGGAAAGGATAACCGCAAAACAAAGGCAAGTTGTCATATTTCATTATTTCGAGGGATTGACCTTCCCAGAGATTGCGGAAATCATGGAGATAACTGAAGGCAGGGTATCTCAACTGCATGCCTCTGCCATGAAAAGGCTTAGAAGGCTTATAAAGCGCAAGGAGGTTCTGAATGAATAGGGTTTTCTGTCTTTTGTTAGGCTTGATGTTTGCTTCCTGTTCAAATGACCCGCCACAACCTGACTATCCACTTACAAGGCTAGAAGTGGACAGGACATATCTCAAGGATGATTATGGGAGATATGTATTTTTTCATGGTGTCAATGTAAGTGGAAGCACCAAAGTTCCGATGTCTGTGGGGGGGAGGTTCGTGACCACAGAGTCTTTTGGCGAGCCATTCAACAAGGGGAAACCGAGTTATCTTGGGCTTCCATTTCCAGGGCACATAGGGAAGGCTGTGAGCCTTGATGAGATCAAAGGATATGCCAGAGCGGAGTTCAAGAAACTAAAGGCTGATGGGTTCAATGCGGTTCGGTTACTAATAAACTGGGAGGGAGTTGAGCCAGAAAGAAAGGGCGAATATGATGAGGATTACTTGGAAAGCATAAGGCAGATGGTGGAGTCTGCGAATGAATACGGGATCTATGTGCTTCTGGACATGCATCAGGATGCATTCAGCAGGCACCTGATTGGCGGGTACAACGAACAACCATGGTATGAAGACCCGCCAGGTTCAGGGAATCGTGTCTATCCCCAGCCTGGTTCTATTGAAAACACAATACTTGCGCTATTACCTCCATATACGGATGCAGTGAGGGGTGAGGGGGCTCCAAGGTGGGCGGTTGAGGCATGCCTTCAAGAAAAGAACATGGATGCGCCGTCATGGGGCATCCCAAGGATTGTGGGGCTTTTGGATAGACTCACATTGCAGGATGTGACAACGCTTGCAAAACTTGCAGGGGCCGTGATGGGAGGTGAGGGTGGTGGCGGAAGTGAAGTTCCCCCTTGGGTGATCGAGGTTATGAATAGAAAGCCAGACCCATTCAAGGCGAACGAAGTCGCA
>Ga0123519_10016314_pt1 | contig 10332 bp, 11 predicted proteins | sample YelNatPaOPRAMG02_FD_87396 | JGI IMG/M metagenome (GOLD analysis project Ga0123519, IMG submission 87396) | Hot spring microbial communities from Yellowstone National Park - Yellowstone National Park OP-RAMG-02 (version 2) | ecosystem: Environmental > Aquatic > Thermal springs > Hot (42-90C) ...
AATTTAATTATGTTTTTTTACGAATTTAAATCTTTTTGGATCCAATTTCGTTTTTTTGTATAAAATTTCCGACAATTTGAAAAAATGAGAATATTAATTTTGAAAATAAAGAAATTCAATTGAAAATTTAATAAATTGAGAATTTAAATTAGAAAGATTTAATTGTTGAAATTTTAAAATAGAGAATTTTAACAAAATTGGAGTTTGGAACAAGTAATGAGATATTTTAAAATTATAATTAAAGGAATTGTTCAAGGTGTTGGATTTAGACCATTTCTATTCAATTTAACAAAGAGTTTAAATTTGAATGGCGTTATATTGAATAAAGGTAATATTGGTGTAGAATTAATAATTTCATGTTTAGGACAAACTAGTGAGTTAGAAATAGAAAACTTCATATTCCAAATTAAAAGTAAAAAGCCACCAATTTCATATATAGAAAGTATTACATATTCAGAAATAAATGAAAATATAATAAAAGAAGAATATTCTATACCAATATCATTGATTAATAATGACCTTAAAATTCTCCCAAGTATAGAAAAGTATGGTCACGAATTAGCCTTACCACCAGATATTGCAATATGTGATGATTGTATTAAGGAAATGAATGATATAAAATTTACCAGATTTTATAAGTATCCATTTATTGCATGTGCATATTGCGGACCAAGATTTACAACAGTTTTTGCATTACCTTACGACAGAATCCGTACAACAATGAATGCATTCCCATATTGTAGTTCGAAAAGTCAGCACAGTATTGAAAACGAAGGTTCATGTGAAGAAGATTATCATGACTTTACTAATAGAAGATTTCATGCAGAAACTTTTGCTTGTAGAAAATGTGGTCCAAATTATTTCTTGATTGTAAATTCAAATTTCATATCAAACCAAGATTATAATAAAATAAAATCAATAATAGATTTAGATTATAATTTAGATTATAATAATCTTCGCGTTGAAAATTTGGATTTGTATTTAAGTTCAAATGATGTTATCACTAAAAACGCAGATTTTTGTATAAGATTGGCAGCTGAACTAATAAAAAATGGTTATATTTTAGCCGTTATGGGTATTGGTGGTGTTCATTTAGTTGCAAAAGCTACTGAAAAATCAGTAATTGAAAAACTAAGATTAAGAAAAAAAGGACGTAGATATAAACCATTCGCAATTATGGTGAGAAATCGTGAATCAATTAAAAATTTTGTTTATATTAATAAATATGAAGAAGAATTATTAACCTCTTTTAGACGGCCAATTATTTTATTAGATAAAAAAACTCCTTTTGAATTACCTGAAAATATTGCACCGGGTTTGCCAAATATAGGTATAATGCTTCCATATGCAGGGATTCATTATTTGTTATTTGAATACATAGGAGATATTCCTCTGATATTTACAAGTGGCAATATTTCAAACCTGCCAATGGCCATAACCCCTAAGGATGTAATAGAGCAATTAAATACCTTAGCAGATGCATTTTTATTACACAATAGAATCATTTATCAGAGATGTGACGATAGCGTATTAAGAGTACATTGTTATCATTCTAATAATGTTTTTACTTATTATGAAAAAATTATTAGAAGATCAAGAGGATATGTTCCAGAATATATTCCTTTACCTTTTAAGACAGAACTAAAAGGAGTTATTGCTGTAGGAGCTGAACTTAATTCTACCGCAGCTATATCAATAGGAAATAGAATTTTTCCAACTCAATATATCGGTAATGTTTATAATCTAGAAACTTATGAATTTTTAAAAAATTCCATACTTCATATGAAATTGTTGCTACAAATTAATGATGATGAAATTCAAATTATCGTACACGATTTTCATCCACTGTTTCAATCAACAAAATTAGCATATGAATTAAAAGAAAAATTTGAAAAAATGGTAAATCATAATGAACACACACAATTAAAAAAAGATAATAGGGAAATTTTATTAATTCCAATTCAACATCACTTTGCTCATGCAGCTTCTTTATTAATTGATGCTTCAATCCCAGAAGATACCCCCGTTGTAATTGCTACTTTAGATGGTGTTGGATATGGATTAGATGGAAATATCTGGGGAGGCGAAATAATTTCAGGAACTTATTCTAATCTAAAGAGAGAAGCACATCTATCATATATACCTATGATTGGAGGAGATAAATGTGCCAAGTTTCCAGCCAGAATGTTAATTGGATTTCTTCTCACTTTATATGACATAGAAGAAACTAAAAAATTAGCTAAATTACTAAATATCACTAAGAATTTGGAATTTGGAGATTTAGAATTTAATATAATATTAAATATGTTTAAAAATAACGAAAATACAACTTATACAAGTAGTTGCGGAAGATTGCTAGATTCGATATCTTCTTTATTGGATATTTGTCATTTACGTACATATGAAGGAGAGCCTGCAATGAAACTTGAAGGTGCTGCCTATCATGGAGATATAAATGCTTTCGACTTTCATTCTGATATTATATATTATATTTATTCTAAAAATTTTCAAGAAATTATTCCCACCGAGAGAATAATTTATAATATAATAAAAGTATTAAAAACTAAAACAGATGGATTTTCAATTCCAATATCTGATAAATTAAGATCAGACCTTGCCGCATCATCTTTAAACTCATTGGGAAAAATAATTGCACATGCGGCAATAAAAATCGCTATTAAAAATAATATTAAATATATTGGCTTAAGTGGTGGTGTGGGTTATAACTCTATTATTTCAAATTCATTTTACACGGAAATTGAAAATTCTGAAAATAACATCATAACAATTCATCATAAAAACATTCCATGTGGAGATGCAGGGATATGTATTGGCCAAATTGTTATTGCAATTTCAAAATATAACAATCATTATTTAAAATAAATTTTTTTAATTGATTTTCAAAAAGTATTAATATTAATGTTAAAAAAACATTTTGTTTATATTTCTTTTAGAAAATTATGAAAAAAATTTCTGATAATATTAACTTAAATATAGATGAACATGTTAAACGAATTCAACAACAATTTGGCATTATTGGTCGAGAAAATGAACTTAGAAAAATATTATTAGCTTATTTTTCAAAAAGAAATATATTAATAGAAGGAGAAGTCGGTACTGGAAAAACTACATTGGCTAGAGCATTTGCAAATTATATGGATAAAAATTTTTACCGAGTCGATGGTTCAGAAGATGTTCTTTCGCATGTCTTAGTAGGTTATTTTGATCCTCCGTTGGTCATCGCAAAAGGATATTGCGAAGAAGCATTCTTATATGGTCCATTAACAAAAGCTATGAAAAATGGAGATGTTTTATTTATAAATGAATTAAATCGAATTCCTGAATCTACTCAAAACGTTCTATTATCATCTTTAGATGAAGGATTTTTAGATATACCAAAACTCAGTCCAATTTATGCCAAGGAAGGATTTATTACAATTGCGACTATGAATCCATCAGAGCATGTTGGAACAACTAATTTAGGTTCTGCTTTGAAAGATAGATTTGTTTGGATTTATTTAGATTATCAATCTATAGATGAGGAATCAAAATTAATTAAACAAAAATTATTTAACTTGTCAAAAATTAGAAATTTTGAATATAATGATGAACAATCAAGTTATATAAGTAGGATATGTGCAAAAATATTATATTTATCAAGAAATCATAAGGATATAAGAAGAGGAGCTTCAATTAGAGCAGGAATCGATTTAGCTTCTATTATTTATATTTATTCATTAGATGGTAAAAATATTATGAATAATGACAAAATTTGGCTAGAATCTGGTTTAATGGCTCTCGAAACTAAAATTGAAATACAAGATTCGATAGATCGCTCAATAAATTCTATTATCCAAGAGTTAATAGAAGCGGCATTAAAGGATTTTTAATAGAAGCTGAGGAAAATGTTAGTTCCGATGAAGCTATTCTGGAAAAAGATAAGTATATAAGATTATTTGGTAAAATTATCGATAAAGATATTGCAAAAGTTGAAATTGCAAGAGGAAAACGTAGTCAAGAATATTTTGAATATATTTCTAAATCGATGAATTTTTTAGATGTAAAAAAATTAACTTTGCTTGCAATGCAACATAATAATTTAGAAGCTGTTATGGGTTTTTTAAAATCAAATTTATACGCTGTTGTAAGTGCTTTAGCTACAAAAGAAGGAGATTTATTTTTACAACGTCAAGCAAAAGAAACACAAGGAATCTCACTTGCTCAAATTTTTTTTATGATCAGAAGTGTTGCACCAGAAAATACAAAAAAAGTTTTGAAAAGTTTAACGAAAAAATCAATTTTAAAATTATCTACAAAATTTGCTGGAAGAGGATTGCAAAAAGGTATTAATAGAAGAAGACTCTCTTATAAACCCGGAATGAATGAATTTGATATAGATTTAACAATATTAAATTCGATTGAAAAAGGAGTTGGAAAATATATAACATATAATGATATAATCGGAATTAAAAGATTTCAATCAAAAAGGATTGTGGTTTTAATTTTAGATACTTCTGGTTCGATGTTTGGAGAGGCATTAATTAATGCAGCATTAACAACTTCAATTCTTTCCTATGTTATGAACAAACAGAGATATTCAGTTTTAATTTTTAATGAAAATGTGTTATTTTTAAAGAATATAAATGAAAATAAAAACTTAAATAAATTAATAGATGAAATTCTAGAAACACAAGCTGTTGGATTTACAAATATAGAGAATGCTTTAAATTATGGCTTAAAAGAATTAAATAAAATAAATGCTCCAAAACATCAAAAATTTGGAATTTTAATCACAGACGGAGTTTATTTAAGAGGCGAACACCCTGCAAAAGTTGCCAGAAATTTTCCAAAATTACATGTTATAGGAATTCCTCAAAAAAAACACAATTTTGAAGGAATTAAAGTTTGTAAAGAAACGGCTAAAGCGGGTAAAGGTTTTTTTTATGAAGTAAAAAATTTTAATGAGATTCCTCGAGCCTTAGTAAAATTATTAAGAAGTATTTAAAATCGAATTATCTATCTTAGTTTATATTTTAAATATTTTTTATGAAAAGTTTTTATATAAGAGAGATTCTATATAAATAAAAACTAAATTAAATTTTTCAATTTTAATTTAAATTAAAATCAATTTAAGATGATAAAAATATGGTTCAAAATTTAAACAATAATGATAATATTACTATTGAGTCTAATAAAAAATGGAAATTGAAGCAAAATAGGAGAGAATTGACTCCATTAGAAAAACATTGGAAAAATATTGCTTTGATTATTATGGGAATTTTTCTTTTGTTGTTTGTAGGACAAATCTTATTCTATAGTATCTTTTATAGTTTCAGTGATTGGGTTGGAATTCTTATAGTTTTTATAGTTTTAGTAATGCCAGCTTATTTATCAAATGCAGGAATGCTAATTATGGGGGGAGGAAAACCTATTGATGGAGGACGTGTCGCTAAAGATGGTAGACCTTTATTTGGACCCGGAAAAACATGGAGGGGTTTCATTTTAGGACCTTTAGTTTGGGGAATTATTATAGGTTTATTAATTCACTCTATATTTTTTTACACATGGGAACAAATAGAACAGTTTATTGTTTCGCTCTTTAGTAACCCAAATAATTCCTATAAATTCATTAAAAGACCTCCTCAAGAAGCAGTAGATTTATTTAAATTATATTTATTAGGAGGTTATTCATATGAGAATTACGCCCAATGCCTTTTTCGATTAATATTTAGAGTAATTTGTGTTTCATATGCAACTGCAACTGGAGATCTGGTGAAATCCTATTTAAAACGAAGATTAAATATTGATAGGGGTCAACCTTTCTGGATTATAGATCAAATAGATTTTTTAATATTTGTATTAATTGTCGCAATACCATTTGTAGATTTGAATATAGACTACTTTGCTATTGTTATTTTTAGCTTAATATTTACGCCCAGCTTAACAATATTTGCAAATGGTTTAACATATCTTTTGGGCCATAAATCAGTTCCTTGGTAAGATATGAATTTTTCTTCTTTTTTGATTCTTTTTATTTTTAATTTTCAAAAAATTTTAATTATTATATTTTATAAAAAGAATAAATAATTGAAAAATTAAATATAAATATAAGATAAAAGAATAATAACATATTAAGAAACTAAATAATAAACAATAGGGATTGAAAATGACTGAATTAGGAATCGGTCCAGATGATATTAATAAATTAGAACCTGAAATTGCATATATTACAGAAAATGCTGAAAACATAACTATATTGGGCCTATTTTTAGATACAGGATATCAAATAGCTTTTGCAAGTTTATATAAAGGTGGATTGGATAGTGAAAGTGTCGGTGGAGTTGCATCTGCATTGACTCTAACCTCTAAAATGGCTATTCAAACAATGTTTAATGAACCTTTGTCAGAAACAATTATTCGTGCTGGTAATGGATATTTCGTTGCAACATTAGCCGGCCGTTTTATTATAGCAATTGCTGGTGTCGATCCAAATTCTTTAATGAAAAATGTTAAAGTATTAAGAATAGCCGCCGAGCGAATAGCTGCACAATTCCCGCCTCTCATTTAATCTTTTATTTATATTTTGAGGTTTTTCAATTTGAGTGTTATTAAGCATAATTCATATGCAGAAATTTTAATTAAATGTCCACATTGCCATCAAAATCTTAATATAAAAATAGATAATATTCACAGAGATAAAGCAGAAAGATTTCCTTTTGAATTTTTATACATTCATGGAGAATCAAATGCCAGACATGCAATTACCTTATATTTAGATTATGATTTTCAAGTTCGAGGTATTGAAGTTGTAAAATATATAAAAGATGAAGAAAACAAAGATATTGATATTCCAGAAAAGAAAATATTTTTAAAAAGAAAATCTAAAATTCCTCCGATGGCAAAAAAACTAGGAATTATTTCTCAGAAAGATTATGAAATACTTCAATTAGCTGATGGAACGAATTCAATTTTGGATATTTCGCAGAAATTGAAAATTCCATTAATAGAATTATCTAAAATAATTCAAAAGTTGAAAGATAAAGAATTTATAGAAGAATTTAAATAATCTACAAATTCAAATACGTTATTTTAAAAATAAATTTAATATAACATTTCTTCTTTTGTTAGAATTAGAATATTTTTACAATAAGGACATTTCTGATCTGCTATTTTATTTAAATCGAATAATTTTCCACATTTTGGACAATTATATGATACAAAAACCTTTTTTTCCTTTTTACAATAAGGACACACCATATTTGGAGAATGAGTTAATGATACAAACCAAGCGTTACAATTTGAACAATGAAGCACATATCTTATATTTTCTTTTGCTTTTGTAGATATTTTTAAATTTTCTAATTCGGTTTTTTGTTGAGTTATTTTTTGCTGATAAGAATACGCAATAGAATTCCAAATAGCACTAGTATCAATTTCTTTACTGCATGCCCAACAAACAGTTTTGGAACTAAATATTTCATTATTTGCTCCACATTTTGGGCAAGAAATAAATTTATTATATTGAACTTTTTGTAATAATTCTAAACTCAAAGGATCGACGGAATTAATTATTTGATCTTTATTCTTTTCAATTAAATTCAATGGAATTTGCCGATTGCAACTCCAACATTTATCTTCGGATAGATTAACTAAAGCACCACATTCACACTGATAAAATTCAGTAGCATATTTTTCATAAATATTATCCTGATTTGTTAAATCTTGTTTTAAATCTTCTTTGGATTCTATATTTATTGGTTTAATATTTAAATTTAAATTTTTTGAATTATTTAATTGTTCAATTGATTTTTGATTGGTTTTTTCATTATTTTTTTTTTTAATCTTTGATTTTTGTTTATTTTTGTTCTTAATTTTATCCATTTTTTCTTGCATTAAATTCACTAAAATATTTAAAAATTAATTTATATCTTTATAAATATCATAATAGGAAATATAAATATTCTTTCTTTTCTTCATTCAATTGTCTAAATTTTAAAAACTATTTTCAAAAATTTTAATAAAATATTAAAATAAATTTATGGTAAGTCATATGTCTCAAAATCCAATAATATCCATTATTGAAAAAATAAATACAACTTTAAATGCAAGTGAATTGATTGATTATATAGAAAATATTGAGTTTTGGCAAAAAATTATTCCAACTTATCAAAAATTTGTAGAAAAAAGAAATCCAAATGTATTATATATATCTATTTCGGAGAATTTTCAATTAGATCCTATTGGAATTACCAAAACAAAATTAAAAATAGATGGTGAAATTATTTTTGAACGAAAAGGAATTGATGAAAAAGGTTTCATTATAGATTTTTATATAAGAAATAATTCTCATTTGGAAAAATGGATGGACGTATTAGAATCCGAAATGAAAATAGTTCATTAAAAATTGGTATTTTTATATATTCATTTTTAATAAGATCAATTAATTTTAATATAGAAAATAGAACTGCTGAATTTATTTTAAGAACAAAAATTAGAGAGTTATTAAAAAATATAGAAAAATTATTTTGAAAACAATGATTGTAGAACGTTGAATAAGAGTGCTAATGGTAAAGCAATTACTGTTGATACACCTGCCAACTCAATTGAACCTGCTATAGTCCATCCTAAAAATATAGAGTTTGTTAAATTAATTAATGTTAAGTAAAATCCATTGAAAGATGTATAAACATCAGAATATGCAGATATTAAGCTTGCATTGATTGAAGCTGGATCAACGATTCCAAACCAAGGAAGAACTAAAATGAATATCATAGAGAGCACTATGGCCCATACTATAAAAAAAATGCCACCAACAAGAGCCCATTTAACACTTTTCACATTTAAGGAAATTAAAAAGCCAGCAACAATCGCTGGAGCCAAATAAATATAAAAATCTTCCATCCATTCAGGTACAATTAAACTAAAAGAAGAGATTGGTGTGAATGATACTGCCCATAAGCCTAAAACTTCATTGAAAATGGATCCTTGAGAATAAGGAGTGAAAATTGCTGTTCTTGCCAGTAATGAATCATCTTCTATACAGAAAATTAAATAATTTATAATTAATATTGAGGCAACTGCAAAAAAAGCACCTTTAATAGCTTTTTTCATCATTTCCTTATTATCTTTTACATCGAAGATTAATCGTCGTTCTTTTGGCATTAAATTATTCACTTTAATATTTTATAGTTATATATTTTTCATTCTATTTTTATAATTATAAATCTTTTTGTTTTAAATTTTTATTAATTTTAATTTTTTAAAAAATTTAATTTTTAGAATTCCAAAAATAATTCCGACAAAATTATCATCTAAATATATTTAATAAATTATTTTAGATAACAAAATCGTCTATATAATAAATTTTAAAAGGATTTGAATTATAAATATAACTTAAAATAGAAAATTTTATTAGGCGATTAAAAATTTTTGTAATGAAAAATTTTTCTCATCGAAATATAATGTATTCATTTAATTGGCATAAAGAAAATCATTTAGAATTCCAAAAGCAAAATATTTGGTGCTCGAGAGAGTTATGGCGATATTTAAATCGGATTTCAAAAGGAGATTTTCCTCAACAATATTTTAATGATGATAAAATTCAGAGAATTTCAAGTTTTAAAATAAATGGATTGAATAAAGGAATTGTTCCTTCAATTGGGAGGGAATTTATTAATAGAAATATTATTAAAGAAGTTGGAAAAGAATATATATTAGTTTCTTTATCTTCAAAAGTTTTTGAAAATTTTGTTAAAGCAAAAATCAATAGAATTCCAAATCATGATGTAATATTAAGAAATATTTTATTAAAAGATGAAAATTCAATAGCAAAAGAAATTCCTATATGGATGGATCCTCCAAATACAATTACAGGCCATATAGATTTAATCCGGATATCAAACAATATTTTGGAAGTTGCTGATTATAAACCTGAAGGAAATTTTATGCGTTCGATTCCTCAAGTTGCATTTTATGGATATTTATTAGCAAAAAAATTTGGTTTAGATTCAAGCGAAATTAATTGTATTTCATTCAATAGAGAATTAGCTTGGATTTATAATCCTTTCATTATTTTTGAAGAGTTAAATACTATTTTAAAAGGAGTTTGGAATAATTATCTAAAATAAAAAGCTAATATAGATTTTTATACCCATTATTATGCAAAAATTCAATTGCTTCATCAAATTTTGGCATTCCGGTCCTTGCACCAAGTTTTTTACATTTAATTGCAGCACAAGCATTTGCAAAAATTAGTGATTTTTCCAGATCCCACTTTTTTATACAATAAGCTACATCGAAAGCTCCACAAAAAGTATCTCCTGCTCCGGTGAC
>Ga0123519_10016318_pt1 | contig 10329 bp, 9 predicted proteins | sample YelNatPaOPRAMG02_FD_87396 | JGI IMG/M metagenome (GOLD analysis project Ga0123519, IMG submission 87396) | Hot spring microbial communities from Yellowstone National Park - Yellowstone National Park OP-RAMG-02 (version 2) | ecosystem: Environmental > Aquatic > Thermal springs > Hot (42-90C) ...
ATCGGCTAATTTTTCCTCATCTAAGTCATACAGAGAAATGCCGTCTATGGTGTATTTCCCCCCACTGGGGCGACAAAGTCCCCCAAGGATGCTGAGCAGCGTCGTTTTCCCCGACCCCGAGGGACCCATGATGGCCACAAAATCCCCTTCTTCTATGGACAGTGAAACCTCCCTCAAAGCAAAAACCCTCTCTTCACCAACTGCGTAACATTTACTTATACTGTTTAATTCTATAAAGGCCATCGATCAACTCCTTATATTACCCGCAGAGCCTCAACAGGGTCGAGCCGCGCTGCCCTCAAGGCAGGATAAATACTGGCCAAAATTGCCAGTGCCATCGAAAGGTTTACTGCAAAAAAAGCAAGTATATAACCTGAAGGCAAGAACTCACCCCTCCCGGAAAGAAAAAAAGGTAGGGCGATATGGGAGAATCCACGACCTCCCAAAAAGCCCAGAATCCCGGCTACAAAACCTACTATCAGGGCCTCGAGCAAAATGATAGAAACGATATGGCGCTTTCTAAAGCCTACGGCCCTAAAGATGCCTATTTCCTGTGTTCGCTCGTTTACCTGCGCCATCATGGTAGTAAAAACAATAAGGGAACCGATGATTACGACTATCACCCCGATCCCGAGAGAGAAACGCTTTAGGTGTTTTACCATCTCCATCCGGGATTCTACGGCCTTCTTGATAGCCATAACCTTCGCCTGGGGTAAGACTTCTGCTATTTGGGCCACCATTTCCTCGATGGGGCAGGTATTGCAAAAGGCAGCCACCTCCACGAGGGAAATCTCATCACCTTTTCTGAATATCCGTTGGATGAGATTTAAGTTGGCAAAAATAAGAACATCGTCTTGAGAGCCCGTCTCTTCGAGGATGCCTTTTACGGTAAATCGCTCACCTTTGATCTCCAGTAATTGTCCTTCCTTCAATCCCAAAAACTGAGCAACCCCTGCCCCTACGATAACGTCCCTATCCTCAAGACTGTCCAAAAGGGTAAAGGCCCTTCTCCCCTCTACTTTGGGCATGGTGTGATCCTGCTCCGCTGGCGAAAGGGTTACCTGAGAAGATGCCAGGCGCCACCACTTTTTTAGGCGCAGCTCCTCTTTGAAGATGACCCCCGCAAGGGGAACTTCCTTTTTATTTACCTTATAATATACGATAAGCTTTGGTGCCACGATACTTATGTTTTCCCTGTTTCTAATCGTATAAATCTTGCTTATATCGGTACCTCTTAGGGGTATCACCTCGAGGGAGACTCCTGCCACGGTCAGGTCACCGTAACTTAGATTAAGGTCATGGGATTTAGGGGTAATTACGATATTTGCCCCTAACTCATCGAGTTTTTTCCCCACATCTTCCTCCATTGCCTTTGTCAAGGTAATTAACGTCACAATGGTGGCGATACCGATCATGAGCCCCAGCACGAGGAAAATCGTCTTTCCCTTGCGGCGCCTTAGGTTATTCAAGGAAATAGTATATAGACGCATAGGAGGACTCCTGACTAAATTCTCGGCCGCCAGTTGATGATCAGGGAGTTTTGAATTTTCACCTGCCCATTTTCTATCGCGTGGACAATGGCATCGGGTGGGTAGTTCAAACAACCACCGCTTATTCCTTTTAAGCCTTCCATCGACCAGCGGGTACCACAGGCGTTACAGACAATTTCCTCGTTTTCAATATGAAATTTCGTGGAACGACAGGGTTCACACATACTTACGGCCGTCACAAGCTTGCCTTCAGGCGTAATGTAGGCCATAAGAGGTACTCTCTTTCCAGCTTTTACGTACTCGAAATAGACCATCTTCTTTTCCTTAATCGTTTCTAAGGGTATCTCCGTATAATCGCTACCCGTCTTGGCCTCTACTGTGGTCATGGCGATGAACTGGTTACGATAATTTACCTTTTCTCCTATTTTGCTTCCGTACACGCCTTCTGAGTTAGCCTTGTCCTTACTTAAAAACCAGATAAGAGGTAGCAGGATAACCAAAAAAATGATTATTCCCGGTAAAATCAAGGGTTTTCTACCTTTAAGTAGGAATTTTTTCATTCCCTCGCGCCTTGCCTGTTCCTGAAATTTCTTGTTTTTCACTCTTCTTTCCTCCCTCTAAATTTCAAACAGCCTACCATCACGATAACTGAACGATTTTACGATGCTTCCCTTCCTTTTCAGGTCCACCTGAAGATGGCAACCGAAGTCTTCCACAACCACCTCTACGTCTTCTGTGGTATGACCGCTTTCCCTATAGGCTTGAAGGGCATACCTTTTAATCCTTTCCACGGTATCTCTGTCTAATGCCTTTCCTTTCCCTTCACAGCATCCACCGGTCTCCGGGAAGGTAGTGCAACATTGCGCCCCACGGCGGGGAAAATCTTCCAGAAATTTAACAGTTGATCTTTTTTTCCTCTCATTTAACCATAATACAAAATCTACCCCCGCGGAATCTTTGCTTTCCTTTACGACCCTCTTCAGAAGGAGATTCCTGATCTCCCCTTCAAGTACGTCCCGATCGATATCTGCATGCACGGTCGGTGATAGAGCTTTAAGATTTCTCATTTCTCGTTTAACCTCTTCATCACTTATGGTAAGACCCAACCGCTTCGCCTCCTGCCTTATCAAACACTCTTCGATCATTCTCTCTAAAACCAACCTTTTCAGTTCCCCTTCCTTACTCTGGAAAAATCCATCACCGTACTGGGCATCGATAATCTCTTTGAGGCCTTCCAGGCGTCCATTAACATCCCTTTTCATAATTTTTTCACCATTTATAATGGCCAGGGGTTGGTCGAAAAAAGAAGTAATTCTTAGAAATCGAGTTATTTGAGGGAATCGTGCCAAAAAAACCATACCGAAGAGAAAAAGGAGAAAGAGAAGGGAAACAAGGCAGATTCGCTGGAGCAACTTTCTTCCCTCTACCTTCTTTAGCTCCTTTTCACAGGATTGGCAGTAAAGGGCTTTCCCTTTTGTTTCCTTTCCGCAACGTACACAATAGGTTGCCAAAAAAACCTCCTTAATTTATCTCCTATAGCGTTCCTTCCGTCCCAGAACACCCCTTTGGGGGCATGACCTCAGCAATCACCATGCCAGATTTCTTTCTGTAACCAAACTCAACATTACCCGGGTCTCACCCTTAGGCGGAGAAAAAGATGGTGCGAATTATTTTCGCAGTGGAGACAGGTAAGTGGGTAATTTTTTCTAAAGGCCGTATTCTTTTAGTTTGTTTTGCAACGTCCGCCTATTTATGCCCAAAACCTTTGCCGCCCGGCTTCTATTACCCTCCACATCCCGGAGTGTTTTTATAATTAATCGTTTTTCCACCTCTTGCAAGCTTATCCCGGGTGGAAAGACCAAGTCGCCCCCTCCCTGTTCCCCATACTTTTGGATTTGGACGGGCAACTCTTCCGGCGTAATAATCTCTTTCCTCGCCATAATAACCACTCTTTCCATCACGTTTTCTAATTCCCGCACGTTACCTGGCCAGTCATAGCGGACGAGGAGATCCACGGCCTTGGGCGAAATACCCTTGATTTCCTTTCTGTTCTTTTTACAGAAATGGCGAAAGAAATGTAAGGCCAGCTCTGGAATATCTTCCCTTCGTTCTCTCAAGGGTGGCAGAACGATGGGTACCACGTTCAATCGGTAATAGAGGTCTTCCCGGAAACGTCCCTCCTTGACCTCCTTAGATAGGTCTCTATTGGTTGCGGCGATAACCCTCACATCGACCCGTACCGTATGTGTGCTTCCCAGGGGTTCTATCTCTTTCTCGTATAATGCCCTGAGCAACTTCGCTTGTGTTACGAGACTCATTTCACCGATTTCATCAAGGAAGATAGTGCCGCGATGGGCCAGTTGAAAACGTCCCTCCCTGCGGGTGTAGGCACCCGTAAAGGCACCCCTTTCATGACCGAAAAGTTCCGCTTCCAGCAAGGTCTCCGGGAGGGCGGCACAGGAAACTTTAATAAAGGGTTGCTGAGACCGGAGACTGTTTTGATGGATTGCATTGGCCACTACCTCCTTACCCGTGCCGCTTTCCCCAAGGAGCAAAACGGTAGCGTCGGTTGGCGCCACCAGGCTTAACGTATCGATGAGTTCCCGCATTTTACGGCTCTTACCAATGAGGGAGGAAAAATCGAACCTATCCCCGAGGCGTTCTTTCAACTCTCTGTTTTCCTTACGGAGGTGGTAATATTCAAGACCTTTTTTAACCACCACCTTAAGCTCATCGAGGTCAAGGGGTTTTGTAAGATAATCAAAGGCACCGGCTTTCAAAGCATCGACCGCCGTTTTTACCGAGGCATAGGCAGTCATGATGATAATGGGTAAAAGGGGGCTTACCTTACGTATTTCCCTTAATGTCTCAATGCCGTCCATCTCTTCCATTTTGAGATCCATGAGCACCAGATCAAAAGGACCCTGTTCTATCTCATTCAGGGCTTCGCGGCCCGAGGCTACGTCTGTCACCGCGTAACCCTCATCATCCAACACTGCGCTCAGCATGATGCGATGGCTCTCTTCATCGTCTACAATTAAAATTTTATGCTTATCTTCGTAGGCATCTGATTTCGACAATGGAGCACCTCCCTTCTCAAGGTTTAAAATAACCGTTCTTTCCCCAGTTTACAATGATGAAATACCCGTTCATAATTAATTTTTCCTTCCCCAGCTCCGAGAACAAATCAAGGCTTATGGTTCCTTTCGATAAACTCGGGGCAAACTTAATGTGGTTCGACAAGCTCGCCATGAAACGCCCCACCTGTCATCTCAAAGCCGCCACTTCTACCATCCCGAGCTTGTCACAGAAGGTAATTAACCAAAGATTTTATTGACATAAATAAAGTCATAACTTATACATGCAAAAAACATCCCAAAAATCACTTAACATAGGGGGGGTAATGAAACTTGAGGAGGAAGTGAAACCCTATCTTCTGCGGCCCATCAAAGACGTTATCGGAGAATATCCGGCTATCTCCGCAATCCTCAAAGGATACGACATCGCCTGCGCCGAGTGTCTTGTAGGCACCTGCTTGCTTAAAGATATCGTCTCCGTCCATGGGCTTCCCCCGGAAATCGAAAGGGAACTGATGGGAAAAATAGCGGATTTACTCACCACGGGAGGCGCTCCTTCTTCATCCGGTCCCGTGGAAGATACCTTGCCCCCCAAAGGGAAGCATCCCTATTCTCCTGCTATGGAGAGGTTAGTTTCCGAACACAATCTCATCAAAGAATGGCTCTCTTTAATCCCCCAGATTCTAAAAAATATGGATATAAATTCATCCCAGGAGCGAGAAACTGTCGCCACAGTACTTAACTTCATTCGCTCCTACGCCGACAGATTTCACCACGCAAAGGAAGAAGAGATCCTTTTTGCCCAAGTAGAGGGAAATCGGGAAATCCTACAGGCCATGCTCGAGGAGCACGAAAGGGGCCGCTTTCATGTCCAGAAAGCCGCAGAAGCCTTAGAAAAAAGGGATCTACCTTCCCTCACCTACCACCTTACGAGCTATCGCGAACTTCTTTTAGAGCACATAAAAAAAGAGGACGAAATCCTCTATCCCTGGCTGGATCGTATCCTCTCGAAAGAAACTATCGATTCATTACCCGATGCCTTTGATCGGGTCGAAAAAGCACTAACTATTGACCCCAATTGGAAACTTAAAAAATTACCTAAATTGACTTGAGTCAAGGTTTTCCCTCTCTTCCTTGTTTATAAGACAACCGACTTGCGGGGCGACCCCCAAGAAAAAAGCTACAGAGGAGTTACGACAATGGAAGAGAAGATGTTCTGTTATCAATGTGAACAAACGAAAAAAGGCACAGGTTGCCGCACCATGGGTAACTGTGGGAAAGACCCCGAGGTGGCGCTCCTTCAAGACCTGCTCGTTTACAATTTAAAAGGCCTTGCTTTTGTTGCCAGAGAAGCAAGAAAAACCGGTATCACCGATCCAGAAGTGGCACACCTCATAACGGAAGGGCTATTTTCTGTGGTCACTAACGTAGACTTTGACGCCCAGCGCTTTGAGGAACTAATCGAGCGCACCGTTGCATTACGGGAATCCCTCAAAAAGAAGTTGGAAAAATCAGAAATAGTACTTAAGAACCATAGGGGAGCCATCGCTTTTGTTCCGCCTGCAAATCGCGAAGAACTCATCGTGGAAGCAAAGAAAATTAGCTCAAACCCCTTCCCCAAGGTGGATGGGGACATTCTTTCCCTCCAACATCTCCTCCTCTTTGGTATGGAAGGGATGGCCGCCTACGCCCACCATGCCCGGATCTTGGGGCAAGAAGACGAAGCCATCTATGCCTTTTTGGAAGAAGGTTTATCCGCCCTACTTAACCAAGACCTCCACTTCAATGGCTGGCTCGACCTGGTACTTAAATGTGGTGAGGTCAACCTCCGGACGATGGAGCTCTTAGATCGGGCAAATACAGGCAACTACGGCCATCCCGTTCCTACCCGTGTACCTTTGGGGGTAAAAAAGGGAAAGGCCATCCTGGTCTCCGGCCATGACCTCAAGGATTTGGAAGAATTACTCAAACAGACGGAAGGGAAGGGAATCTCTATTTACACCCACGGCGAAATGCTACCGGCCCATGGCTATCCTGGTTTGAAAAAATATCCCCATCTGTACGGCCATTACGGTACCGCCTGGCAGAACCAGGCGAAGGAGTTCGCCGAATTTCCCGGGGCTATACTTATGACGACCAACTGCCTGCAGAAACCTCTTTCTTCCTACCGGGCAAACCTCTTCACCGCTGGTCCCGTGGGTTGCCCTGGTGTAACCCATATTAGAGAGAGAAATTTTAAACCCCTTATCGAGCGCGCCTTAGAGCTTCCCGGATTCACCGAAGATAGGGAGGAAGGAGAGGTCATGGTCGGATTTGGCCACCATACCCTTTTAAACATCGCCAACCAGATTATCGCGGCCGTCAAAAACAAAGAAATTCGCCATTTCTTCTTGGTTGCCGGCTGTGACGGGGCAAGACCAGGAAGGAATTACTATACCGAATTTGTGGAAAAGACACCGGACGATACGGTAGTTTTGACCCTCGCCTGCGGTAAATTTCGTTTCTTCAATAAAGAGTTAGGAGAAATCAACGGAATTCCCCGACTTCTCGATTTGGGTCAATGTAACGATGCCTATTCCGCCATCAAAGTTGCCTTGGCTCTTGCCGAGGCCCTCGGCGTAAGTGTGAACGATCTCCCCCTTTCTCTCGTTCTCTCATGGTTTGAACAGAAAGCTGTGGCCATCCTTCTTTCGTTACTCTACTTGGGTATCAAAAATATCAGATTAGGCCCTACACTACCTGCCTTTATCAGTCCCAACATTCTTAATTTCTTGGTGAAGAGCTTTAACATTATGCCCATTAACACGGCAGAAAAAGACCTAAAGGCCATTTTAGGCGAAAAAGTACCTCTGCTACAAAGAGAGACTTTACTGGAGGCGCGGCTTGAGAAGTAACCCCTTAAAAAGGAAAGGAGCAAAAAATGCAATGCCCGGGACAAGACATGCGCTATTGGAAACCAGGAGCAATCTTTGATGCCCCCTGCCCCAAATGCGGTACCTTTATCGAATTTTTTAAAGATGAGGCGGTGCGAAAATGTCCGAACTGTGGGCATAAGGTAGCCAACCCTCGAATGGATTTCGGTTGTGCCACCTACTGCCAGTATGCGGAACAATGTTTGGGACAGCTTCCCGTCGAACTGTTAGCCGAACGGAAGGAACTTCTGAAAGACCGCGTGGCCGTAGAAATGAAACGCTATTTTGGTAGTGATTTCAAGAGGATATCCCATGCCACCAAAGTGGCACGATATGCCGAGGAAATAGGTAAAGCCGAAGGAGCCGATATGGTCGTAATTTTGCTTTCCGCCTATCTCCATGACATCGGTATCCATGAGGCTGAACGGAAATATCACAGCACAGCGGGTACCTATCAGGAAATAGAGGGTCCCCCCATAGCCAGAGAAATACTCAATAAATTGAAGGCTCCACAGGAGGTTATAGCGGAGGTCTGCGACATCATCGGCCACCATCATCACCCTCGATCTAAGGAAACACTAAATTTCCAGATACTCTACGATGCCGACCTCATCGTGAACCTCGAGGAAGAACCTAAGGAAGAAGAAAAGGTAAAGGAACTTCTCCAAAAGGCCTTTTTCACCGAAGCGGGACGAAGGTTGGCCAAAGATGTTCTGCTCAAAAAATAAAAGACCGCATAAACAAAAAACAGGAGGAAGAAAATGAAAGTAAAGAGAAAAATTATCCAAATTGACGAGGAAAAATGCGATGGCTGTGGCCAGTGCGTTCCGTCCTGTGCCGAAGGCGCTCTACAAATCATCGACGGTAAGGCACGGCTCGTAGCAGAAAAATACTGTGATGGCTTGGGGGCCTGTGTAGGTGAGTGCCCCCAGGATGCCCTCCATATCGTCGAGCGAGAAGTGGAAGATTTCGACGAAGAGGCTGTGGAAGAGCATCTAAAAGCAAGGGAAAAAGCGACTTCCCTCACGGAAATCCCGACCATGGCCTGCGGTTGCCCCTCTGCCCATATCCAGAGCTTTGCCCAGGCTTCGCCGCATAACCATAGCAACACACCCCCCCGGGAAAAGGGTATTTCCCAGCTTACCCATTGGCCGGTGCAGATTAAGCTCGTACCACCCACAGCCCCCTTCCTGAAAGGGGCCGATCTGCTTGTGGCGGCCGACTGCACCCCCTTTGCTTACCCTGATTTTCACCGCGATTTCTTGCAAGGGAAGGTAGTCATGGTGGGTTGCCCCAAATTCGATGATGCCCCGGCCTATATCCAAAAGTTTGCCGAGGTTTTTAAAACGGCAGGTGTAAAGAGTGTAACCGTTGTCACCATGGAAGTGCCCTGCTGTCAAGGGCTTCCCGTCATTGTAAAAAGGGGAATGGCCATGGCCGATGTAGATGTCCCTATGACCCACGTGGTTTTAAGTTTGAGAGGCGAAGTCATCAGGAGAGAATAAGGATTATTACCGAAAAGGAGGTGAGAAAAGCTAATTGAAGTTAGAAGTTACCCAAAAAACAACACCATTGAAAGGAGGTTTAAAAAATGACCGGTAAAACAGCAAAGACCATCTTCTGGGTGGGAACACTGGTGTCGACCGTTATCTTTCTCTGGTTGACCTACGATTTCCATCAGCAGGAACGGAAGTTTGTAAAGGCCGAAATTTCACCCGATGTCATCGAGGGGAAAAAGATCTGGCACAAGTACAACTGTAACGACTGCCATACCATTCTGGGCTTCGGCGGTTACTATGCCCCCGACATGACGAAAGCTTACTATCGATTAGGGGAAAATAATATCATCGCGATTGTAACCAACCCCGACCAGGTTTACAAAAATTCCTTCCGCAAGATGCCCCGGCTGGGTGTCACTAAGGAAGAGGCAACGAAGCTCGTGGCTTTCCTCAAATGGGTAGGTAGCATCGAAAATCGTAACTGGCCCCCCCAGGATGAAAAATTTGTCCGGGCCTTCAAGCTCCGTGAGGCGGGAGCGAAACAAATCAGTACGGTGGACATGGTCATGGGCACCTGCGGCGGCTGTCATAGCTTTCAGAAACAGGGACGTCGCATTGCCGGTGATTTTGTAGAGATTGCCCGTACCATAACCTTTGACAGAGATACCCTGGCCAAGTTCATCCTCAACCCCCAAGCAGTAAAAGCAGGCTCGGCCATGCCCTCTCAGAATGTTTCTCCCGAGACGGCATCCCAGATTGCCGATTTCATCTTGAGTCTTAAACCAGGGAAGGAGGTGCAAAAATGATTCGCTACGAAAGTCAAAAAGTAGCTTACCCTTATCTTGCTTTGTCTCTTATTCTTTTTCCCCTGCAGGTCATCGCCGGTCTCTGGTTAGCCATTAACTACGGTTTTACCCTGCCCCAGGGTCTCGTGGATGTCTTCTCCTTTGCTACAGCGCGGGCCATCCATACAAATACCTTAGTTGCCTGGTTACTCCTGGGATTCATGGGTGGAACCTACTTTGTGTTACCATTGATGACAAAAGGGGAAATATTCAGTACCAAGATCGCCTATGCCCAGCTTGTCATATTCGCCCTTACAGCCGTAGTGGCCGTCATCGGTTTCCTCTTCGGTTGGACCCAGGGAAAACCCCTTTTGGAAATCCCCGTTCCCTTAGACTTTCTTATCGTGGTTGCCGCCTTACTCTTTGTTTTTAACGTGGCTGTCACCGTCTTTAAAGCAAAAGAACGGTCCGTGATAGAATGGATGCTCTTAGGAGGTATTACCTTCCTTTCGCTCCTCTATCTCTTTGGTATTCCCTTCTATAGAAACCTAAATACCGACTATTAC
>Ga0123519_10016322_pt1 | contig 10328 bp, 4 predicted proteins | sample YelNatPaOPRAMG02_FD_87396 | JGI IMG/M metagenome (GOLD analysis project Ga0123519, IMG submission 87396) | Hot spring microbial communities from Yellowstone National Park - Yellowstone National Park OP-RAMG-02 (version 2) | ecosystem: Environmental > Aquatic > Thermal springs > Hot (42-90C) ...
CCCCACGACGTTGATGCCTTCTCGGCCGGCGTCGCGCAGGGCTTGGAGGGCAGCGTTCAGTTGCCCCCGTCCTCCATCAACGATCACCAGGTCGGGCACAGCAGCAAAGGAGTCATCGCGCTCTTTGCCCGTGGTGCCGAACCGCCTCTTGATGACTTCGTACATGCTGGCGTAATCGTTTGCGCCCTGGACGGTGCGGATGCGGAAACGGCGGTACTCGCTGCGCCTGGCGACACCTTTGACGAAGACGACCATGCTGGCCACCGGGTTGGTGCCCTGGGTGTTGGAGATGTCGTAACACTCGATGCGTGCCGGCGCTGCCTGCAAGCCGAGCGCGTCGCGCAGTTCCTCCAGAGCGGCGGTGGACCGGCCTTCGTCGGCATCCCATTCGGCGCGCAGGCGTGCCAGGGTCTCGCTCGCATTCTCGGCCGCCAGGCGTAACAGGTCCTTCTTCTCGCCGGTCTTGGCGACGCGCAGGGCCACTTTGTGGCCGCGCTTCTCGCGCAACCAGGCCTCGATGATCGCCGCCTCGTCTGGCATATGCTGTACGATCACTTCTTCGGGGACGTGCGTCGCCTCGCTGTAGAACTGCTGCAGGAAGGAAGTCAGAACCTGGCTGTCTGCCTCCTCGGATGTGCCCTCCAGCACGAAGTACTCGCGCCCGATGAGATATCCCTCGCGGATGAAGAACACCTCGACGCAGGCGGAGCCGTTGGATCGAGCAAAGGCGATGATGTCGTGGTCACGCAGGGTGGAGGAGACCATGCGCTGGCGTTCCACCACTCGTTCCAGAGCGTCAACCTGGTCGCGCAGGGCGGCGGCCTTCTCGAAGCGCATCTCGGCAGCCGCCTGCGCCATGCGTTGGCGCATCTCGACGATGATGTCGTTGGCCTTGCCCTCGAGGAAGCGGCACAGGCGCTCAACGCTTTCGCGGTACTCTTCCTTGGTGCAGGCGCCAATGCACGGGCCTGGGCAGCGGCCGATGTGGTAGTACAGGCAGGCGCGCTGCCGGCGGCCGTTGATCTCCTCATCGCAGGTGCGGTAGGGGAAGATGCGCCGCAGAAGGTCAAGCGTCTCGCGCATGGCCCAGGAGGAAGTGTAGGGCCCGAAGTAACGGCCACCGTCGTTGGCCACCCTGCGCACGGTCGAGACGCGCGGGAAGTCCTCCTCCATGTGCACCTTGATGAACGGGTAGCGCTTCTCGTCCTTGAGACGCACGTTGTAGTGCGGTTTGTGCTTCTTGATCAGCGTCGCTTCGAGGATGAGCGCCTCGAGTTCCGAGGAGGTGATGATGAACTCGACATCGGCGACATGGCTGACCAGGCGCTGGGTCTTGGGCGTATGGCCAGCGCCATTCTGGAAGTAAGAACGGACGCGGCTGCGCAGGTTCACCGCCTTGCCAACGTAGATGATGTGGCCGGCGGAGTCCCGCATAATATACACGCCGGGCTTGGCCGGGAACTGAGCCACCCTGGCGGCGATCTCTTCGACGGTCGCCATACGGAGAAAACCTGCCGCACAATATGATCTTGGATGTTATGACAAGAATCAGGTTTGCGCCAGAGGGTCGGACCAGGGTGGGGCGCGCCGGCCTGACACGGAAGCACTACTGCGGTGACACGTTCCGGCAGCAGCATGGCCCCTGGCTGAGGGCACGATTCGCAACGTACCGGCCCGGCAGGGTTTGAGTTGAGGCGCAGTGGGGCATACACTGGAGCGAGGCAAGCCATGTGGAGGCAAGCATGAAGCTCGGATTGGTGACCTACAACTTGGCCAAAGACTGGGACGTGCCCACGATCATCGAGAAGTGCGCTGCCAACGGCTTCGAGGGTGTCGAACTGCGCACCACGCACGCGCATGGCGTCGAGCCGACTTTGAGTCAGGCGCAGCGCGCCGAGGTGCGGCGGCGTTTCCAGGACTCGCCTGTGGCTCTGGTCGGCCTGGGCAGCACCTTCGAGTATGACTCTCCTGATCCGGCTGTGCTCAGGGCCAACATCGAGGGGACGAAAGAGTTTGTGCGTTTGGCAGCGGATGTGGGTGCGAGTGGGGTGAAAGTGCGGCCCAACCATGTCCACGATGATCAGGGCATCCCACGCGAGCAAACCTACGCGCAGATCGGCCGCGCCTTCGACGAATGCGCTGCCTACGGCGCCGACTATGGGGTCGAACTACGCATGGAGGTGCACGGGCCGGTCACCCAAGAGGTGCCCAACTTTGTCCAGATCATGGCCCATGTGCGCCATCCCAATGCCAAAGTGTGCTGGAACTGCAACCCGCCGGACGTTGACGCTTCCGGGTCTATAGCGGCCAACTTCGCCATGCTAGCCGACCGCATCGGGTTGGTTCACATGCGCGATCTGTACGAGCGGGATTACCCCTGGCGGGAACTGGTCGTGCTGCTGCGCTCGCGCGGCTATGAGGGCTATTGCTGCGCCGAGATCCCGGAGAGCAGCGAACCGGAGCGCATCATGGGCTACTACCGCGCCCTTTGGGACGCCTACAACGACCTTGCTGCCTGCCGCTAGCGCACCCTGGCCGAAAGCGCGGGGCATGAGCCGCGCAAAAGAGACGGCCCATGCCCCCATTAGGGCATCAGCGGCGCGGGATCAGCCCTGCCGCCAACAAGCGCTTCAGCGCCCTGGCGAACGCCTGAGCCGTCCACTCGACATCATCGCTTGTGTGCGCTGCGGAGACCCAGGCGTGGTCGCTGAGTAGATCAACCCCCTCGAGAAGCATGGCCCGTTTCAGGTCCGCGCTCACCGCCGCCTTATCTCGCAGCAGAGTAACAAGCGGGAACTCGGGCGGGATGGCGCCATCCTCTCCGACCTTGGGGCAGCGTTCCTGTGGTGCCAGGTGGATGTGGCAGATGGAGCGCTCGCCGTAGATGCAGCCGGCGGCTTCGCTGCGTGCAAGCACCTCACTAAGGGCGAGACGCAGGGATTGGCTGGCGGCTGTGGCCCGCTCGGTGGGCAGGCCGGTGGCCACGCGTTCGAGCATCGCTATTGCCGCCGCTGCCGTCACGGGGTTGGCATTGTAGGTACCGGTGTGGGTGACGCGCGATGGTTGCCCGGCTGCATTCTTGTGGCCATATTCGAGGGTAGCCATGATCTCGGCCCGGCCCGTGACCGCTGCCGCGGGCATGCCGCCGCCCACTATCTTGCCCAAGGTGGTCAGGTCCGGGATCACGCCATAGTACTGCTGGGCGCCGCCCGGTGAGTAGCGGAAGCCGGTGATCACTTCATCGAAGATCAGCAGCGTGCCGGTACGCCTGGTTTCCTCCCGCAATTGCTCCAGGATGCGCGCCCCAACCGGGAGGGTGCTGGCACTGGCGCCACCCGGCTCGAGGATCACGGCAGCCACATCGCGCTGAGCAAGAGTGCGGCGGATAGCCTCGATGTCATTGCAGGGGACCACGGTCGCAGTGCCCAGAATGGCAGGACTGATGCCGGCCGAGGCAGGGGCATCTATGACATCCGCCAGGCCCACATAAACGTTATCGTACCAGCCATGGAAATGGCCCTGGAGCTTCACCAGGCGGTCGCGCCCTGTAAATGCCCGGGCGATGCGCACTGCCATCATGACCGCTTCGGTGCCGCTCATGGTGAACTCGACGCGTTCGCCGCTGGGCACCAACTGCGTGATCAGTTCGGCCCAGCGTATCTCGCGTTCGTGGGAGGAGCCGAGGTGGGTGCCCAGGGGCAACGCCTGCTGAATCGCAGCCAGGATGTCCGGGTGGCTGTGGCCCAGCAGAAGAGCACCATGCCCGCCGGCATAGTCCACGTACTCATGGCCGTCAACATCCCATTTGCGCGAACCTTTAGCTCTCTCTACATAAATGGGGAATGGCAGCATGTGCCGCCCATCGTGGGTGACCAGGCGCGGGATAACGCGTGCCGCTCGTTCAGCCAACTGGCGTGAGCGCGGGAAGCGGGCGTTGCATTCTTCGAAGAAAGCTTGCGATCCTGTCGTCATCTGTACCTCTCAATCGGCCAATTGCTGTAACCAGTGGAGCAGCTCGTGGCGCAGACCTGCCGTCTGCGTATCCAACACTTCGTGGGCGTCCTGATCTACCAGGCCCTCAGCGAGCAAGGGCTCAGTAGCCGTGCGCCAGGCATCCAGCCGGGCCAGCAGCTCCTGGCCCCTGGCTCGCATCTGGGCGCGATCCTCTTCGGGGAGAACGTTGGCACTCAACTGGTAGAAGCGTGGCCTCACTTCGTCGAGCGCTCTCTGGATATCGCGCTGGAGCCGCTTCAGGTCGCGCGCCGCAAGCAGCAGGCGCTTGTAGCTGGCCCGCCCGCCACCCGTTTCGAGGTGGGCAAATGTTGATGCCTCCAGGCTAGCGCCACCGGCATCGAGAAGAGGGAGCACCTGGGTGGCTTTTGCGTCGCCCAGGAAGAGGCTGCCGAACTCAGCGTCGAAATCGGCGCGTTCGGTGTCTGCATGCCAGTCGAGTTCAGCTGCAGCGATCATGGGGTACCAGCATAGCTCGAGCGGTTCACACGGAGGCAAGGCGCCGTTGTAGCGGGACCAGGCTGTATTGAAAACGCCGAGGATGCCCTTCTCGCGAGCCGCCCTGGCCCAGAAGGCCACGTTGCGATAGCGCTCGTCGTTGTGCGGGATGAACGAGGCGAACCCGGAAGCGCCTTTGACTGCCGAACCGCCGACCGCCTCACGGCCGATCTCTTTGTAATAGTTCAGATAAGGCAGGGAGTCACCCCACAGGGGCCACTCGCCACGATCCCAGTAGCGGCGGGCGAAAGCCTGGCCTGCAGGCGGCAGATCTTCCAGCGGGCGCGCGCGCCAGACGGCGAGGCCCGGTTCCTGCTCGAGCCACTGGCGCGAGATCCACATGGCGTCAGCAAAGGGGAAGACGCGCTCCTTCTCGCTGTAGGTGTGGTAGAACCAATCGCATAGTATCACGTCCTCGGGTATCTCTCGTATCAATTCGGGCCGGTCCTCGCGCCAGACCATGTCATCCCAGATGATTGGCCGTTTGCCCATGCCGCTGACGAAGCGGCAAGCCTCGCGCACATAGTTGACATAAAGAGAGAACCGGCTCTCGCGAGCGGCGTACTCGGCGCACTTCGGGCACTGGCCAAGCGCCCAGGTCTCGTCGGCGCCGAGGTGGAAGTAGCGACTATCGGGGTGAGCCTCGATCACCTCTCCCGCCAACTCCTGGAAGAGGGGCATTGCCCCTGGCTCCAGCGGGCAGAGCATGAACTCGTGGCCGGCTTCGCGCAGGGGGGCATAGCGGTCGTGCTTGAGCACGAACTCCATGTGTCCCAGGCACTGCACGAGCGGTACGACCTCGATGTAGTTGTCGCGAGCAACCGTGAGCATTGTCTGCAACTGGTCGCGCGTGAGCGCCTGGGGTGCGACAACATCCGGGTGGCTGGTATAGGGGAACTTGTCCTCATATTCCACGAGCAGGTAATTGATCTTGAAGGAGGCGAGGGTGCGGATCCAGTCGAGCAAGTAGTCGAAGCGAGGCATGCAGCCCTTGAGGTCCAGGTGAACGCCACGGATGGCCAGGTCTGGCCAGTCGCTCACCTCGGCGCAGGCGAAGCCGTCCCCATCGCGCAACTGGCGTAGGGTCTGGGCCGCATAGTAGGCACCAGCCGGCCCGTGGGCGGCGATGGCGATGCTATCCTGGGTGATGCGCAGGAAGTAAGCTTCGTCGCCTTCGGGGGCCGGCAGGGCGGGAGGCGGCGACCCGGGCGCGGCAAACCAGGCAAAGGTGTCTGCACCCAAATCGCCTTCCGCCACCGATGCTGCGCCCAAGACTTGGCGCAGTGCGGACGTTGCCGGCGAATCAAGCTGGCCGAGGCGCACGTGCAGCCGTTGCCCTTGGTCGGGGCGGCAACGCCCTGGCAGGCGACGAAACGCTTGAGGACGGGGGATCAACAAGGCGGCCTCGCTACCGCGCTCGCTCGTACAAGTAGAGTTCATATTACCTCCCATGGTGGGATCGCCTGGCCGGCGGCCGTGCCTCGTGTTACATGGTTCCTTTGGCCCGCCTGCGATCAGGACGGAACTACATCAGGCATTGTGGAATGGGCATCCGCTCGTTAGAATGGACTCTATACCCGGCACAACTGGAGCGGATCGCCAAAGGGAGCCCATGAACGAACCGGCAGGTCAGGCCGCGCGCGATCGCCTGACGCACTCGCTGATCATAGCCCTTCTGACTGCGGCTGTCATCTTCATCGCTCGCCAGATATGGGAGGTGCTGTCGCAGTTCGTTCCCATCATCCTCCTGTTTGGCATCGCCTGGTTGATCGCCTTCATCCTCAGCCCGTTCACGCGCTACCTCAGTGGGCACCCTGTGCCGGCGTTCTGCGTGCGCTTTCTGCGCCGGCAGGGCCAGCCAGCCTGGGCGACGCGGCTGGATCGCTTCCGCCTGCCTCATGCGGTGGCGGTCTTAGTGGTGTATTCACTGCTACTGTTCGTCGTGGTCCTTACGGCCGTGTTCGCTATCCCGGCGCTTGTCGGCCAGCTCGTTATCATGGCCAAGACGGTGCCGCGCCTGGTTGTCAAGGTGCCACATATGCTGGATAGCATCCAGCGGGAACTGGCACTCTATGGCTTCAAGGTGGATCTTTCGGCACTCTACCAGCCGTCGCTTCTGGCTGCCCGCGCCGAGGCGATCGGAGCCGAGGCGGTGCAGCAATCCATCAACCTGGCCACCAAAGCTGCCTCCGGGCTGGCCAGCTTCCTGCTGGTGATCGCCCTCAGTCTGTACATGAGCCTGGACCAGCCACGTTTGGCGCGCCAGCTCCGTTCGGTGATTCCCGATCACTTCTATGGGCGGATGAACCTGGTCGGCCAGTCGCTCTCGCGCACGTTCGGTGGCTTCATGCGGGGGCAGCTGCTCATGGCACTGCTCTATGGGCTGCCGGCGGCTCTGGCGATGGCGATAGCGGGGATCCCACTGGCCGGTGTGATGGGTGCTGTCTGCGGCCTGCTGATGCTGATACCGCTGATCGGCGCCCCGATCGCCATGCTGCTTCCCGGTATCGCGGCGCTGATCCAAGCCCCCGGGAGCGCCCTGTGGCTTTTCATTGTGATGACCGCCTATCAGCAGGTATTGCTTCATGCGGTTGCCCCGAAGGTCATGGCCGAGGTGCTGGGTATGCCGCCGCTCCTGGTGCTGCTGGCCATGCTCGCGAGCATGCGCGTGGTCGGCGTATGGGGGCTGGTTTTTGGCATCCCGTTGGCGGGCGTCATCTATGCCTTCGGCTCGGCCTATCTGGAGCAGGCCAAGATACGGCGGGAGAGCCTGCCGCGCGGCATTGGCGATGGCGCCGGTGGCAGTGCTTTCCGCCTGCCAGCGATGGGCCCCGGGTGTCTGCTTGTGCCTGATATCCTGTCTCCACCTGGCGAGTTGCAGCCCGTGGCGCAATATCTGGCCAGCCGTGGCATCACTACACTCGGCGTAGAGCCTTACCGTTCCCTTGGCGAGACAAGCTGGGAGGACTGGTATTCGGCCGTCATGTTGGGGCTAGACCAACTCTGGCGGGACTGTAATCAGGTGTTCATCCTCGGCAAAGGCACGGGTGCATTGCTGGCCCTGCACGCTGCCTCGGAGCTACCGGTCGCGGCCGCCGCCTGCCTGTCAGTTCCGCTCACCCGCGACGCCGATTACCACAGTGCCGGCTGGGATGCTGCCCAGGCGCAGGGGGTGGAGACGTCACCCTCGCCCGAGATGGTGCTGTTGCTGCCTTCGCGCACGAGGCAGAGCCTGGTGCATCTGCAGGAGCGTGTGCACGGCGAGCTGGCGCAGGTGGCCGGGCCCGTGCTTATCCTGCACCCGCAGGTCAGCCTCGATATCAGCCCGGAAGACGCCCGTTACGTCCTGGAGCGACTGGGCTCGACCCACAAGCGCATCGAATGGGTGGACCTGCAGCCCGGTGGCAGCTATGACTGGAACCGCATCGCCCAGGTCTGCTTCTCCTTCTTGCGCAACTACATTCAGTAATGGGCCTGTAGCCACACCCTGTCGAGCACTGCGAGTCAGCTAAGGGAACGCGGATCAACAGGGGCAGTAACGGATTAGCGCCGATCAGGAGGGGAAACCCTCTCGTGTCCGCGTGAATCTGCGTCCATCTGCGTTCATGCGGGTGCCCTTGTCTCGCCCAGAGAGCGCTTCTCGTTGCCGGCAAGGGCGGCCGCTTTGTGGCTCGTTTGCCGATGTGCTAGCATTGCCCGCTCAAGGGGGAGGATGGATGTCGCTTCCCGCGCTTGCCTCCGGCGACGGCCACTGGCGTAGGCCGGGGTTGCGCCTGCACCCGCTCGTCCTGACGGTATACGCCGTGCTGGCGGTGCTGCTCACCTATCCGGTGATCACGAGCCCGGCGAGGCTAATTCCCGGTTCCGCTACTTGGGCTCTGGACGAGTATACGTTCCTCTGGAACATCTGGTGGTTCAAACATGCCCTGCTCGACCTGGGGACCAACCCCCTGGCCACCAACCTCATCTACTACCCTGTTGGCGTGCCCCTGGTCCTCTATACCTATGACCTGCTCAACTGCGCTCTTGGCCTCCCTCTCTACCTGGCCAGCAACTTGCCGCTCGCCTCGAACATCCTGCAATGGTTCTCTCTGGCGAGCGGCTCCTACACTGCATATCTGCTGACCCGCTACCTGCTCCGCCGCCAGTTGGCAGCAGCGGGCGGCAGCGCTTCGCAGTTGGGGCCATTCCTGGCCGGTCTGGCATATGGGTTCGCTGCCAGCCGCTTCGTGTACCTGGCTCTGGGCCATTATTGCATAGTCACGGTGCAGACTCTGCCGTTGTTTGCCTTGTTCACCGTACAGGCGCTGGAAAGAAAGGGACAGGGACGTGCCTGGCGAAAGTATGCGCTCCTTGCCGGGCTCGCTTTTGCGCTGAGCGCCCTGGCCGAGATGACCTTCGCTCTTTTCATGGGCCTGTTCCTCGTGATCTTCGCCCTGTACGCTCTGCCACGGCTAGGGCTGCGATCTACGGCTGTGCGAATCGCGGCGATAGGAGCCAGTGCCGCGGTGCTCTACTCGCCCATGCTCTACCTTGTGGTGCGGGAGTCGCTGCCAGGCGGCTACGGCCTGCAAGGGTGGGGCGATGCGGCGCGCCTTTCTGCGGACCTGGCTGGCTTGTTCACGCCGACGGCACTACATCCGCTCTCGGGTGGCAACTGGCAGGAGCAGCTGCGACAGGTGGCCGAAGGCGTCGCTCGTTTCAGTGATGTCAACACGGTCTTCCTGGGCTTTGCCTTGGTGGCTTTGGCGGCCATCGGTGCCATGGCTTTCTGGCGACTGGCGAGGCCATGGCTGGTCACTGGCGTTCTGGCAGTCATTTTCAGCCTGGGCCCATTGCTGCACATCAACGGCCGCTACCTCTTCGATCTTGACGGCCTGCAAACCACCTTTCCCTTGCCGTTCATCCTGCTGCACTACATCCCGCTGGTTAACGCAGGGCGCACGCCCAACCGTTTCAGCGTGCTGATTCTGCTGGCCCTGGCTCCGTTGTGTGGGCTTGGCGGCTACTGGCTGCTGGTTCGGCTACGGCGTTGGTGGCTGGCAGCCCCAGTTTCGGCACTGCTCGCTATCTTGCTACTGGGTGAGGGCTTGTCCGTGCCCCTTCCCGTGACCGATGCGGGCGTGCCTCAGCTGTACCAGCAGTTAGCGGCCGACAAGGAGGACTACGCTATCCTGACTCTGCCTTTCGGGTTGCGGAACTCCTTTAGCACGGTGGGGGCTGAAGACACCCAGTTGCAGTATTACCAGTCGTTACACGGCAAACGCATTCTGGGCGGGAACATCTCACGTGCTCCCTCGATTGCCTTCGACTATTACACGCGCATCGAGCCACTTTCGAACCTGATGGATGTGGAGTCCTATCAGGCGCCGCGTCACAACGACCCGGCTCGCGATCGTCAGGAAGCGGCCGAACTCGCGGCTCTACTGGACATCCGCTACCTGGTGGTGCAGGCACCTATCCCCGGGAGGGTTCCCTATTCGGATACTTTCACTGCAGCTTTCGATTACGCCAACTCGATATTCGACCTCAGCGAAGCGTACCGCGACCCGGCCGGCAAGGCTGTTGCCTACAAGGTACGTCAGGCCGAGATCCCGGACGATTTCACCCTCAACCTCGGTTCAGGCGGCGGCGCCATGTACATCGGAGCTGGCTGGTCCGTGGCTGAGCCGGTCGCCGGAGCAGCCGCTCGTTGGATCGAGGGGCGGCGGGCCATTCTCTATCTGCCGGTGGGCATCCCGGGCGACCGTATCCTCACTTTCAATGCTGCGCCTTTCACCTTCAACGACGCCCCCACCCAGGTGGTCCAGGTGTGGGTA
>Ga0123519_10016327_pt1 | contig 10325 bp, 6 predicted proteins | sample YelNatPaOPRAMG02_FD_87396 | JGI IMG/M metagenome (GOLD analysis project Ga0123519, IMG submission 87396) | Hot spring microbial communities from Yellowstone National Park - Yellowstone National Park OP-RAMG-02 (version 2) | ecosystem: Environmental > Aquatic > Thermal springs > Hot (42-90C) ...
AAACAATTAAATTATTGAAGAAAAATAAATTTGAAGTTTTCATTCATAATAGGGTCCCAGCAAATGATGGAGGTCTTTCACTCGGTCAGGCAATCATAGCCACCTTCTTAAGCAATATTTAAACCCCTTCTATATCAACAATCTTCCCACGTCACCTTGTAGGTGGGCTAAAAGGGTAATTTTTCTTAAAATAGAAGTGAAAAACCATTGCTACACAATAGATTTAAGGATTTTTAAAATATACACCCCTCTTTCATTTAAAATTCTAAACCAAATTTTCTTCTTTATCTCAATAAATAAAAACTACTACTTTACCAACTTTTTTACCTTTCTTAAATTTTATTTTAATTTTATCAGTTTCAAATCCATCTATATTTACTTTTCTTCCATATCCATTTAAGTATGTATATGCAGGTGAATCTACATAATCAATCCTTTTACCATCTTCCAGCAAACAACTATATTCAATAAAATCATTATTTTGTTTAGCAAACCAGCCACCAGGAGGTAAAATATATTTTTTACCATCAACTTCTATAATCCAGTTTTTATTGTCCCAATTACAATTTATATATATCGTAAGTCCATTTTTGTATTTGATATAAACCATATTTTCTTTTACCACATTTTTTCTTAATGCTTCACTTGTATCCAGCAATTTTTCTCCATCAAAATACTTAATTTCTTCTACCTCTTCCATAATATATCTTTCTTGAATTTGTTGAATCATAAAATATTCTGTTAGTGTCTTATCAAAAAGATGCTTTGGGTTATCCCATAAAACCCAATAATCCAATATCCCAATTACACCAAATGCAATCTGTGTTGCAAGATAATGATGTAAATAATTATAATTTTTTTCATCCGCCAGCCAACTATAAAAATCTATTTTATTTGTTCCTGCAAAACCAGCATATCCAACATTGATACCTACAGAACCAGGTGAGAGAGGATTTAATTTTTTCAATTTAAAATCTACTAAAAGTTCAACTCTATCTTCATTACACGGCTTTTCATCCCAATACCCTTTTAGTTTTCCATAATCACCATCATTCAGACCTGCTATATAAAATTCTCTTCCTCCTCCTTCACTAAAAACAGGTCCATTAACATTTTCTCTTACTCTCTGCCATCCAGTTGCAAGTGCTTTCATAGTATCTCTTAAAATACCTGATTCCGGGTATCTATGGTCAAAATCATTCATATAGGTTATTATCCATGCTGTTATTCCATCCTGATAAGAAACAAGTGGTTTAAATTTTTTGGCTCTTTCTTTATAAAGTGTATTAGCAAGTTCAGGGAAAGCCCATGGTTTAAGAGCGGGATAAGACCACATATATTTCCAATTTCCGTCCGGTAAATAACTTGTCCAATCATAATGGAAATAGTAGGATGTGAACGCTCTTGAAGGATATCCATCATAATAACCAGGCCTCCAGCCTTTTTCTTTCATATATTCAAATAAATTTTTTAAACCCTCATCTCCACCTTCTTCTTGGTGTAAAATTGAAACCTTCATATCTCCAGGGAAAGGTTCACATCCCGAATATCTTTTGAAAAAAAGTGGCGCATGAAAGAGAAAATAGATATTTGTTATACCATATTCATCACACAAATCAACAAAATCCCTTGCTTTCTTAAAAATTCCTTTATCAGTTGCACAAACCATTTTATAAATATATTTTTTAAGAACTTCTTTCATAGGAGATGGAGGATTACTTGGAGTTATCAAAACTTCATCAAAATTTTTACTTACAGTTATATAAAATATTTCCCGAAAAAGATGCCTCAAACCATTGGTCTTTTTCCAGTAAACATAACCTGCATTTGGATTGCCAGGGATAGAAGAATAAGTGTATCTTGCCTCATCATTTTTTATATAGTTATCTGAAGTATAAGGAAACATTGAACAATTTGTGAAATACCAATCAGTGTAATAAGTTACAAAATATCCATGTGTTAAAAGGACATTTGGACTGTAATTCATGAATGGAACATCTATAATTCTCGGTTCCTTAACATTTTTTGCACAACCAAAATCCCATTTGCATAAATATCTCTCAGAGGAATATGCAGAAATTCTTAATGTTTTCCCTTCAAGAGAAATCTCATAAATAATATCTTCATAAAATTTATCCCTTTTGTATCTAAAGATTGTTCTTAATGTTTTATTATTTATTATTTCTGTTGATATATGTTGATTTTCTTCTAATGATGCCTCATATATCTTCCCATCAAAATCAAAAATTGGTCCTGATTTATAGGCAGGATAAAAAAAATCACCATTTTCAAATTCTACTTTTATATCTGAAAATGTCCCTGTTTCTGGCTTGTAAATATATTTAACCTTATCTTTTTCTGTTTTATAAAAAAATATATATTCACCAGATTTATTATATACTAAACCAGTTTTTACTTTTTCCTTTGTTATAGGGCATGCTCCTTCTTTTCTTGTAGGGAAATTACTAACTATTTTACCTGTATTTTTAAATTTTGGAGCCGGATTTTTCATATAATCATCAAATAAAAAGACCCTCAATTGGTCTAAATGAAGAAGAAAAGTAGGGTCAGTATATTTTTCTGATAAGTTAATATCTACATAAATTGCAACTAAATTTGTGTTTTTCTCTATTTTTTGTGTCAATCTATATCTGGCAATATTCCAGAAGCGAGAAGGTATTTTAATGAATTCGGCCTCTTCAAAATTATCTGTAATATTTTTACCAACTATTAAATTCCTTTTATCTTCTGTTTGCAAACATAAAGCCATACCTATTTCTGCAGTACCTTCTTTATGCCCATATATCCAGCCCTCAATACAATCAAATTCTTTATTAATCTTTATTGGTTTTTCAGGAATTAAAATAATTTTCATATGTTTGTTTTGGGGTATTATTTCAATTTTCAATGTTGGAACACCTCTCAATGTCTGGTCATAGGAAAGAGCAGCATATCCCTCACAATCATAAAAGATTACTTCCCAGTTTTTTATTTCATTAAAGTTTACCAGTGCATCTTTAAAAGAGTTTTCTTTATTAAAAGTTAAAGGAGGCAAATCATACCTTGAAACAATTTTATACTTCTCCCCTTCCGCAATATTCCTATAAGGTTTTGGGTCTATATCCAGCACTTTTTTGGCTTTTCCCTTTTCTTTTAAAAATTCAAAAACTTCTTCTGTTCCAATTGGTATGCCTTCCTTTTCTCCATAAAATTCAAATCCATCTATCCAAATTCTTACCTTTTCTCCTGAATTGTTATAAATACATATCTCTTTTACCTTCCTAAAATCAAACTTTCCTTGAACATTTTTGGAAAAAACTTCTTCTCTAAAAGGGAGTTCAAATAACTTCCATTCTTTACTTAAATAAATTACTGCATCCCTTTGGTCCCCTCCTTTTGTTTTCAACATTACAAGAAAATATGCGTTTTCTTTGTCGCTTTTTGCCCAGAATCTTAAACCTTCATATTTGGTTAAATTCCATGGAAATCCAACAGGAGCAGTTATATAAATGTTGGTTGTAAAAGGGAAGATGCCTGTTATAGAATATTTTCCTACCTTGGCATCTTTTGAGACAGCAAAATCTTCCACATATCTTATACCCCACTTGTATACATCTTCTGTTATTTCTTTATCACAAACCTTTAATTCTTCCCCTTTTAAATTGAAAAAGATAAAAAAGAAAACAGATAATACAACTCTCACCCATAACTTCTCTCTCATCTTTCCTTCTATTTAATTTTTTCTAAAACTCCTGCTCCACCTTCAGGTATATTTAGATAAATTGTATTTTTAAATTTTGTTATTTCTTCTTTTATCAATTCTCCTTTTTCATTAAATAGGTATATCTTTGCTTCATTTGCTCCTATCCCATAATAACCCGATTTTAATGTAATAATCCTTTCTTTCCCTTTTATCCATCCTGAATGTATTTCTTCCACAGTAATAGGATACATATAACTTAAAATTGTTTTTCTTGTTAATTTATTATCCCAGGGAGAAGAAGGTGCCCAATATGTATAGTATAAACATCCATATCTCAGTTTTTCTTTTATATCCTCAAAATAATCCTTGTCCTTATTCCATGTCTTCCACCATTCTCCTTCTTTATTAATGCTTTCTGCTCCTGGTTTATATCCGGGTGTCCATCCAAGACATATAGGAGTTGGCGAAAGATGTAATTGACAATATGCGTAATCTTCTATATCTTCTTCAAAATGGAATATAGGTAATCCTTTAATTTTTGAAACTGAAGGAACTGTATTTGCCACCACAACATTTCCCTTTTTATAATTTAAAATCATCTTTACAAGTTCACTTCTTGCATCCTCGGATATCTTTTCAATATTTGCTTTTTTCTTTTTTATGGTATATGTAGCCATATCAATATCAACTGACTTACCATCCCATGTATTATAAGTAAAATCTGTTGGAGAAAAGATATCAAAATATATTCCATCAAGTTCTGCTTCCTTTAATGCTTTTTCTATTAATTCCTTCAGCCATTTATAATAAGAGTTTGTTAGGGTTGGATAATACATAAAAGAGTGTGGTTCTTCATTTAAAAACTTCTCTAATTTTCCCTTTTCCCTTGGTGCTCCATATACCATATAGCAACCATTCTCAAGAACAATAGCACTATCAAGAAATCTTGGAGTTGTTTCACCTGGTTTTGCCTCCATACATGCAAAAAAGGTTTCAACAGGTGCAAGACATTTAATCTCAGGGTCAATTTCCTTCAACTTTTTCACCGCTTCTTTAAGTGATTTAAGGTGTTCTCCTTCATTATAAGGAGGTAATTTATATTTTAAAGAGCAATATCCTCCCAACCATGGTGCCCCACTATAAGGTCCTGACAAAATTACAATTTTGGCGTTTCTTTGTTCTAACCATTTCTTCTTTTCTTCTTTTGACCAAACAATAGGCATATTATAAAACATAAAAGCACCAGAACCTTCTATTTTATAACTTGGAATATAATCTTTTCTCACAAGATTTATAAAATCATAATAATCATTTGTATTTACAGGATATAATGCCCACTCAAATGTATATGAATCTCCTGAAGGAAGTCCAAAATTCTGGTTTAAGAAATAAACACTTTTCCCTTCCTGTTTTAATGATAACTGTAATACATAAAAATCATCCAATGCAACCATTCCCAATCCTTTATTTTTCCCTCCTATAAATATTGTTGGATTTTTTGAAACATTAGGTGGTGAATAAGGAAAATATGTTTTTTTATATTCTCCTGCCAAACATATCTTTTCAGGTATATCTATTGGTGTAACTCTATTTTCAAAAACAACTCCTATATCATCAGAATATTTATTACTAAATGTATCTTTTATGAGTAGATGTGTTTTTTTATCAACAATCTCTCTCACAATACTATAAAATTTCCCTTCTCCTTTTATTCTTAAACCATCTCTTATTTTCTCTATCTTTATTCCCCATTCATCTTCTCCTTTTACATCAGAAATACTAAATCTGTTCCATTTTCCTTCTTTCATATATGGATAGGAAAATTTTGACTCTACTAAATATTTATCCTCTCCAATATTGATTAAAAAACCGCCTCCTTGAAAAATTGAAAGAGAAAATCCTTTGTTTTTATAATCTAAAATCGGCTTTCCTTCTATCTTTGTTATTAAATCTTTTCTCAACGGAGACATTTCTGCAATTTTTGTCGGTATATATCCAACCTCTAAATCTTTAACTATTATAGAAATGTCTTTATCAGCACTTAACCCAAAATATTCTGGCTTGGCTAAGTTTTTCAGTTTGATTTTATTTTTTACACAGTATCCTTCCTCAGCAGTAACAAAAAAATCACTTATATCTAAAAAATATTCAGTAAAATTGGGCCAGAAGATTAAAATTCTATTTTCTTTTAAAAATTCTAAATTATACTTCCCAGAACTTGTATATAAAACCCTTGGATATCCAAAACTTTTATTCCCAACATATTTATATACAGGTCTATCATTTATTTCTATCTGCAAATAATAATTACTTCCTGGTCCTTGATAATTGAGAGAACAGTTCAATTTTAAAACTGTGGTATAATTATTTCTTTTTGGTATCCATGGTAAATCAAAAGATATCTCTCCCATAGACGGGAGTTTAAACTCTTTTTCTGCTTTCCATATACTTTCAAAATTTACATTCTCTCCTTTTAAAATCTGTAAGAAAAAACTAATAAACAAAATTACATTTCTTATCTTTTTGCCCATTTTTTTCTCCTCTTTATAAAATTGTCTCTTTACTCAATTCTTTTTATTAATACCATCTCCATGGAAATTCACATACATCATACCAACTATCGTAATTACCCCAACCAACATGTTTTACCATTTCAGTCCATTTATACCAGCCTACATGTCCATCACAGAATAAATAATTACCGCCTTCGCTGTGTCTTGTTGGTAAACCCCATGTCGGTCCAAAAGAGTATCCCCAAATTGCATAGGTACATGCATATGGTGCAAGTGCAGAATTGTCTTGCATAAGAACAGTTTTATCTGGCTCTTTTATTCTTGAATGTTTTACACTATGATATAAATCTGGCGTATAAGGACTTTGATAACCTCCTACATAATCACTATTATATGCATAACATCCATAATCAAAAGGGTTCTTTTCTTTTTGTGCTGATGCACATCTCCATACCTTACCACCATACTTCCCATACCTAAGAATTTCAAATCTGTTAATCCATTTAGCTTTATCTTTTGGTGTTCCCAAATAAACTGCGATTAGCATTGTCCACCCCTGATAATTACATTCATCCCAACCAGAAACATAAGGAGGATAATATTCATTATAATCTTCCAAATACATACGAAAAGCGATACTGAATTGTTTTAAATTATTCATACATACTGCCTGCCTTGCTCTCTCCCTTGCTTTTGATAGTGCTGGTAGCAACATTGCCGCAAGGATGGCAATGATTGCCACCACTACAAGCAACTCTATTAATGTAAATCCACTACTTTTTAAAATTCTTCTTTTCATTTTATCCTCCTTTCTCCCATTTTTTGGGAAATTTTATATATGTAATCAGGACATAAGGTCCTGGGAATAAGGAATAAATTGGAAAAAATAAAGGAAGGAGTTTTTAAATTCAATACATTACAAGAGAGAGAGAGAGAGAGAGTTCATTTTTATTTCCCATTTTCTTTTCCATTTTTTATATTATACCCTATTTTTTATTTTTGTCAAGTTTAACCCGGTATTTTCTCAATCACTTTATTTATCAACTCTCTTGTTTTTTCTCCATCTGCCTTTATAAGTGAACCAAGATATTCCATAGTTTCCTGATGTCTCTTATCCATTTCTCTTATTAATTCCTGTGTCCTTTTATTCCCTTCATCTATCATTTTTTGTGTCTCTTTTGTCATCTCTCCTAATTCTCTTACTAAATTTTTTGCTCTCTCATCCTCTGTTTTAACTAAAATATCTGTCCTACTTGCTTCCCATACTGCTAATAATCCCAGTAATACACTCAAAAATCCAAGTAGTTTTTCCATTATATTCATCCTTTTACCATACATTATACCTGTCTCCCAGGAATCTATCAAGAACTATAAAAATCTTTATATTAATTTTGAAATCCCTTATGTATCAACAATCTTCCCAAGTCACCTCGTAGGTGGGCTAAAAGGGGATGATTTGATGTTGAAATTTAAGTAAAGGATAAGGGATTTTAACTTTCAATATAAATGTTATAATAAAAAGAAAAAGGAGAAAATATGAGAAATCTGTTATTTAATTTATGCAAAATAAAAAATGCAAAAACAAAAAGAAAATCAAGTTATGATGTAGAAGGAAGAAACAGGGATGCCTGGAGAATTGAACCAGGAGAGAAAAAAGTAATTGCAGAAATTGATGGACCAGGATGTATAACTCATATATGGATGACTCAAGGAGGACCATTATTTTTATACAGAGAAGTAATTTTAAAGTTTTACTGGGATGGAGAAGAAAATCCAAGTATCCTTGTTCCTCTTGGTGATTTTTTCTGTCTTGGGCATTCCCTTGTTAATTCTTTCTGCTCACTTCCTTTTACTGCATCAACTTCCTCTCCTTATAAATTTGGTGCTGGATGTGCCTTAAACTGTTATCTGCCAATGCCATTCAGAAAAAATGCAAAAATAGAAATAATAAATGAAGGGAAAGAGCCCTATAATCAATATTTTTACATTGACTATGAAATTTATTATGAAAATTTACCTGATGATGTTGCTTATCTTCATTCAATGTGGAGAAGGGAAAATCCAACTCCTGGCTGGGGGCCTGAAATTCCTGTAAATACACCCGAGGCAGATATAATAAATAAGGAGGAAATAGCATACAAAAATAATTATGTAATTCTTGAAGCAGAAGGAGTAGGTCATTATATTGGATGTAATATTTCAGTTACAAATTTTCATGGGACATGGTGGGGAGAAGGAGATGATATGATATGGATTGATGGATACAAATGGCCACCTGACCTTCATGGAACTGGAAGTGAGGATTATTTCAATCAGGCATGGGGTATGCAGAATAATGCTTTTCTATTTAATGGTTCATCAATTTTTGAAGGTTTTTCTGTTTTTGGACATAATTTATATGATGGGAAAATGAATGGAGGATACCAGACATCTTATATTTTCCACTTAACAAATCCAGTTCATTTCAAAAAATCAATTAAAGTAACAATAGAGCATGGACATGGAAACCACACTGCAAATGATTATTCTTCAACTGCTTACTGGTATCAAATTGAACCACATAAAAAATTTGATATTCTACCTGTTGAAAAAAGATATCCTGTTTTATTATCATTTTTAAATCCTCCTTCATTGCAGACAGAAAAAAGACAAATTATAATAACCCCTGAGATGGAAGAAATGAAAAAGAGGAAAAAATGAAAATAATTGATATACATACTCATGCCTTTCCTGATAATGTTGCAGAAAAAGCAATTCCTTTACTTGAAGAAGAGGGAAAAATAAAAGCAAAACTTGATGGTAAAATATCCTCTTTATTATCTTCAATGGATAAATATGGAATAGAAAAAAGTGTAATATGCTCAATCGCAACAAAAATTTCTCAATATAATTCAATTTTAAAATGGTCAAAAGAGATAAGAACAGAAAGAATTATACCTTTTCCCTCATTTTATCCAGATGACCCACTTGTTTTTGAGAGAATAGAAGAAATTAAAAGAGAAGGATTTAAAGGAATAAAACTCCATCCATATTACCAAAAATTTATAGTTGATGAAGAAAAAATGATGAAAATTTATGAAAAGATATGCAAAGAAAATTTAATTCTTGTTTTACATACTGGATTTGATTTTGCCTTTGAAAGAATTAGGATTGCAGACCCTGAAAAAATAATGAATGTGAAAAAAACATTTCATAAATTAAAACTTATAACAACACATCTTGGAGCATGGGAGGACTGGGATAATGTTGAAAAATTTATGATAGGAAAGGAAATTTATATGGAAATCTCTTTTTCTCTTGAATTTCTTGAAAAGGAAAGGGCAAGAAGAATGATTTTATCACATCCATCTGATTATATTTTATTTGGAACTGACTCACCCTGGACTGACCAGGGAGAAACATTAAAACTTTTTAAAGAACTCAAACTTCCTTCCCAAATTGAAGAAAAAATCTTATACCTGAATGCCCAAAAATTACTTATGGAATAAATTTTATAAAATTATCAAGAAAATCTGTCTTTTTTACATCCTTATGGAAAATTCCTTTATTAAATGATTTATCAGGTGCTTCTGCAAATCCAAAGAAAATAGCAAATCTATTTATTGCTCTGTGAATATATGCATCCTTTACTTCTTTTACAGAAGGAAAAGGAGTTCTGATTTCCATTAAAATATCTCTCAAACTATTTTCAAAGGCAGTAAAAAACCTGTCAGCATAAAAACTTTTAGGTCTAAATTTATCCCCAAACTTCTGCAACAAATAAAGCGTAAATAGAAAAGAATCCTGAATAATATCAATCTTTCCATAAAAATCTTTATAAGCCCAGTTATACTTCAATGTAAAAATTTTAAGAAGATGTAAATAGTCATCAATTTTAAATCCATCAGTTATTATTTTTTCTCCTTTCTTTGTAAGAATAAATTTGTTTTTGTATTTTCTTATATAACCTGCCATTTCAGAGATAATCCTTACTATATGAATTTCAATAGAGTCCTGTTCTTTCATAATAGGGAATTTATCTCTCAAAATAAATTTAAAATCTTCCTCTGTAAGATATGCCTTTTCTATTTCTCTACAAAAATTTCTTGACAGATTACCTGTACAGGTTA
>Ga0123519_10016330_pt1 | contig 10323 bp, 5 predicted proteins | sample YelNatPaOPRAMG02_FD_87396 | JGI IMG/M metagenome (GOLD analysis project Ga0123519, IMG submission 87396) | Hot spring microbial communities from Yellowstone National Park - Yellowstone National Park OP-RAMG-02 (version 2) | ecosystem: Environmental > Aquatic > Thermal springs > Hot (42-90C) ...
ACGGTTTCTTCTCCAAGGCCATCGCCATCTACAAGCGAGTGCTCGAGCTGGATGAAAACCGAGACGACATCTACCTGCTGATGGCCGACCTCTACCAGCGCCTGGGAATGGTCACCGACGCCATGGCCCAATACCAGCGCATCGCCGGTAATTACGAAAAAGACGGCAAGCTCAAGGAAGCCCTGGACCTTTACAAAAATATGGCCGAGCTTGACCCCCGCAATGTCATGGTCCTGACCAAACTCGCGGAATTATACTACAAGAACAACAACCGCAAAGACGGCTATACCGTCTTCAAACGCGCTCTCAATGAGCTTAAGGAACAGAACCGGTTCGAAGAATATGTCCGCCTGATGGAAAAATTGGCCAAGGCCGACCCGGACAATGCCGAGAACCTGAAGGAACTGGTCGCGGTCTACATCAAGCGCAAAATCTATGACCGGGCATATCCCATGCTGGTCAAGGTCTGCCAGCTCGCTCCCGACGACCTCCAGTCTCTGGGAAACCTGGCTGAACTGTGCATCAAGCTGGACCGCAAGGATGAGGCCGTGGTCAAGCTCAAGGAACTGGCTAAAGCCTATCAGCAAAAGGGCCTCCGCCAGAAAGCACAGGAAGCGCTCGACCGCATAAAAAATATTGAAGGCAAAGCGCCATCCCCGGCCGCGGCTGGGCCTGAAGAAGTGGTGGAGCTGAAGGAAGAGGTGGCCGAGGCCAGGGAAGAGGTGGTGGAAGGCGGCATCGAGGAGTTGAACGAGGCGGTGGAAGAAGAGGCGGTAGTGGCCGCCCCCCCGGAAAAAGAGGAACCGGAGCCGACCACCCTCACCCCCGAACAGATTCAGGAAAACCTCACCGAGGCCGATGTCTATTTCAAATACGGACTGCGCGACAAGGCGCTCGGCCATATCCAGCTCGTGCTCAAGACCGACCCCAAAAATATCGAAGCGCTGAAAAGACTGAAAACCATCATGCTCGACTCCAAGAACCAGGAAGCAGCCCTGGACGCGCTTCACAAAATCGCGCTTTATGCTGACAAGAGCGGAGATTTCAAATCGCTCGCCCAGGCCGCCGCCGAAATCCTCCAACTCACCCCCAACGATGCCCCGGCACAGGCTTGGCTCAAAAAAGCCGATGCCGAACTGACCAAACAACCAGCGGTGCCCGCTCAAAAAGCCCAGCCGGCCGAAGCGCCGAAAGTCGAAGAACCGGAAGTGATTGAGGAAGAGGTGGTGGTGGAAGAGGAGGAAGCCCCGGCCGAGGCCAAACCCGCCAAAGCTCCGGCCCAGGCCGCAAAAGAAGCTGCGCCGCCGCAGGCCAAGGCCGAGGCCAAACCCGAACCAACGCCGGAAAGAAAAGCCCCGCCTCCCAAAGCTAAACCCGCGCCGCCCCCGGATTTCAAGGAAGAAATCGAAGAAGCGGAATTCTACGCCCAGCAGGGCCTGGAAGAAGAGGCGCTCCGGGTCTATCTGGAAATCCTTCAGACCGACCCGTCCCATAAACAGGCCATCCGCCGAGTCAAGGAACTGGAAGCCAAACTCGAGGCCAAGGTCCCCAAAGCCGCGCCTCAAAAGGCAGCGCCTCCTGCGCCGGCTCCGGCCAGGAAAGAAGCGCCTATCGTCATTGAAGAGGAAGAGGCACCGCCTGCTCCGCCTCCGCCGAGCGCAGCCGCGGTCAAGGTCAAAGAAGAAATATCGGTTGAGATTGAGGAAGAGGAAATCCCCGGAGAGGTGGTTGAAGAAGAGACGGAAGCGCCGGTTCAGGAAGAAGCCATGGTCGGCTATGAAGGTCCGCCCGAGGCTAAACCCGAAGCAGAAGCCAAACCTGCAGAAGAAGCGGTGATTGAGGAAGAGGTCACCATCTCGGAAAAAGCGCCTCCGACCCCCATTGAAGTCCAGGCGCCTCCTCCGGCACCCGCTCCAGAAGCTCACAAACCCATTGTCCTGGAACCGGAAGCAGCCAGGCCCCCGGCTCCGCCAGCTGCGCCGGAACCTCCTCAACCGGAAACAACCGCGCCGCCGCAGCCGGTTGCGCAGGTTGCTCCGACCCCGGAACCGCTTGCCTTCCCGGAAGAACCGGCTTTTGCCGCGGCAGAGCAAGGGCCGGAAATCCAGGAGCCATCACCGGAACCAGCCCCCCAGGTCAAGGAGCAAGCCGCTCCAGCGCCTCCTCCAGCCCAAATCCCGGAACCCGTAACTCCTCCAACGGTCTCCGCCTCGGCTGATGAAGGCGGTATGTTTGACCTGGCCGCGGAATTGGAAAAGGAAGACCTTGGTCCTGCCCCCTCCAGTCTGCAGGAGATGGGCACAAGCGAGAAATACAGTTTTGAGGACATGTTCAAGTCGTTCAAAGAAGGGGTCAGCAAGGTGGTGAGCGAGACCGACGCTTCCACTCATTACGACCTGGGCATCGCCTACAAAGAGATGGGCTTGGGTGAGGATGCCATCCGGGAGTTTGCCACCGCGCTCAAGGCCGGACACAACCCCCTTGATTGCCATATCATGATTGGACTTTGCTACAGCGAGCGGGGACAGTATGAAAAAGCCATTGAGGAATACGAAAAGGGCTTGGTGGAGCCGAAGATTGGCGAAAAGGAAAAAGCCGCGCTCTTTTACGAACTGGGCCAGGCCTGGAGCGGTTTGGGAGACCTTTCCAAATCTCTCAAGATGTTCGAAAAAAGCCATGCCCTTGACCCCGCCGCCAGGGACACCGACCGCAAAATCGCGGAACTCAAAGCCCGGCTTGAAGGCGCCAAACCTGCTGTTCCTGAAACGCCCACCCGCGAGGGGGTGAGCTGGGAAAGCGCCGCGCTCAAGGAACCTGAAGCGGACAAGGCGGAAGAGGAAAAGAAGAAGAGTCGGAAGAAAATCACTTATGTTTGAGTAGCGGGAGCGGAAGATGGACTATCTCGAGTTCTATGGACTGAATGAAGAGCCTTTCAGCCAGGCGCCCAATTTGAAATTCTATTACAACAGCGCCCAGCATTCGCGGGCCATGCTCCGGCTGATGAACGCCATGGATACCATGAAGGGCCTGGCGGTGCTGCTTGGAGAAATCGGCGCGGGCAAGACCATCCTCGCCCGCCGGGTGCTGGACAATCTCCCGGAAGAGGAATACGAGTCAGCCCTGCTCGTGATTATTCACTCGCAGATAACCGCGGACTGGCTGCTCACCCGCATCGCCCGCCAGCTCGGCATCGAGAACCCGGCTCCGGAAAAGCTCAAACTCCTGAACCAGCTGTACAACCGGCTCATCGAGCTGCACGAGAAGAAGAAAAAAACCGTGGTCCTGGTCGACGAGGCGCAGATGCTCCGGAGCAAGGACATCATGGAGGAGTTCCGCGGGTTGTTGAACCTGGAGATGGATGGCAACCTCATCACCTTCGTGCTCTTCGGCCTGCCCGAACTGGAAGAGCATCTTCATCTGGACGAGCCGCTTTCCCAGCGCATCGCGGTCAAGTGCCGGCTGGAGAGCTTCAACCGCGAGTCCACCGAGGGGTATATCAATCACCGGCTGCGCATGGCCGGCGGCAAGAACCAGCTTTTCAGCGCCAAGGCCCTGGACCAGATTCATATCTTCTCCCGGGGCATACCCAGGTTGATTAACACCCTCTGCGACAACTGCCTGTTCGAGGGATACCTGCTCAAACAGAAGGCTGTGGATGAGACCCTGGTCAAGAGCATCGCCTCGGACCTGGGGCTTTTAAGCAAAGAGCCGGCCCCGAAGCCCGCAAAACCTGAAATTCTCCGGACACAGCAGCCAAACCCGCCGCAGCCCACTCCCATCAAAGCCCATGCGCCGGCCCCGGAACCGGCAGGGGAAAGCACCGAGGCCGAGCTGGAAAAGGCCATGAACCGGGCGGTGGTGGAAGAGAAGGGCGCGGAGGAAACCGAGGAGCTGGACGCCATGCTCGACCAGATTATCGAGAAGGGCGAGCCGGCCGGGCAGAAGCAGGCGGGCAAGGCTCAAGAACCGCAAGCCAAGCCGGCCGGGAAAAAGGAAAGTTCCGGAGACGAGTCGGAAATCGATACCATTCTGGACAAGCTGGACGAAAACTGAAAATCAGGCACCGCCGGCCAATTCCAACCGATTCCATCGAGCGTCTGGCTGCATCTAAATTCCAGGGGGATTATCCGTTATTTCCAGGCGTTTTTTGCGTCTGCTGGTGCGCGGTCAGGGCCGAAAGCCGGCCTTGACAAGCATAGGCGATTGGCATAACATAAAATCTATAGCGGAATAATGAGAACGAGGTCTTAAGATGGCTGAAAAAATTGGCGAACTGCTTGTCCGGGAAAACCTCATCACCCCGGCGCAATTACAAAAAGCGCTCGAAGAGCAGAAGCGCGTGGGCGGAAGGCTGGGCGCAAACCTCTGCAAGCTCGGCTACATCAAGGAAGAGCAGCTCACCGAATTCTTGAGCAAACAATACGGCGTGCCCGCGGTCAATCTCAAGGAGTTCGAAATCTCCCCGGATGTCGTCAAGCTGATTCCCGAAGAAGTCGCCCGCAAACATGTGGCCATCCCCGTCAACCGCGCCGGCAACACCTTGATTGTGGCCATGGCCGACCCCAGCAATATCTTCGCCCAGGACGACATCAAATTCCTCACCGGCTACAATGTGGAAGTGGTGGTGGCGCCCGAGCAGTCCATCAAGGAGGCCATGGAGAAGCACTACCAGGGCGAGGACAAGATGGAAGAGGTGCTCGAGAACCTGGAGGATTTGGACATCGAGCTGGCGGACGAGGGCGAGGAGGTGAACCTCTCGGAGCTGGAAAAGGCCAGTGAAGAAGCCCCGGTCATCAAGCTGGTCAATCTCATTCTGACCGATGCAATAAAAAAGCACGCCAGCGACATTCACATCGAGCCATATGAAAAGGCCTTCCGCGTCCGCTACCGCATCGATGGAATGCTCTACGAGGTGCTCAAGCCTCCCATGAAGATGAAAAACCCCATCGTCAGCAGAGTCAAGATTATGAGCGGAATGGACATCGCAGAACGCAGACTGCCGCAGGACGGCCGCATCAAGATAAAATACAGCAAGGACAAGGAAATGGACTACCGGGTGTCGGTCATCCCCACCTTGTTCGGAGAAAAAGTGGTGCTCCGGCTGCTCGACAAGTCAAACCTCCAGCTGGACATGACCAAGCTCGGGTTCAACGACAAGCAGATAAAACTTTTCAAGGACGCCATCGAGCGTCCCTACGGCATGGTCCTGGTCACCGGCCCCACCGGCAGCGGCAAGACCACCACCCTCTATTCGGCCTTGAGTGAGTTGAACAAAATCGATGTCAACATCTGCACCGCCGAGGACCCGGTGGAATACAACCTCATGGGCATAAATCAGGTGCAGATGCACGAGGAAATCGGCCTGAACTTTGCGGCTGCCCTCCGCGCCTTCCTCCGCCAGGACCCGGACATCATCCTGGTCGGTGAAATCAGAGACTTTGAAACCGCGGAAATCGCGGTCAAGGCCGCTCTAACCGGACACCTGGTGCTCTCAACCCTCCACACCAACGACGCGCCCAGCACCGTCAACCGCCTGCTCAACATGGGCGTGGAGCCGTTCCTGGTGGCAAGCTCCGTCAACCTCATCCTGGCCCAGAGACTGGTGCGCAAGGTCTGCCCGGAATGCAAAGAACCGGTGGAATCCAACCCCAAAATGCTCATCGATATGGGCATGGACCCGGAACTGGCCAAAGATACCATTGTGTATAGAGGCAAGGGTTGCTTCAACTGCTCGGAGACCGGCTATAAGGGAAGGCTGGCGGTCTATGAGGTGATGATGCTCTACGAGGAGCTGAAGGACCTCATCCTCAACGGCGCCAGCGCCGCCGAACTCAAAAAAGAAGCCATCAAGCTGGGAATGGAAACCATGCGCATGTCCGGCTTGACCAAAATCCGGGAAGGCATAACCACCCCCGACGAAGTAATGAGGGTGACCGCTTCGGACTTTTAGTGTCAGACAGGAGGAATTGAATGGCCAATCTTCATCAGTTGCTGAAAGTAATGATTGAAAAAGGAGCTACCGACCTGCATATCACCAGCGGCAGCCCTCCCCAACTGCGAATCGACGGCAATCTGGTGCCGCTCAAAAGCCCGCCCCTGACCGCGCCGGAAACCAAACAACTTTGCTATTCCATCCTCACCGATTCCCAGAAGCAGAAATTCGAGGAAAACAATGAGCTGGACTTGAGCTTCGGGGTCAAGGGCTTGAGCCGCTTCCGCTCCAATATCTTCATGCAGCGCGGAGCAGTGGCCGGGGCCTTCCGCTCCATCCCCTTCCGCATCATGAGCTTTGAAGAACTGGGCATACCCACCGTGGTCCAGAGCCTGTGCAACAAGCCCCGCGGCCTGGTCCTGGTCACCGGCCCCACCGGCTGCGGCAAAAGCACCACCCTCGCGGCTATGATTGATAAAATCAACTCCGAACAGCATTCCCATATCATCACCATTGAGGACCCCATTGAATATCTGCATCAGCACAAAAACTGCATCATCAACCAGCGGGAAGTGGAGGCCGACACCAAAAGCTTCAAGAACGCCCTCAAATACATCCTCCGCCAGGACCCGGATGTGGTGATGATAGGCGAAATGCGCGACCTGGAAACCATTGAGGCCGCCCTGGTCATCGCCGAGACCGGACACCTGGTCTTCGCAACCCTGCATACCAACTCCGCGGTCGAAACCATCAACCGCATCATCGATGTCTTCCCCTCCTACCAGCAGGCCCAGGTCCGCGCCCAATGCTCGTTCGTGCTCCAGGGAATTCTTTGCCAGTCCCTCATCCCCAAGGCCAGCGGACACGGCCGGGTTCTGGCCATGGAGATAATGATTCCCAATCCGGCCATTCGCAACCTCATCAGAGAAGATAAGGTCCACCAGATTTATTCCTCAATGCAGGTCGGCCAGGAGATTCACGGCATGCAGACCATGAACCAGTGCCTGGCCAGTCTCTATCTGAAAAGACTTATCTCTTACGAGGATGCCTTGGGATACAGCTCGGACAATGAAGAGTTGAAAATGCTAATCGAGCACGGAGGCAGACCCGGTGGCGGAGGCGCGCCGAGGCCGCCTCAACAACAGCCGCCGCAAAGACCCAAGGTAGCGGTCTAGGGCGGAACGGAGGACAAAAATGCCGAAATACGCGTGGGAAGGAAAAACCGGAACAGGCAAGGTGATGAAAGGGACCATGGACGCTCCCAATGTCGATGCGGTGGTGGCCCAGCTCAAGAAGCAGAACATCACGCCGGTGGTGGAGTCCATCAAGGAAAGAAAAGGCCTGGATATGCAGATAAGCATTTCCATCGGCACCGGCGTGAGCGAGAAAGACTTGGTGGTCTTCACCCGCCAGTTCGCAACCATGATTGACGCGGGCCTGCCCCTGGTGCAATGCCTGGACATCCTTTCCAGGGAAAGCCCCAACCCGGCCTTCCGCAAAATTCTCAACTCGGTCAAGGAGTCGGTGGAAGCCGGCACCACCCTGGCCGATGGCCTCCGCAAACATCCCAAGGTCTTTGACGAACTTTACTGCAACATGGTCGCAGCCGGCGAGGCCGGCGGTATCCTGGACACCGTGCTCAACCGCCTCGCGGTCACCATTGAAAAAGCCGCCGCCCTCAAGCGCCAAATTAAAAGCGCCATGATTTATCCCGTCATCACCCTGACCGTGGCCGTGGGCGTGGTCGCCATCCTGATGGTTTTCGTCATCCCCCAGTTCGCCCAGCTGTTTAAAGACATGGGCGCCGAGCTGCCCAGCTTGACCAGGTTCGTCATGGGCATAAGCGACTGGATGGCCAAACAGTTCGGATGGGCGATTATTCTCGGAATCTTCGCCGGCACCTTCGCCATCTGGTGGGGTATGCAGCAGAACCCGCAAACCGAAATGGCTCTGCACAAGTTTTATCTGGTTATCCCCGCGCTTGGAGATGTGATTCGCAAAAGCGCGGTCGCATCCTTTACCAGAATCCTGGGAACCCTTATCTCTTCAGGCGTGCCCATCATGGACGGCCTGGAGATTGTCGCCAAAATTGCCGGCAACCGGGTGGTGGAAGCAGAGTTGAGAAAGGTCAAACAGGCCATCAGCGAGGGCAAAACCCTGTCCGAACCTCTGCGTGGAAGCAAGGTCTTCCCGGCCATGGTCGTGCAGATGATTGGCGTGGGAGAGCAGACCGGCGCGCTCGATGCCATGCTCCAGAAAATCGCCGACTTCTATGAAACCGAGGTGGACGAGGCCGTGGAAACCCTCACCGGCCTGCTTGAGCCGGTCATCATGATTTTCCTGGCCGTGGTCGCAGGCGGCATCGTTATTTCCATGTACCTGCCCATCTTCTCTCTGGCCAGCGTGGTCTCCGGCGGAGGATAACAGGCTGTGAATGCAGATGCCAAGCCAAGGGCAGAGACCTGCCTCTGACCTCTTTGCCCGTCTCAAGTGGAGCCTGTTCTTCCGGCTGGTCATCGTCTCTGTAATTCTCGCCTCGGTTCTGGCTTTTCAGTTGCGGGAGCGACTGACCTTTTTCATGCCCAACCTCATCGCCTTCTACCTCATTGTCGCGCTCTCTTATTTCATCACCCTCCTATCCCTCCTGGTCATCAACCGGCTCTCGCGGCTGGGACCGTTCTGTTGGGTGCAGATGGCATGGGAAGTGCTCTTCGCCAGCGCCATCATCTACCTCACCGGTATCTGGGACAGCCTCTTCGTTTTCCTCTATGTGCTCGCCATCATCATCTCCAGCGTGATTCTCTTCCGCGTCGGAGCCTTCATCTCCGCAACCGCCTCCGCCCTGTTCTACGGCCTGCAAATCTTCGGAGTCAAATACGGTTGGCTCCCGGCATTTTCTCCCATCAGCCCCGAACCGGACCTCATCAGCCTGGTCCGAAATTTTTTCCTCAACTTCGTCGGGTTCTATGCCTCCGCGCTCGTGGCATCCTATATCGCGGAGCAGCTCCGTCAGACCGGCAAGGAACTTTCCGAGGCCCGCATCGGCCTGGACCGCCTGGAGGCGCTTAACGAGGCCATCGTCCATTCCATCAGCACCGGACTGGTCACCCTTGACCCGGAAGGCAGAATCATCTTCCTTAACCGCTCGGCGGAAAAAATTTTCGCCCGGCCTACCACCGAACTGGCCGGCAAAACCCTGGAACAGGTGCTGCCCTCCGAGGTCTGCGAAAAACTCAAAGCCAACAAGAGCGGCCGCGTCAAGCTGGCATATTTGAATCCGGCGGGAAAGGAGCTGGTTCTGGAATGCTTCTGGCAGAAGCTGCAGAACCGTGGACATGAACTTGCCGGGGAACTGCTCGCCATAACGGACATCACCGAACTCAACAGAATGGAAGAAAGGCTGAAGACCGCGGACCGGCTGGCGGCTGTGGGCAAACTCGCCGCCGGCATTGCCCACGAGGTCAGAAACCCGCTCGGAGCAATTAGCGGCTCGATTGAGCTTTTGAAAAAGGAAATCGACCGCGACAGCCCGGACCGAAAACTCATGGAGATAGTGCTCCACGAAACCGACCGGCTCAATAAACTGATTACCGATTTCCTGCTCTATGCCCGGCCCTCGCCCCGCTCCATCCAGCCCATCCAGATGGACCAGCTCTTCCAAAACCTGGCGGTCATGGTCAAAACCAAGGCCGCCCAGGTTGAATTGGTCTTGGAAATGGAACCTGATATGATTATCTACTCGGACCCCAGGCTGGTCGAGCAGATTTTCTGGAACCTGACCAACAATGCCTTGGAGTCCATGCCCGATGGAGGCAGGCTGGTGATTAAAGGTAAAAACGAAACCAGAAATTCGAGAGCAGGTGTTTGGTTGAGCTTCGCGGACACCGGCATGGGCATACCCTCCGAGAACCTGAACCGCATCTGGGACCCGTTTTTCACAACCAAGGAAAACGGTACCGGCCTGGGTTTGAGCACCATCTGGCGAATCGTGGAGGAAATGAGCGGCGAGGTCAGCGTGGAGAGCAGCCCCGGCAGCGGAAGCAATTTCGAAATCTGGCTGCCCCTGCAGCCGCCAGCGCAAAAAAAGGAGAGTTGTGGTGTCTGAACGCGTTCTGGTGGTGGATGACGAATCCGGCATGCGCGAGTTCCTCAAAATCATGCTGGAAAAAAACGGCTACCAGGTTGAAAGCTCGGACTCCGGCGAGGACGCCATCCGCAAAATTGAACAGGGCAGCTATGACTTGGTCATCTGCGACCTGAAGATGCCGCGGGTTTCCGGCCTGGAAGTCCTGCGGCGGAGCAAGGAGATAAATCCCGAGGCGCCGGTGATTATGATAACGGCCTTCGGCTCGACCGAGAGCGCGGTAGAGGCCATGAAGCTCGGAGCCTAC
>Ga0123519_10016331_pt1 | contig 10323 bp, 6 predicted proteins | sample YelNatPaOPRAMG02_FD_87396 | JGI IMG/M metagenome (GOLD analysis project Ga0123519, IMG submission 87396) | Hot spring microbial communities from Yellowstone National Park - Yellowstone National Park OP-RAMG-02 (version 2) | ecosystem: Environmental > Aquatic > Thermal springs > Hot (42-90C) ...
AATCAATTTCTACCCTTGATAAAATATCTTCACTGTGTAAAAGACGAGGTTTTGTAATTCAGTCTTCTGATATATATGGGGGATTTGCGAATGTATACGACTTTGGTCCCCTGGGAGTGGCTCTTAAAAACAACATAAAAAGGCTATGGATAAAAAGTGTAATAGAACAGAGAAAAGATATGTATCAAATAGATGGGGCTATTTTTATGCATCCACGAGCGTGGGAAGCTTCCGGGCACACAAAAGTATTTACCGATCCTCTAATAGACTGTGAAAAGTGTAAAAGGCGGTTTCGTGCAGACCAGCTTGAAGGGTGGAGATTGAAAAAGGATAATAAAACCGGGAAATGGACTGTTTTGAAACAAGGTAGTTTAACATGTCCTGTGTGTGGTGGTTCTTTGATTCCTAAGGTTAGGGAGTTCAATTTGATGATGGAAAGCTATGTGGGTGCAGTAAAAGATGAGAGCACAAAGGCATATCTTAAACCTGAATCGTGCCAGAATATATACCTAAATTTCATGTGGGTTAAAGATTCAATGCGTGCAAAAATTCCTTTTGGAATTGCCCAGATAGGTAAGGCTTTTAGAAACGAGTTAACTAGTGGACAATTTATATTTCGGTTAAGGGAATTTGAACAAATGGATATAGAGTATTTTGTCCACCCTAAAGAAGCTGAAAGGATATATGAGGAGTGGAAAAAAGAGAGATTTTATTGGTATGAAAAAAAACTAGGGATTAAGAAAGAACATTTGAGATTTCGTCAGCATGAAAAAGAAGAATTAATCTTTTATGCGAAAGATGCCTGGGATATAGAATATAACTTTCCTTTTGGGTGGAAAGAGTTAGAGGGAGTTCATAATAGAGGAGATTATGATTTAAAACAACATAGCAAGTTTTCTGGGAAAAAGTTGACGTATTTTGATAGTGAGAGGAATGAAGAATATACTCCATATATAATAGAGTGTTCTGGGGGAGTAGAAAGGACTTTTTTAGTTTTGATGTTTGAATTTTATTCTGAGGAAGAGGTTGAAGATGTTAATGGTAAGAAGTACATAAGAGTTGTGCTACGGTTTCCTAAAGAAATCGCTCCTGTAAAATATGCTGTTTTCCCGCTTTTAAGAAGTGAAAGACTTGTTGAGGAAGCAAAAAAAATATATGAAGAGATAAGAAAAATAGAGCCAGCCTGTGTTTATGATGAAGTTGGCTCAATTGGAAGAAGATATAGAAGGCAAGATGAAATCGGTACACCAGTTTGCCTTACTATAGATCACCAGACGTTGGAAGATGGAACATTTACTATAAGGGATAGAGACACAATGAAGCAGGAAAGAATTAGTCTTGACTCTCTTCTTTCCCGCCTTTAACCATCTTTATAATCTTTCCTTTTAATGAAAAAATGGAAGAGCCTGTTACTTTAGCCTTCACAAACTTTCCTGTTTGTATAAAACCAACTAATTCAATATCTTTGTTCGTTGATGTTTTCCCGATTGTATATATTTTTCCTTTTCTTCTAACATGTTTATCTGTAAGAACCATTACAGTCTTTCCAATCAACAACATATTCCTTTTTCTGTTTGTCTCTTTTAGCAACTTAGTTAATTCTTTTAATCTTTCTGATTTTATTTCTTCTGGTATGTTATCTTTCATCAATTCTCCTGCGACAGTTCCTGGCCGTGGTGAGTACTTTGCTATGTAGGCCATATCAAACTTACAAATTTTGAAAACCTTTAAGGTCTCGCGAAAATCTTTCTCTGATTCTTCAGGGAAACCAACAATGATATCTGTTGTTATTGAAGCATGCGGAACCTTTTTTCTTATAAGTCTGACCTTTTCAATAAACTGTTCTGCTGTGTAATTTCTGTTCATTTTTCTGAGGACCCTATTACTTCCTGATTGTAGTGCAATATGTATCCATGGCGTTATATGTCTTGATTTCGCTATTGTTTCTATCAGCCTCTCTGAGATATCCTTTGGATGCGAACTTGTAAATCTAACCCAAAAATTACCCTTAAGTTTATCTATTTTTTGTAAAAGATCTGAAAAATCAAGGTCTTTTGTACCTGTCTTGCCTTTCCAGCTGTTGACATTCTGCCCAAGAAGAATAATCTCTTTTTTGCCGTTTTTGATTGCTTCCTTGACATCATGCATTATCTCTGAATATTTTCTATTTATCAAAGGTCCTCTTGTGTAAGGAACCACACAGTAAGTACAAAAGTTGTCACAACCAAATGAAATAGGGACTAGTGCAGTGATTTTTTGAGGATTCACATACACTTTATTTTTTTGTTGCCCTGCTATTTTACTTATGAGTTTTTTTGCTTGTTCTATATCTAATGAGTAATCTGCCCATTTCGATAATTTTTTCAAAGTCTCTCTTTCTGCCTTTATTAAACTTTCTTTCAGTAATTTGGGGCCACGTACCTCTCTTTTGACCATGCATCCTGTAACAATAACAATCGGATATTTCTTTTTTGTACTCTTTCTCTTTATTGATTTTATAGTTTCAGCCAATCCGAAAACTTTGTCTTCAGATTTTTTCCTTACAGAACATGTATTTATTACTATTAATTTGGCATTATGCATATATTTTGCTTTCTTCCAACCAGCATGTAGTAACACCCTTTCTATATTTTCAGAGTCAGAAATATTCATAGGACAGCCAAATGTTTTTATATAATAGGTTTTTAACTCGCTTTCTCTTGTCACTTTGTTCTGTAGAAATATAATTTATTTTTCTCCTTGAAATGCTTCCACCCTTTAATTTTAAAACCCTCTGAAATTATGATAGCGTTTGGATCTGCTTCATTTTTAAGTTTCTCTTTTATTTTGTCGATGAATTCCGGCATCAGGTATATAAATATGATATCAAAGTTTGAGATGTTAAAGTTTGATATGTCTTTAATAATAAAGTGTGTATTTTTAACTCTTAATATCTTTGATTTTATTATAGAATATAGTACAAGTAGGGGGTTAAGTTCTACCCCATATGCTTTTGCTCCGTTTTTTGCCGCCTCTATAACCACTCTCCCAGAACCTGATCCTAAATCTACAAACTTTTTTCCTTTAAGGTTAATAATTTTTTTGAGTGTTTCTATTCTTTTTTTAGGTGTAGGCACAAATGGTGCTCCTTTTATGTCACAGATTACTGTAGATACAAAGTATAAAAGTAGGGTGAATGAGAAGAGGAGTAAAAAAAGAAAGTATATTAATTCGCTTATTGTGTTCATTACTGTTTGTCTAAGGTATATCGGCTTATATTTAATAGTATTCCTATGCCAGTCATTAAAGTCACAATTGAACTACCACCATAGCTAATAAAAGGAAGGGGCACACCAGTAAGTGGTATAAGTCCTATGTTTGCAGAGATATTTATAAAAGCTTGGATAGAGACCCATAGCCCGATTCCTGCTGCTGTCAAAGCCCCAAAAATGTCTGGTGACTTTGAAGAGATCTTAAACGCTCTAAGTGTAAAGAATAGATAGGCGGCACACAGTGTTACTAAAAAAACAAACCCTAATTCTTCTCCTATGATCGCTATGATTGAATCTGTTGCTGCACTTGTTTCTACAAGGTCATACTTTTGTAAAGATTCTGTAAAACCTCTTCCGAACAATCCTCCAGCACCTATGGCAATTAGGACCTGGGTTATTTGATAACCCTCTTTATCTGGATTCCTTATATTTCCCCGTAGAAGATCTAAGTATACCTTTACCCTTTCAAGTCTATATTTTGATGTTAGTATCATTAAGCTACTTAGAAGGATTATTAGAGAAAGCATTAAAATGAATCCTTTTTTTTGGTAACTATTTCTTGCAGAAATAAAATACATAGAGAGTGCTATAAATGTTAAAGTCATGGCAGTTCCCATGTCTCTACCGCCGATTATTAAGCCTGCAATGATAGAAAGCGTAAATATGAATGGCAGCCATTCCTCAGTTATGTATTGTTTCCAGTTTGAATACTCTCTTTTCTTTGAAAGCCATGAAGAAAGATATAGAATAAAGGTGAGTTTAGAAAGTTCAGAAGGTTGAACCGAGAATGTGACTAAGTCTATCCACCTTTGTGCACCGTATACCCTTTTGCCAAAAATTATAACGATTATTAAAAATATGGCAGTTATTATTAAAAGAGGGATAGTGATTTTGTTATAAATGCGATAGTTTATTTTATAAGTGATAAACATAAGTATTGCTCCTATACTTATCCATGCAAGTTGTTGAAATAAAAACTTATACTTCTGTCCAAAATATGCAAATGAGAAGACTACAGAACTGTTAAGAACCATTAACAATCCGAAAGCAATAAAAAAAAGAGTTAACACCAAAATTACATAGTCAGGCGGTTTGAGTTCTTTTCTTCTTTTTACTCCTTCTCTTATTCTTTCTAACCATCTTTTTATTTTTTCCGTTTTATGAGACCTTTTTCCTTTGTAGGTTTGCATATTTCGGACTTGTAACACTTTACTATATTATTGTTGTGATATATAATTAAGATAGGATCTGTTGTGAATCTATTTAACTATGATACCACTTTAATCCGGAATGTTGAAATGTTTATATTAGGTGGGAATTCTAAAAGTTTATAAAAAAAATTAAGTAAGCAAACAAGACATGACAGTAATAATATCGGTCGGACATACTTCTTCTAGCCCAGGAGCCGTTTTTGCTGATCTTGTTGAATTTGATATTGCGAAGAAAATAGCAAGTGAGACAGCAAAGATTTTAAAAAGTGAAGGATTAGATGTTGCAATTGTTCCATTTGACTATGACCTTCGTACGACAATAGACTGGATAAATAATAGTGGGTATTCAGCAAATGCTGGAGATATATCTATAGATATACATATAAATGATGGGGGTAACTCAGGTGTAGAAGGGTGGTACAGAGGGCAAGGTGAAAATGATTCTTATCGTTTAGCAAAATCCATTGCGGAAGCAATATCTAAGGAGAGTGGGCTTCCGTTTTTGGGTGCAAAAAGTGAGTACGAACACCCTTTTGGATCTCTTGCTTTTTTACACAATACAAATACTGTTTCAGCGCTTATAGAGTGCGGGTATCTTGATAACCCTGTAGACAGTGCTTTGATGAAAAGTTTAGAGGGTATAAAAAAATTTGCAAGAGGTTTTGTAGAAGGTATAAAAGGATTTTTGGAGAGTAGGGAAGCGGATAAAAAAGAAGATTCTCATCTTTCTAATAAAGATATTGCTGGAGGACAAAAAACAGAGCAACAATCTTTTCTTTCACCATCTGAAAGGAGGTATGGTTCACCATACTTTTCTGCAACACCTGCGGACCCTTATTCGGAGAGAAGAAAGCTTATTAGGAATTTGTATAGAGAGGTGTTAGGGAGGGAGGCAGATGAGGTTGGTTTGTCTTACTACTTATATTCAAATCCTTCTGCAACAGAAAATGATATAAGGAAGGAAATGACTCAATCTACAGAGCATTTTGAAATACTGAAAAATGCCAAAAAGGCTAAGGAATGTGAAGAAAAAACAAAAAGAATGGAAGAAGAAATGAAGCTTTTGAGAGTTTCGTTGGAAGCCAAAGAAAATGAAATTTCTAACATGGAATCTCTTTTAAAGGCTAAAAGTGCTGAAATTGAAAGATTGCGAAAAGGGCAAGCCACTATTACTCAGCAAAGAAGTGTGGAGGTTCAAACACCCCCACAAGTAAATATTCCAGATATTCCAATGCACAGTGAAAGGAAAGGATGTATGGTTTGGTTGAGGGAGATTTTTGGAATATGAGAAATTTATTAATTAACTTTCTATTTTTATATCTTTTATTTTTATCTGAATTTTGCGGTGATTATTCCATTCTTCTTCTCCTATACTGCCTGCAATGATGATTTTGTCCCCTTCTCTTATAGCAAAGGCATCAGCCGGGGGGTCGAACCACACACCTTCTAGTGTTTTGTTTGTTGATGGATCCAACAAAAAAATTTTTATATGGCGACTTTCTTGACCTATTGCATAAACTTTAATCACACGTAATGGGCCTATTTTAAATAGTGGTGTGGGATTCATGTAGCCGGTTGGTTCTACTCTATTTAGTAAAGTTGTAAGGTTAAAATCTATTTCATTAGCTGATATCTCATCATCTATAAAGAGTTCCCTAATTAAGTGCTCTTCAGAAATTGTCTTTGCTGAGAATTGAAGAAGACTTTGTTTTAGAGGTTTTAATCTATCTGTTGTTGTGGTGAAACCAGCAGCCATCTCGTGCCCACCAAATTGAAGAATATACTCAGAAAATGTGTGAAGTGCATCTACTATATTGAAATGTTTTATACTTCTTGCAGACCCCTTTGCTATTTTTTCTCCTTCTTTTACTACAATTGCAGGTTTGTGGTACTTTTCCATAAGTTTTCCTGCTACAAGACCAATGATCCCTTCATTCCAATTTCTCCCTGAGACAAATATGAGGGGGTATTTTTCTGTAAGCTGTTTTTCTGCCTCTTCTAATGCAATTTCTGTGAGTTTTTGTCTGTGTTTATTTAAGGAGTTTAGGGAGGAGGCGATGGCGTGAGCCATCGCCTCCTCCCCTGCTATCAACAACTCCAGCGCCTCGTCTGCAGAAGAAAGCCTTCCTGCTGCATTCAGTCGTGGACCCAGTATGTAACCCAAATGGTAACTATTTAGTGATTTTGACGCTAATCCTGCTTGCTCTATTAATGCCTTTATTCCAATTCTTTCTTTTGCTGATACTCTTTCCAATCCTAGCTTTACTAGCACTCTATTCTCTTCTGTTAGCGGCATAATATCACAAACAGTTGCTAAAGCTACAAGATCTAAGTATGACACTGCTACTTCTGTAAAAGGCTTTCCTTGGAAAAATAGCTCAAGCGCACATACTAGTTTCCATATGGTACCTGCTCCTGAAAGGTAAGGGTAGGGGTAAGATCCATTTGGATTTTGAGGATGGATAATCGCTTCAGCATTAGGCAGGATATATTTACCATCTTTGTCTTTTTTTACGAGGTGATGATCTGTAACTATTACAGTTAATCCTTTTTTTTGTGCGTAGTCTATAAGATCTATATCTCTAATTCCGCAATCAACTGTAATTAATAGCTGCGTCTTATTCCTTATTACTTTTTCAAGTGAGTTTTTGCTTATCCCATAACCCTCTTCCACGCGATGTGGAATATGGTAAAAAACATTTCCTCCAATTTTTTTTATGTAGTCTAAGATTATAGCAGTGCCGCAAACGCCGTCTACATCAAAATCCCCATGTATACAAATTTTAGATCTATTTTTTAGTGCCTTTATTATTGTGTTTACTGCCTTGTCCATACTGTGGAGCAAAAGTGGATGATGTATGCCGTTGATGGTTGGATTAAAGAAGTTTATTGATGACTTATAATCTACAACCCCACGATGGAAAAGAACTGACCTCATTGGTTTAGGGTACATTGCGAGTGCTTTGTTTATTGAAGAACTAGGCTTTTCACCTAATCTCCATACTGTTTTCTGGAACGATAATATTTGTACCATTATTATCAACTACATTTTTAATTTCTGATGATTTGCTGCCTTGATGATAGCTTTGTAGAAATGCGTCAGCATCTTTTATGAGGACTTTTCTTGGTTTGTTTCCGTCGGCTCTACTTACTATTCCCGCTTTTTCCATCTCGTCGATTAACCTGCTTGCCCGAGCATATCCAATGCCAAGTTTTGTCTGTAAAAGAGAAGCTGATCCTCTTTGACTGTTTACAATTACTCTTACAGCATCATCAAACAACTCATCTTTTGAGGAAGAATAACCGCTCGATGTTATTTTACCCTCCCTTTCTTGTATTATTTCTTCATTATAGTGTAATTTATCAGTCTGATCTCTTATGAAGTTTAATACCTTCTTTATTTCATGATCTTTTACATATACTGCTTGTAATCTAATCATTTTTACTTCTTCTGGAAGTTTTAAAAGAGAATCACCACGACCGAGAAGAGTTTCTGCGCCCGGCTGATCCAAAATAACTCTTGAGTCAGTGATAGAAGGTACTGCCATTGCAATTCTTGCCGGAATATTGGCCTTTATTAACCCAGTAATTACATCAACCGAAGGTCTTTGTGTGGCCAATATAAGATGTATTCCTGTAGCACGGGACATCTGAGTAATTCTTACAACAGCATTTTCTACCTCTACCCCGTGTCTGAGCATGAGATCTGCCATCTCGTCAATTATTATGACGATATATGGGAGTGCAGAATATCCCAAATTTTCATTGTAAGTTTCTATATTTCTCGTCCCTGCTTCTTTAAACAAACGATATCTTCTTTCCATCTCATAAAGTACCCATTTTAGTGCATTTAAAACTTCATTCATATCTGTAATTACTGGAGTAAGTAGATGTGGTATGCCATTGTAACCATAAAGCTCAACCATTTTTGGATCTACCAAAAGAAGTCTTAAATTATCTGGAGAGAAGTTGTATAGAAGTCCCATTATTATTCCGTTAATTAATACACTTTTCCCCGATCCTGTTGCTCCGGCAATAAGAAGGTGCGGCATTCTCTGAAGGTCTTTGATTATACACTTTCCGCTGACATCTTTTCCAATGAATAGTGGTATTTTCATATTAGACTCTTTTGCTTCTTTGCTTTCTAACAGTTCTTTCAGTGAAACCCACTGAGGTTTCGAATTGGCTACCTCTATGCCGATATATGGTGTTCCTGGAATTGGTGCAACAATCCTTATCATTGAAGGAGCAGCTAAAGCCAAGGTGAGATCTTTGGCCAATGCTTCTATCTTTGATACCTTTGTTCCTGCAGGAATTGCTAACATATATTGTGTAACAGTGGGTCCTTGACTTTTTCCCACTACTCTTACTCTAATTCCAAAATTTTCAAAGGTTTCTTCTATGATATCAGCATTTTTTGCTGTATTTTGTAATTGGCCTACAACCTGTGAAGGCTTATCTAGGAGGTCAATAGGTGGTAATTTCCAGTTTGGATACAAAAGTGTTTGCCACGGCGTTTGTGTTGTCTTGTGGGGAATCTCTTCTTTTTCCTGGACTTTCATTTCAACAGTTTTTTCTTCTTGCTTTGGAGGAAGAAATCCTGTGATCTCTGGTACCATCTTTTTTGTTTTCTTTTCTTTATTTTCTAATACATCTACCTTTATTTCTTCCTTTTTGCCTATAAGCCAAAATATTGCTTTTTTTATATTTTTAAATAACCAAGATAAGAATTTCCATGTAAATGTGACGCCTTTTACAAAGCCATTCCATATTTGGCTGGGTGAGAGGTTTAATGCAGATCCCAAGGTGATTATAAGAAACGGCGTTAATAGTATTATTCCCCCCAGTGCAGAGAATGTTTCATAAAACCATCTGCTTATTACATATCCTACTATACCGCCATACTCTCCTCTTTCTGCTGCTGTAAGGGCATATTCTTGGTTTACAAAGAGATGAATCCAAGCAAGAAAGATCACTCCAAAAAGCACCAGGCTGATAATGACTCTGATGCTGTTGTATTGATTTTTTGTTCCTAATAGTCTTAATCCTGCAATAAGCAGTATTACAGACAACACAATAACCCCAACGCCCAAATTTTGTCTTACAATGTTTAGTACTAAAGAGTCTATAAAAAGGCTTAATGCCGTGATAATAGAAAGGACTAGGAACACTACTCCGAGGACGGCTTGAGTTTCCGTGTCTTTTATAGTGATTGTTCTATGTTTGGGTTTTCTAGCCACTCTTACTACAGTATAACTTATGTTACAACATAATCACAATATAGAGAGACCCTTGTTTATTTATTCACTTTTGTGAAATTGTTTTTCTTAAGATGGAAGATTTATATAGAGTTTAGTTTTTCTCCCCTATAATATACCAATTGCTTCCGTTACTTACAATTTGAACAGTTTCATTTTGTGCTGTAAGAGTATATGTTAAACTTCCATCAATTGTTTGTGTATCGTATGGATCAATTGTTACAGAACTTCCAGCATCCGAAATCTTCTTTATCACATACATCCTGCCTGCAATTCCTGTAGCTGTAGGTAGCGAGATTGTAATCGATGAAGACGTGTTAGCCAATATGCAGTAGTCACTTTGCGTAATGGTATAATTTGTAGATATTGTTTTGATCGGTAAAGCGAAGGAACCGTCGCTTTGCAATCTGCTATGTGGGGTTGTTGTGCCGATTCCAACGTTTCCACCAGCAGTTATATTTAAAATATCATTTACCCCCCATAGTCCCATTGATAGTCTATTGTTATCGCTACCCAAACCAGCATAATAGAAGTCGATGTGAGCAGTATTTTTGGAATTTTCCGCGACCCCTCCTTCAGCGAATACTAGCCGTCTGCCGGTAC
>Ga0123519_10016335_pt1 | contig 10321 bp, 8 predicted proteins | sample YelNatPaOPRAMG02_FD_87396 | JGI IMG/M metagenome (GOLD analysis project Ga0123519, IMG submission 87396) | Hot spring microbial communities from Yellowstone National Park - Yellowstone National Park OP-RAMG-02 (version 2) | ecosystem: Environmental > Aquatic > Thermal springs > Hot (42-90C) ...
GATAAAAAAAATAGGAATGGACAGGTTCAAAGAATATTTTCTTTATAATTATTCACCAAAAAATATAAAAAATATAGGAGTAGAATGCGGTCTAAACATTAAAGATGTTGAGAAGATATATAATTTCATTAACGAATTTTCTATATTTTCAGATGTTTTTTGTCAGCATAAATATAGAGATAGCTTTTCAAAAACAATTTATTACCATAAAATAGCAGACATTGATTTTTTTGAAAATGGAGAATTTTTAATAAATTTTATTTCACCAAAATATGCTCAAGGCAGATATGTTATTGATTATAATAAACTTGAAATTCTTAAAAAGAAAAGAATTTTCAGCACAGGAGAAATAAAAAAAATCAATGAACTAATAAAGAACCTGGAATTAATCAACACAAAGAAATCTTTAGTGTATAGAATAATTGAAGCAATAGTAAAAAAACAGAAGAAGTTTTTTTGCACAGGTGACCCTTTGGATTTAGTAATATATACTCAAAAGCAGTTATCACAGGATTTAGGAATTAACCAGAGTATAATTAGTAGGGCAATATGTAACAAATCAATAGGGTTTTTTAAAAAATATGAAGAACCAATCAGTTATTTTTTACCTAATAGAAAGGATATAATAAAAATAATTTTAAAGAATTTTTTTTGTGAAAAAGATAAATTATTGTCAGATAATAAAATAAGATTAATCCTCTTAAAAGATTTTAATATCTCTATTTCAAGAAGAAGTATTTCCTTATATAGAAATGAATTAGGAATATCATCATTTTTCAGGAGAAATAATGAAAACACCAACAATTTTAGCAGTTGATGACGAAAAAAGTGTAGTTGAATCATATAAAATTTTATTTGAAAATAAATATAATGTTATCCCTGCTTATAGCGGTAGAGAAGCTATTGAACTTGTAAAAAAAGAAGATATAGATGTGGTTTTACTTGATATACTTATGCAAGATATGGATGGAATAGATGTTTTGAAAGAAATAAAAAAACTCAGTAGTGAAATTGAAGTTATAATGGTCACCGCTGTTAAAACAGTCAAATCAGCAATAGAATCAATGAAGTTTGGTGCTTATGACTATCTTACAAAGCCGTTTGATATTGATGAGATTCTTGTTGCAGTAGAAAGAGCATTAGAAAAGAGAATGCTTTTTAAGGAGGTTGTTCGTTTAAGGTCAGAAATAAAACCATCTCGTTTTGAAAGTATAATTGGCGAGACACCTCAGATGCAAAAAATATATGAAATTATTCAGGATTTAGCAAAGAATAATTCCACTGTACTTATTACGGGAGAAAGTGGTACAGGAAAAGAATTAATTGCAAGAGCAATACATTTTAATGGACAAAGAAAACAGAATCCATTTGTTGTAGTTGACTGTGCTGCTATACCTGAGAATTTACTTGAAAGTGAACTATTTGGTTATGAGAAGGGAGCTTTTACAGATGCAGTTGAGAAGAAAATCGGGAAGTTTGAACTTGCAGATACAGGTACACTTTTTCTAGATGAAATAGATGCATTGAAACCAAATTTACAGAGTAAAATTTTGAGAGCAATAGAAACAAAGGAAATTCAAAGAATCGGGGGGTTAAAAACTATCAAAATAGATGTAAGAATTATTTCTGCTACTAATATTGATTTAAAAAAGGCGGTTCAAGAAGGAAAATTCAGAGAAGATTTATATTACAGATTAAATGTTATTCCTATTGAAGTGCCATCTTTGAGAGATAGAAAAGAAGATATCCCTCTTCTTATAGATTATTTTATAGAATTATATAATAAAGAATTTGGCAAAAAAGTTAAAGGTATATCAAAACAGGCATTAGATGTTTTATATAATTATCACTGGCCTGGTAATGTGCGAGAGTTGAAAAATGTTATTGAAAGATTAGTAGCTTTAAGTAAAGAAGAAATTATAACTCAAAAACGTTTACCTATTGATATTCTTTTTTCAGATAAAAAGAAAAGTTTTTTCCCGGATGAAGAGATATCTTTTAAGTTAGCAAGAGAAGAATTTGAGAGACAGTTTATTATTAATGTTCTTGAAAAGGTAAACTGGAATCAGTCAAAAGCTGCTCGCCTTATGGGGATCCATAGAAATACACTCCTTCTTAAGATGCAGACCCTTGGAATTAAACCCCCAAAGTTAGCATAAATTTATTGACATCTTGCCCAACTTTTGATGTGCAGTTTTTAAAATAAAATAAAATTTCAGGGATATTCTGCTGGAAGAAAAATTGCACCAAAATTGGTCAAGATGGACAGCAGGAAAGTTGTAATTACCGGTCTTGGAGTTATAACACCTAATGGAACTGGTGTCCCAAGGTTTAGGGATTCACTTCTTAAAGGTGTTTCAGGAATAAATAAAATTACTAGGTTTGATACCAGTGATTATCCAACAAAAATAGCAGGAGAAGTCAAAGATTTTTCACCCACTGACTATATTGAACCTAAAATTGCTAAAAGATTAAGTAGGTTTGCACAGTTTGCTTTTTCAGCAGCAAAAATGGCATTGGAAGATGCAAAAATAAAAATTCAAAATAATGGATGGGATGAAGATTTTTCATACAGGGTTGGAATTGTTTTGGGAACATCAATAGGTGGTCAGGAGGTAGATGAAGAACAATATGAAATTTTTAAAAATAAAGGAGTTAATAGAATAAATCCTATTGCTTCTATGGCAATTAACAATAATATGGCTGTAGGTTTTATAGCACAGGAGTTCAATATAAAGGGGCCAAATTTAACTATTTCTACAGGATGTTCATCTGGACTTAATGCTATTGCCTGTGCATCTGATTTAATAAGAAACAATAAAGCAGATATTGTTATAGCAGGTGGTAGTGAAGCACCGATAACTCCTTTTGCCTTTGATACTTTTTGTGCAGCACAGGCCCTTACAAAAAGAAATGACAACCCGGAAAAAGCAAGTAGACCTTTTGATAAGTATCGCGATGGTTATATACTTTCAGAAGGTTCTGGTATTGTTATTCTTGAGGACTCTAATTTTGCATTAAAAAGAGGCGCTTCTATATATGCAGAAATTGCAGGATATGCAATTACAAATGATGCCTATAGTTTATTAAAAATGGAACCTTCTGGCAAGGAAGTTTCAAGGACCATTAAATTTGCCTTAAAAAATGCGGGATTATCTCCAGAAAGTATTGATTATATAAATGCTCATGGCAGTTCGTCTGTAGTTTCTGATTCAAGGGAAACAAAGGCAATTAAAGATGTATTTGGAGAAAGGGCTTACCAGATACCTATAAGTTCAATTAAGTCAATGATAGGTCAGCCACTTGCAGCAACAGGAGCTATTCAGGTTATTGCTTCGGTTATTTCAATGAAGGAAGGGTGTATACCTCCAACGATAAATTACGAATATCCAGACCCGGAATGTGACCTGGACTATGTACCGAATAAGATTAGGAAACATAAAATAAATACTGTTCTTATAAATGCCTTCGGGTTAGGGGGTAACAATATTTCTTTAATTATAAAAAAATGGAACTGCGAAACACAGCATTGATTATCTTTATACTTTTATTTTTTCTTAGAATTTTTGAAGTATTTTATTTATCAAGAAAAAAACAAAAAGGTGAAATAAAAAATGATTGGATAACAATCTTGATTGTAATTTGTTATGGACTGGTTGTATCAGGCAGTATTTTAGAATTTTTAGTATTAAAAAGACAGTTAAATTTAATGGTAAGTTTAGTTAGTTTCTTTTTATTAACATTTAGATTTTTCATTAAAATCTGGGCTGTTAAAACTCTCGGTGAATTCTGGAGTGCTCGTATAGAAATAAGACCTCAACATAAATTAATAAAGGCAGGACCATATCAATATATGAGACATCCTGTATATTTATGTAATATAATAGAGATTTTAGTAACACCACTTGTTTTGAATGCATATTATACCACATTGACTTTTTCATTGCTGTGTATTCCAGTGATAATTACAAGAATGTATTTTGAAGAAAAGGCATTAATTGAAAAGTTTGGTTATGAATATAAAGAATATATAAATGAGTGTTATGCTTTAATTCCGATTAGAAAAAGATGAATATACTTCTAATACAACCACCATTGAATAAAAATCTTATAGGAGCAGGTTTAGTTTATTTAAGCGAACCGCTTGCTCTTGAATATGTTTCTTCCTGTGTTCTTGACTATAATGTAAAAATACTTGATATGAGAGTAGAAGAGGAGGAGTGGAGCATTTTACTGAGAAAAAATTTAGAATCTTTTCAACCAGATATTGTTGGAATAACCTGCCTTACGCCAGATGTTTTTAATGTTTATAAAATCTTACAGGAAGTAAAAAGATATGATAAAAATATACTTACTGTTGTCGGTGGCCATCATGTCACTATGATGCCAATGGATTTTGATAAGGATTTTGTTGATGTAATTGTGCTGGGCGAAGGACAATTTACTTTTAGAGAATTAGTAGAAACTTACAGAAATGGCAAAGATTTTTCAGAAATAAAAGGTATTGCTTTTAGAAAAAATGGAATAATTAATTTTACACCAGAAAGAGAATTAATAAATAATCTGGATGATTATCCATTTCCTGCAAGAGAACTTACTGCGAAATATAGAAATAAGTATTATCGCACTACATGGCGACCTGTTGCTTCACTTATGACCTCCAGAGGTTGTCCTTTTAGATGTAATTTCTGTTCTGTCTGGAAACATGAAAGAGGAAAATATAGATTAAGAAGTGCAGAAAATATAGTTCAGGAGTTAGAAACAATAAAAGAACCATATATCAGTATTTGTGATGACAATTTTTTACAGGATGTGAATAGGGCAGAGAAACTTTATTTTTTAATAAAAGAAAGAGGTATAAATAAAACATTTAAGTTAATTGCCAGATCTGATGTGATTGTAAAACATCCGGATATAATTGAGAAATGGAGAGAAATTGGAACTAAACTTGTTCTAATAGGAATTGAATCAATCAGAGATGAAGAACTGAATAAATTCAATAAACACAATACAGTTAAAAATAATGACGAAGCAATAAATATTTTACATAAAAATGGTATAGATGTTGTTGCACAATTTATAATAGACACTGAATATACAGAAAAGGACTTTGAAGAAATTGGTAACTATGTTGAAAAAATGAATCTTTCTCATCCAATATTTTCTGTTTTAACACCTTTACCAGGCACTGATTTATATTTTGAAAAATGCAACAAACTTTTGACAAGAAATTACGAACTTTTTGATTTTATTCACTGTGTTTTACCTACAAAATTACCACCTGAGAAATTCTATAAATGCCTTGCTGACTTGTACTTAAGGGCATATGTGCCAAAAGAGAAAACTGATAAAATTTCAAAAATATTAACAGACAATACGATTGAGAAACTTTACCTTTCTATTTGTAATGCCTACAAAAGTATTGAATATCCTTCCTTGTCTTGAATAAATGATATTAAAATGATATATTTATAATGTGGACAGAAATAAGAAAATTTTGCTGGTCCTTGTTTTTTTGCTTTTTGTTGTAGGTTTATATTTAGGTGTTTTATATAACTCTCACAGTATTTCCTGGTTAATACCCACAGTTTTTAACTTAATTCTTGCAATTCTTGTATATTACAATAACCCATCTAATATTATAAATAAAACATTTGCACTTTTTAGTATATCCATTGCCAGCTGGACATTTGATGTTTTTGGCCTATGTATTGCTCAGTCAGAAGTGTTTGCTAAGATATGGGCTTATATATTTTCTACAGGATTGCAGTTTGTTCCTTCTACTGGTTTTCATTTTTTATTGGCTTTTACTCGTAGGATAGACAGAAAGAAAATTAAATTAATTTATTTATCTTTTTTTATTTCCCTCATATTCTTTATTCTTAAATTGTTTGGCTTATTTACAAAGGAATACATAAAAGTTGGCTTGGTATATACACCGAAGCCTACACTTGTATATACTCTTTTTGTAGTAGATGTTTTATTTTGGATTCTATATGGTTTATTTTATGTTTATTTAACACTTAAAGATTCCAAATCTTATATTATTCGCAATCAGTTAAAATTTTTTCTTATAGGTTTATTACTTACTCTTGTATTTGGATTGATAAATTTTCTAACTTCTTTAGGTATAAAAGTTTATCCAATGGGTGGTATAGCAAGTGTAATATGTACAGGAATGGTAGCATATTCAATTGTTAAATACAGGGCTCTAGATATTCAGGTTTTTATAAGAAGAAGTATAATATATGGAACACTTACTTTTTCAATTATTATAATTTATTCCATGGTTGTTGGTTTTTTCTATGTGTTATTTGGTCAGAATTTTTTGTTAAAGCAACCATTTTTCATTAGTTCTTTTTTTGCTTTATTTCTTGCAGTAGTTTTTTTACCGCTTAGGAATAAAATACAAACAGTTGTTGATGAGATTTTTTTTAAGAAAAGATACAATTATCAGAAAATCATAAAAGAAATTAGTAATACATTGAGTTCTCTAGTTACTAAAGAATCCATTTTAGATTTTTTATTTGATGTAATTACAAAAACATTGTATATAGAAAAGAGTTGTCTTTTATTATTAGATAGAGATAGAGAATTATTTTCTGTTGAAAAATCAGAAGGAATTTCTGGAAAAATTCCAGAAGATATTTTTAGTTTGAAAAATAGTTTTATAGAATACTTTAGAGATAGACAGGGTTTAATATTTACTGAAGAACTCAAGGAAAAATTCTATAATGTGTATGAAGAATTAAACAATTTAGGTATTTCTATTATTTTACCTTTAAAAATTAAAAAAGACACAGTTGGTTTTTTTCTTTTAGGTAACAAATTATACGATGAAGAATTTTCGCTGGATGATTTTGAACTAATTATGACAATTTCAAATCATGCAATAATTGCAATAGAAAATATTAAACTTTATGAACAGACAAAAGAACTTGAAAAAGCTCTTTACCACGCAGATAAATTGGCAACCATAGGTACACTTGTGTCAAGTATATCACATGAAATAAAGACACCACTTGTTTCACTTAAGACATTTACACAACTTCTTGCAAGTAGAATTAACGACAGAGATTTCCAGAAAAAATTTATTGAAATAGTGCCCCAAGAAATAGAACATCTTCAGCAGATAGTGGATAATCTTTTGGCATTTGCTAAAACGCAAACTGCAAATTTTGAATGTATAGAAATTACAAAAATAGTCAATGAAATACTTTTGTTTTTACAATACGAAATAACTAAAAATAGAATAGAAGTAATTAAAAATTTTTCTGATAGAAATATATTTGTTTTAGGGGATGAACAACAATTAAGGCAAGTTTTTTTGAATGTTATAATGAACGCAATACAGGCAATGCCTTCGGGAGGTAGATTAACTATAGAGATAGAAACAGATAAAAACAATAATTCTCAAGTAGTAATAAAAATTTGTGATACAGGAATTGGAATTTCACCAGAAAATATTAAGAAAATCTTTTTGCCTTTTTTCACTACAAAACCCCAAGGGACAGGCCTTGGACTTTCCATCAGCAATAAAATTGTAAAAGAACACAATGGAACAATTGAATTTGAGAGTGAAATTGGTAAGGGGTCAATATTTTTGATAAAACTTCCTGTTTTTTATAGAAATGAATAGCTTTTTGTAGCACCTGCCTAAAAAAGTGTGCACCTCTGTTATATACCATATTTCTTTTTCTTAGGAAATATGTAAAAAACCAGAAATTTTTTGGACTTTCAAAGTTTGGCAACTTATTTGCATTACAATTCTAAGGAAATGCATAGAAATTTTATTATTATTGATGAGGAAAGCCATATCCATAAAAAAAGAGGACTCCCTTTTGATTTGTCTATTTTTGTAGAAGTTTCAGTTGAAAATATTCTGTTTAGAACAACAAATCTTAATGAGGCAAAAAAAAGATTTAATAGGGATTTTAAATCTATTTATCTTTTTGGTAGAAAAAATAATAATAACAAATGAAAAAATTTGAATATATAGAAATAATTAGAAAAATTTCTGGTGTAATTAGTTCTTTGAATTTACAGGAAATTCTTAAAGAAATATGTGATATTATAATAAAAAAAATGGGTTATGATATTGTTTCCTTTACTGTTGTTTCTGATCAGGGTAATCAAGTGATGAATAAAGTAAAAACTATTGCTCATAGTGAAAAAACAAAAATTTATGATATAGAAAAAAATCTTTTTGTTAATAGAGAAAGTCCACTTTGGAAAATAATAAATAATGCTATTGTAAATATGAATAAACAATTGATTGATATTTCAAAATACAAAGAATTAGAATTGTATTTAAAAGATTCTGGCTTGAAAAGATGTAAATCTTTAGCTATTTTCCCACTTATAATAAAAGATAAAACAATTGGAATTATGAGTATTTATAGTTTTAAAGAAAACGTTTTTTCAGAAGAAAATTCAGTAATATTATCTTTTCTTGCTTCTCAGTCCGCAGTTGTAATAGAAAATTCAAGATTGTTTGAAGAAATTTTAGCTACGGTAGAAAAGCACGAACAGATTAAAGAACAACTTATTCAGACAGAAAAACTTGGGACTATAGGTCAATTGGTGTCAAGTGTTGCTCATGAATTGAATAATCCTTTAACCAGTATTGTTGGTTATTCCCAGTTGATTTTGAAAGAAAATTTAAGTGGCGAGTTATTTTTAGAGGATATAAAAAGAATACACGATGAAGCACTAAGAGCTAAAGAGATTGTTCAAAACCTTTTGAAATTTACAAGACCATATAAGCCTGAAAAAATTCCTACTGACATTAATTCACTTATTATGGATGTTGTTTCTTTGAGAAAATATGAATTAGAGTTAAACAATATAAAAATTAATTATGAATTGGCTCCATGTCTTCCTTATATTGAGATTATACCTAATAAAATTAGACAGGTTGTTCTAAATATCCTTGTAAATGCTGAACAATCTATTAAAGAGAGTAAAAAAGAGGAAGGAAATATTATAATATCAACAAAAAACTCAAATGATAAAATAATGATAACAATTTCTGACAATGGGGTGGGTATTCCAAAAGAGAATCTTGACAAAATATTTATGCCATTTTTTACTACTAAAAAATCAGATATAAATACTGGCTTGGGGCTTGCTATATGTTCCGAAATTATAAAAGAACATAAAGGAACAATTAAAGTTTTAAGTGAAGAAAACAAAGGAGCATCTTTTATAATTGAATTACCTCTCAGTAATAAATAATGATTAGAAATGAATAGAACAGATTTTATAGCAGAAATTTCTCATGAACTCAGGACTCCACTTATGGTGATCAGAAATTCACTGGATTTATTATCAGATAGTAAAGTGCACCAGGATAATAGAAAATTCTTTTATATTTTAGAAATGGCTCAGAGAAATACTGAATATATGACAGAGATAATAAATTACCTTCTTGATTTTACTAAAATAGAAACTGGAAGATATGTTGTAAGAAGAAGAAAAATATATTTTAATGGTTTTATAGAAGAAATTATCAAAGAAATTCAGTCCTATGTAGAAAAGAAAAAAATAAAAATTATAAAAAATGTTTCTGAGAATATTAATAAGATAAATATGGACCCTATTTTAGTAAAACAGATACTTGTGAATTTGTTAAGTAATGCTTTGAGATTCGCTTCTTCGGAAATTAGAATTGAAGGAATATTGATAAATAGTTCAAGGAAAGGAGAAAGTATAAAAGTTTCAGTTTGTGATGATGGTATAGGCATTCCAAAAGTTTTTATAGAAAAGATATTTGATAAATTTTTTAGGGTTAATGGTTCAACAGTCAACCAGTCGTATTCTTACAATAATATTGGTTTTGGACTTTTTATTACTAAGAAAATTGTTGAATTACTGGGTGGTAAGATCTGGGTAGAAAGCAAATTCCGAAAAGGCAGTAAGTTTATTTTTACCATTCCTGTTTAATTGCCTGCATATTTTTTATCAAGTTTTATACTATTAAAATGTTCCTGTCAGTTTATTTAAGGATATTACCATAAGAAGTTTGTAGGCACAGATTTATCTGAGCAGATATCCGTTGCCAACAGTCTGTGGTCCGTTGCCCATAGTTAGTTTTCGGTTGTCAGTTCTTGGTTCTCAGTAAAAATAGCACGAATAAATTTGTGCCTGCAAAAAAATACAGAGGCAATTAACAAACATTTTACCTGATTTGATCCCTAAATCCGACATTGAAAGTTATAAGATAGACGACAGGAAAGGAAAGAATGTGTTCACCCATTGGGTGAAAGAATAGAAAAAAAGCCTCGCTTTTTGGTATAATATGTCAGACAAAAACTCCAAA
>Ga0123519_10016336_pt1 | contig 10320 bp, 4 predicted proteins | sample YelNatPaOPRAMG02_FD_87396 | JGI IMG/M metagenome (GOLD analysis project Ga0123519, IMG submission 87396) | Hot spring microbial communities from Yellowstone National Park - Yellowstone National Park OP-RAMG-02 (version 2) | ecosystem: Environmental > Aquatic > Thermal springs > Hot (42-90C) ...
CAAAAAGAATTCAATTTGTCTGGTGGTTTGTTTGATATAACTGTAGAGCCCTTTAAGACTCTTTATGGACTTGAATCACATCAAAGACAAAACAGGGTACCATCTCAAAAAGAAATAGATAGTGCATTAGCATTTGTTGGATTTGAAAAAATTCGCTTTGTTAACGATAGCGTTTTTATAATGCCTCAAAATATGAAATTTGATTTTGGTGGAATCGCAAAAGGTTTAATTCTTATAGAGGCTATTAACTTTTTAAAGCAAAAAAAACATTCTGGCTTTTTAATAAATCTTGGTGGAGATATTGCGGCTTTTGGGACAAAGCCTTCAAAAGAGTCATGGATAATTGGAATACAGGATCCGCGAAATCCCGATAATTTAATTGCAACATTAAAATTAAAAGAAGGATGTGTTTTTACAAGCGGTGATTACGAAAGATATTTTATTGACAGTGGTAAAAGGTATCATCATATTTTTAATCCTAAAACAGGAACTTCGGGAACTATAAATATGAGTGCAACAGTAATAGGAAAAGATCCTTTAGAAATTGATGCAGTTGTAAAGAGCGTTTTTTTAATGCCTCCTCAAAAAGCTTTGCAATATCTTGAGTCAAGAGGAATGCAGGGATTAATAATAGACAGCACAAAAACAGGATGGGCAAACCAAAGCTTAAAAAATCTAATTTCTCTGTCTCAAGGATTTGAAGTTAATTTTAGGTAAAATAATTTTATTTATTTCATTTCATTTGAAAAAAGTGTTATTCTGTTTCTTCCGTTTTCTTTTGAGAAATAAAGAGCTTTATCTGCAGAATCTATTAGTGCTTGAGGCGTTGAACCATGTAATGGCATAACAGAACAGCCAACACTTATAGTAACATTAAGCCTTTTATCTAAAGAAATTATTGTGTGTTGTTCTACCGTTCGTCTTATTCTTTCGGCAATTATCATTGCGCCTTCCTGTGATGTTTCGGGTATAATTACTGCAAATTCTTCTCCTCCATATCGTGCCGGAATATCATTTATACGGATGGATTGCTTAATGCAAATAGCTATTTCTTTAAGAACAAGATCGCCTACGGGATGCCCGTAAGTGTCATTGAATTTTTTAAAATGGTCAATATCCATGAGCAGCAATGAGAGAGGTCTTTTGTATCTTCTGGCACGTTCTACTTCTTTTGCAAGCTGTTCCTGAAATGTTCTATGATTATAAAGTAAGGTGAGACCGTCGGTAGTTGCGAGCATCTCCATCTTCTGATAAAGTTTTGCACGTGTTATTGCAACAGATGCATTTCCTATCAGCGTACATAAATATTTTTCTGTTTCTCCGCTAAATTGGTTGGGAATATCGCTTTCTAAAGATAAAAGCCCCAAAATACGATGTTCATCATCCAAAATAGGTAATATTATCAACGAATGAAGATTTGGGATATTGGGTTCGTCTGGAAAAAAACGATAATATTTACCTGCATAAGATTGAAAGTTACCAATATTTACGATTGTTCTTTTTGTAAAGGCGTAAGAATATAAGCCCGCATTAATTGGAAACTCAAATCCTTCTTTTAGTTCCATGAAATTGCCCGATATTTTAACAATAACACCGCTTTTGGTTTTTTCGTTAAATGTAATAATCATCATACGGGTTGTTTGTGTAAGAAGAAGTATCATATTAAAAAGAACATCAAAAACCTGATTAATATGAAGCGCTGTAATAAATTGTTGCGATGCCTCATAAAAGATTTGAAAACTTTTGGCTGCTTTTTCCTGATATATTCTCATTCTAACGTTTGTAATAAGGGCTGCTGCTAGTAAAGAAAAACGCCTCATAATATCTTTATGCTGCTCTGTAAAGCTGTTTTTTTCTGTGCTATCTATTACAAGTGCCCCAAGCAGTTCTTTGGAATCGGAAAGTATTGGTACTGCAAGAATAGAATTTATGCCTGAGTCTGCATTGCAATAATATAGCTCGGCGGGATATAAACTTAAATCACCACTCATGAAAGATTTTTTATCTATTGCTATTTTTCCTATAATTCCTTTTCCTATAGGAATTTCTATTCCTTTTCTTATAGAATAATTTTTAGAATAAAATGAATTTAGAGTAAATACTTTTTTTATAGAGTCATAAATAAAACCCAAAGAAGAATACGCCTTAAAATTTTTGCTCATAAAATAAACAACGCTATCTAATAAATCTTCTACATCGGAATAACCGTAAATACCTGTATCTTGTTCAAATGAAATTAATTGTGTTTTGCTTTGACTAATTAAAATACCCGAAGATTGGGGCGGATTTAAAACTGGTTTGTTTTGAGATGATTCTTTGTTTGGAATATTTACAGATTTTGTTGATGTTTTATCATAATGGTTAAAAATATCGGCTTTATTTTTTCTAATTATTATATAAGGAATTATTCCAGTTAAAACAAAAGAAAAAATAGATATAATAAAAAAGAAAAATTTAGTAGATTGAAGAACATTATATTCCTGCTGAGAAGAAAAAATGTTAAAATATCCGTTTAAAAAAGCACGAAATATTTCTGAGAAAATAATAAGAAAAAATATAAAGAAAAATGTTAAATTGTTGCCTGTAAGCCCATATACTAAAATCACTCCTAAATAGCATATTACATATATAGGAAAAGGATAATTAAAAAAACTTTCGCCAAAAAACCATACAGCAGAAATAGAAAAGAAAGTAATTATACATGCAACACCAATTGAATGAAATAAAAATCTGGCTTTTTCAAGAAATAAGGATGAAACAATAAATATTAAAACAATTATTCCAGAAAAATGAGATAAAAAAGGAGAAGGTTTTACATAATTATTGGTAGTTAAATATATAACCGCTAATATTCCGGTTAAAAATATTATTGCAATTGACCAATCTATTTGCGTAATAAGAGGAATTTTTGACTTTGTTTTGTTCATATAGCTTTAATAATATAAAACAATATATTTTTAATAGTAAATTATTAATTTTAGAAAAGAGTTAATCTATTTATAATTTTATACTATAAGCTTACTTATTAAGTCATTTTATTATTATAACATGATAAAATCAAAGAGTTTTGAAAATATTAAATGTTTTTTTTCAAGCATTATACCTAAATCGTGGCTTGTAAAGTTTCTCGCAGACAGGGTTAAAAACAAATATCAGGCATCAGAATTAATTTTCCCCTTTAGATATGGGCAAAATCCTCGTATTCTTACTATTCTACCAATTTCAACTCTTGAGTCATTACATCAAATATCATGTTTGATTTCATTAGCGTCATATTTTAGAAATTCGGATATAAATGTTTTAATAGAAAAAAAAGCCTTACCATTTTTTAGCAGAATAACAGGTATATCTAATTTTATTGAATATGATGCAGAAAAACTATCTTTATTTTCTAAAGAATTTAGTAATATAGAAAAAAAAATATTAGAAAAAAAATATGATTTGTGCTTGATGCTTATGCAATACCCGCCATTAGAGCTTCTTTATATGGCTGGGATTTCGGGTGCTTTGGTTAGAATTGGAATAAAAGGCTCAAATGGTTTTCCATTTCTTAATCTTCATGTTGTTCCCTCGCCTTCGCGTAGCCATTTGACAGACAAGAGCCTCTTGCTTGCATCTGTTTTAGGTGTTCCTGTTCGTCAAAAAGCAAAGTGGCTAGTTTCTAAAGAAGCAATAGAAGAAGTAAATATAATGCTTAAAGAAATGAAGGTATCAACCAGTATGAATTTTGCTGCTATTGATGGTGAATATTTTATTAAGACACACGGCAAAAAATGGCTTATTACACTCTTAGAAATGCTTAAAAGAAAATCTTATTATTGTTATTTTTTATCGTTATATGAGCCTGATAAGGATATTTTTGAGTGGGCTCAAAAGCAAAACATATTATTCTTTTCAAGATTGTCTGTTTCTAGGACAGCTGCACTTCTTAGTATTTCTTCTATAGCAATAACAGGGCCTACAGTTTTTTTTGAATTTTGTGATTTGATAAATACTCCTGTAATAGGAATATTTGAAGAAAATGAATACAATTTGTATTGCAAAGAATCAAATACTACCCGCGGGCTTAAATATTATAATAAGATAGATAGTAATATAATAAATATGATAGAAGACTATATTGATAAAGTATATATTAATAAATCCTAGAAAAATTAATAATTTTTCTCAATTTATTTTATCTTTCCTTATCTTAAAATTTATAATATAATATATAAGTTTAATAGACATAGAATGTTACACAATTTATTATTATAATCTATGATACAAAAATATAAAAGACTCATTGCATTTTGGTTTAAGGCTCTTGAATTTAGATATAACACTTGGAAAAGACAAAAAGAAATTGACCGCGCATATCAAGAGCATACATACAGCGAGGCAGTATTTAATTTTTTCATTAAAAATTTAAAAGTTATTCTTTATATAACATTAATAATTTTTTTGGGGATAATTTTTTTTACAACCGCTCCTGTGATAATAAATTCAAGTAAGAATTTTATAAAGAGCTTACAATCTGCTAAAAAAGAAAGAAAAAAAACTACTCCTCTTAAAATTACTAAAAAACAGGAAAATAAGAATGTAGAAATTAAAATGCCAGATTCAAAAATTATTACCAAAGAAGGTAATACATCTTTTGTGCCGGAGTCGTTTGAAGGGGAAATACAGTATTGCATTTTAGCAAATAAGGCTTCTCGCTCTCTTTTATTTATAGAACGAGACAGTGCGACAAATGGATGGAAGATTATTAAAAAATATAATGTTATAATGGGCAAAAATGGGGGTCCCAAACAAACTGCAGGAGATGGACGAACCCCAGAAGGAATATATTTTATTATTGGACGCAAAGAAGGTTGGGATTTAAATACCATATATGGACCTCTGGCTTATGTTTTAAATTATCCAAACGAAGAAGACAAAATTGCCGGAAGAACGGGTAACGGAATATGGATTCATGGAATGCCAGAAGACAGTTCTCGTATTCAAACAAGGGGATGCCTGGTTATGGATAATAAAAATCTTATTGAACTTTCACATTATTTGAAAATAGGAATTGGTACGCCGGTTATAATAATAAATGATTCTAATTTTGTTAATGTAGATAATTATTTTAATTATTTAGCCATAAAGCAAAAAAGAAATAAAGTTTTAGAAGAATATAAGAAACAAGAAAAAGAATTTGTAAGTATTTTAAATCAATGGAAAAAAGCATGGGAAACAAAAAATTTAAAAGAGTACGAAAGCTTTTATGATAAAGAACGATTTATAAGCGGTGGAATTTCTTGGAATAGCTGGATAGATAAAAAAGCAAGAACATTTGAAATGTACGATACTATAAATATTAATATAGATAAAATAAAGGTTGTTGATTTTTCAGAAACAACTGCGGTAGTAGTATTTTTACAGCAGTATATATCTAATTTAAATCAAAAACAAAATGCAAAAAAAATATCATTTTTTAAAAAATCGGGGAAATGGTTAATAATTAGAGAAGAAACATTCTCAAACCAGGAGTTTTTCCTATGAAATTTTCATTATTAAAGGGGAAAGAAATAAAAGATCCCCAGGCTCTTGCCGAGACATTAGAAAAGCATTTAGACGAAATCCAGAATATTCTTAAGAATGCTCAAACCGAAAAGGCAGAATTTCATTCTTTGCTTGCCTCGGGAGCAAACGAGAGAAGCCAGATTCTTGCAGAAAGGCAAACTGTAGAACAAACAAAACAATCAGTTATTGAATTAAAAGATGAATTGCTTTCTTTAAAGAATCAGGCAGAAGAAGTTCTTTCAAGAAGTGGTAAGGTTAATGAATATTCTCAAAAAATTCATGAACTGGAAGTTAAATTGCAAAATATTGACGAACTGGCAAAAAGAATTTCTGAAAAAGAAAATGTTTTAGATACACTTAATTCAAAAATAGATTTGCTTATTGAGAAAATAAATAAACAGGATAAGGGGAATATTTTAACTCAAACAATTTCGGAAATTGCAAAAATAGAAGAACGCTCACAAAAATTATCGGAGACCTTAGTAAAAATAGAAAAACAAGTTGCAGATTTTGTTTCTGGAATTAATGAAGCAAAAAATGATTTTAGCCAAAGCAAATTAGCAATAGATAACATCAAAGACCAGGTATTTTCTTTTACAAAAGAGATAGAATCTTTTCGTTTGCTTAAAGAAAAAATAGATAATCTTAATAATTTGGCAGAATATGTTAAAACAAAAGTAAAATCACTGGAGAATCAAAAAGTTGTTGTTGAAAAGGCTAACGAAGAAGCAGGCCGCTTAAATACTCTAACATGGCGAATAGATTCAGAAATGAAACATCTTCAGGAAAGACTTGATGCATTGGAAAAAACAGAAAAAAACATACAAAAAATTAATTCTATGCTTGAAGAAAGCAGAACGGCAATAAACGAAATAAGACATTTTGAAAAGTTCATGCAGCAGACTACTCAAAAAATAGAAGATATAAAAAGCCTTGATGTTGTTTTAGAACAAAAACTCAATCAATTTACTAAAAACAGTTCACGATTAGATGAGGTAAGTGAAAAAGCTCACGAAGTTTATACAATGGCAAGAAATACAGAAGCAATTTTGAATACTCTTAGCAAGCATGGTCAGCTTCTAGAAAAAACAAACGCGAGTATTGTTCAATATGAGCATGAAGTGAATAGAATAAAACAAAGAATAGAAGAGCTAAATAACGAATGGTCTGTTGTTGATGCTATAACTCAAAAAATAAATGTAATTAATTCACAGATTTCGCAAACAGAAATAAGAGTGGATAATGCTTTTAAAAAGATAAAAGAAATAGAAAATTATGACGCAAAAATTAAAGAAATTCGTAATATTATTGATGAGACTGTAAAAAAAGAAGAGATGTATTGTAATTATCGCGAAGAAATAGAACGAATTTCGGAGCAAATTAATACTTTTAGTGCCACTGCGGCGTCTATAGAGAAAAGAATTGATGAAATTCGTAAAAGCGAGCAGAATTTTATAGAATTAAGTCAAAGAATTGATGAACTCAAAGAAATTTCAAAAAATACAAGCGAAAGAGCATTACAAACAGAGGAAAAGGCTAAAATAATAGAAGAAGTTGATAAGAAGATAGAAAATCTGGGAAACATGGTAGGAGAAATTGATCAGCGAATTAATACTCAGCTTGAACGAAAGACTATGATAGAAAAAGTAGAAAAAAGACTGGATCAGCTTAATTATCTGTTAGGTGATATTAATATGAAAATACAAACTCTTGCAAAAGAACAAAAAATAGTAGAAGATTTATCTGCAAAACTTTCTGCAATTTCTGTTCAATCGGTTGAGGCAAAAAACATGATGGAAAGACTTACGCAGGAAAAACAGTCGTTGCTTTTGGAAGAAAAACATATCTTAGAAATGAAAAAAGAACTTGAAGAGCTCTTGGCAAAAAATCGTAATGGCTTAGAACAGGCTAAAGCCGATTTTACAACATTTAATAAAAATTTAGAGCAGAATAAAGAACATTTTAATAAAATTCTTTTAGATATTTCTGGCCAAATAAAAACAATAGAAAAACATAAGATTGATATCGTAAAGGCAGAAGAACAACTGGCAAATGTTAACAAGGCTCTTGATAATTTAAAAACAGAAATGGATCAGATTTCAAGACGCGCGGCAAAGCTTGATGCAATAGATAACAGAATAGAAAATATTGATACTGGAATTTCTGATATAGAGATTCGTCTGCAAGAAATAGATAAAGGCAGAGAAACTGTTAATACTGTTCAGAAAAAGATAGATTCGCTTAATGAAATTATTGTAAAAGCAGAATCTGATATAGAAGGGATACAAAGCAAGAGTAAAGAAATTAATGCAATAAAAAATAAAGTTGAAGAAACCGAAAAGATAATGACAAATGTTGAAAAAAGTATAAAAGAACTTCAAAAGGAAAATGCTATAATCAAAGAGGCAGAAAATAAAATTAACAGTTTGAATATTCTTATGGAAGACATCAAGGCACAGGTTAAAAACCTTACGGCAGAAGAACAGCAAATACAGGCTGCAATAGAAAAAACATCGGAACTTAGATTCCTTTTGGGTGAAGTTGAATCAAAATTAGCTCTTTTCAAAAAGGAAAAAGAGAAGTTAGAAGGAAAATAAAAAATGGAAATTGTACCTTACACGATGTTTCCTTCTTCTTTGGCTGCTTTGGATGAAGCAGCAGCAGCCTTTTGCAACAAAATTAAAGAGCTCAATCCAAAAGTAAATTTAGAACTCATAGAAAAGGCATATAGATTTTCTTGGAATGCTCATAAAGATCAAAAAAGGCTTTCTGGAGAACCATTTCTTTCTCATCCTGTTTCTGTTGCAATAATTCTTGCCGAACAAAAATTGGATACGGTAACAATAACAGCAAGTCTTTTGCATGATATTTTAGAGGATACTACTATTTCACCTCAAAAAATATTAGAAGAATTTGGAGAAGAAATATTGCACCTAGTAGAAGGTGTAACTAAAATTCAAAAATTTCAGCTTAAATCAAGAGAAGAGAGACAGGCAGAATCATATCGTAAAATGCTGCTTTCTATGGCAGAAGATATTCGCGTTATAATAATAAAATTTGCAGACAGACTTCATAATTTGCGGACATTAGATTTTTTGGAATCAGATAAAATAAAATATATTGCCGCCGAAACACTAGACATATACGCCCCTCTTGCTCATAGACTTGGCATGGCAAAAATTAAATGGGAACTAGAAGATCTTGCTTTTAAATATTTATATCCTCAAGAGTATAAAGAAATAGTATCAAAGGTTGTTGCTTCAAGACAGGAGAGAGAGACTCTTATAGAATCTTTTGCCGAACCTTTAAGACGCAGTCTTAAGCAGGAAGGTATAGAGGCAACAGTAATTGGAAGGCCCAAACATTTTTATAGTATATATAAGAAAATGATACAGCGCAATAAGCCTTTTGAAGAAGTATATGACCTTTTGGGGCTGAGGATTATAACAAATTCTGTTCGTGATTGTTACCATGCTCTTGGTATTGTTCATTCTCTTTGGAAACCAATACAGGAAAGATTTAAAGACTTTATAAGTTCTCCCAAGCCTAATGGATATCAGTCTCTGCATACAACAGTATTTGGTGAAAAGGGAAACATAATAGAAGTTCAGATTCGCACATGGGAAATGAATCATGTTGCCGAAGATGGCATTGCAGCCCACTGGATTTATAAAGAGGAAGGCAAGGGAACTGTTTCTCATTCAGAAAAAACATTGCAGTGGCTTAAAAACATACTTGACTGGCAAAGGGATCTTACAGATTCAACAGAGTTTTATGAATTTTTTAAGATTGATCTTTTTCAGGCAGAAATTTTTGTTTTTACACCAAAAGGAGATCTGATTTCTTTACCAAAAGGAGCAACTGTTCTTGATTTTGCTTTTGCTGTTCATACCGATCTTGGACTGCATTGTATTGGAGCAAAAATTGACGGAAAGATAGAACCATTAAATCAGGAACTAAAAAGCGGGCAAACAGTAGAAATACTTCATTCAAGCAATAAAAAGCCTTCAATAGAATGGCTAAGAATTGTAAAAACCGCAAGAGCGCGAACCAAAATAAGACATTGGCTTAAAAATGAAAGCAGAATAGAATGTATTGAACTCGGTAAGAAAATGTTAAAAGTTGAGTTAAAAAAACTAAGGAAGTTAGAAAATTTTGCAGAACAAATTCCAGTGATTTTAACAAATCTTAATGTGGTTTCAATAGACAGACTCTACGAAATGGTTGGTTCTGGGGAAATTTCTGTTGCAAGAATAATTAATTTAATTAATGAAAACGCTGTTAAGAGTTTTAGCCCTTCTAAAATGATGCTTAAGATTGTTCGTTCTTTTAGGCGAGAAGACAAGACAAGAGCTGTTTTAGTAAGTGGCAATGATAATATTATGGTACGTTTTGCCAAGTGTTGCAATCCAATTCCAGGGGATGAAATTGTTGGATTTGTTACTAAAGGTAGGGGAATTTCTGTGCACAGAAAAGAATGCCCGAATGCTGCGTTATTTTTGGATAATAAAGAAAGAAGAATTGAAGTAAAATGGGAGGAAGGAGATAAGAAGAAATATAAAGTAGCTTTGCAAATAACAGCTGTTGACCGTCAGGGGCTTCTTCATGAAATATCAGAGATATTTTCTAACCTTTCAATTAATGTTGTTGAAGGAAGGTTTAAAACATTAGGACAACAGGCAAAAGGTTTTTTTATTGTAGAAATTCAACACAAGAATCATTTAAAGCCTTTATTTAGAGGATTACAAAAAATAAAAGGAATAGAAAAAAAAG
>Ga0123519_10016340_pt1 | contig 10318 bp, 9 predicted proteins | sample YelNatPaOPRAMG02_FD_87396 | JGI IMG/M metagenome (GOLD analysis project Ga0123519, IMG submission 87396) | Hot spring microbial communities from Yellowstone National Park - Yellowstone National Park OP-RAMG-02 (version 2) | ecosystem: Environmental > Aquatic > Thermal springs > Hot (42-90C) ...
CCCTTCAAAAAATATCAGCATTATATCATCTTTCACACGAATCTCATTTATCTTCCCATCTTTATTCTCTTCATACCTTATCTCCATTAACCTATTACCTATAACATTCCCTTCTCTATCAAATATACGAAAATCTATAACATCAAATCCTTTCTCCTTAAACTCATAAGAATATCTGAATGTATTCCCTTCCTATCTCAAAAATCTTTATCTTATCATATAATATAACAGGCTCAATCCACATAGTATCATACCTTGATGAACTATCAATAACTTCTATTTTTATCTCACCTTTTAAATTATTTACAACATAGTTTGAACTTATTAAAATCATTGAAAACATTTTACCTCCTTTTTTAAATTTTAATCCATTTTATTTTCCCCTTTGGAACCATAAAAATGATTCCTCGGGGAGAAATTAAATAAATTTTATTCTTTTATAAATGATATATAATTTTTTCTGAAAAGTCAATATGGAAGGAGAAAGGATAAATATAAGAAATCCGATTTTATTCAAAGGAGTATATTTGTTAAAAATATTGAATAAGATAATTATTATAAAAAGAAATATCCTACGAGAGAGAGAGAGAGAGAGAGAGAGAGAGAATTTTTACACAATTTCTATTCTTTCTTACAAACATAATTATTATATAAACAAAATTTTAAAAATTGTCAAGTGTTTTTATTAAGATTTTTCTTGATTTTTGAAGATTTTTATTCATAATAAAATTATGGAAAAAATAGGTGAAAGAGAGATAAATCTTTTGATTGAACTTGGAAGTTATTTCGCAACTACAAGGCAACCTGAGAAGATGCTTGATTATCTTCTTGAGAGTATTGAAAAACTTATGGATGCAGAGGCAAGTTCAATCCTCCTTGTTGATGAAAAAAGGAGAAAACTTGTTTTTGCAAGTGCAAGAGGTGAAGCAGCAGAGAAACTTAAAGGTCTAACAGTTCCAATAGGTGAAGGAATTGCAGGGATTGTTGCGAAAGAAGGAATACCAAGGATTGTGAATGATACAGCAAAAGAACCAAAATTTTATAAAAAGATTGATGATGCAACTGGATTCAAAACAAAGTCAATTCTCTGCGTCCCCTTAAAGACACCTGATAAAATCATAGGTGTTATTGAGATACTGAACAGGAGATCTGGAATACCATATGACAATGATGATTTAAAACTCCTTGAAAGGTTCGCACCTATCGCAACAAGAATCATAGTTGATACTGAAAAAATGTTAAGAATATTAGAAAGGGAAGAGGTTTTAAGAAGTGAGATTGATTCAAGATATACATTGATTGCGAAGAGTAAAAAGATGAAAGATGTTATTGAACTTGCTGATGTGGTTGCACCAACAGATACCACTGTTTTATTAATCGGTGAAAGTGGAACGGGAAAAGAATTAATCGCAAGATATATTCATAGAAAAAGCAAAAGAAAGGATGAACCATTCATTCCTGTTAACTGTGCAGCATTCCCAACAACACTCCTTGAAGCAGAACTTTTCGGTCATACAAAAGGTGCATATACAGGTGCAATATATGAAAGGAAAGGGAGATTTGAGATTGCAAATCTCGGAACAATATTCCTTGATGAGATATCAGAAATTGGAACAGATATACAGGTTAAATTATTAAGGGTTCTACAGGAAAAGATTATTGAAAAACTTGGTTCTTCTGAACAAATTAAGGTTGATGTTAGGATTATCACTGCCACAAGCCAATCACTCGAAAAAAAGATAGAGGAAGGAAAATTTAGAGAGGATTTCTATTTCAGGATAAATGTATTTCCTATAACCATTCCACCTTTAAGGGAAAGAAAAGAAGATATTCCTGTTCTTGCTGAATATTTTCTTACATTATTCTCAAGGGAAATTAAAAAACCTGTAAGATACATATCAAAGGATGTGATAGAATTATTTTTAAAATATGACTGGCCAGGGAATGTTAGGGAACTTCAGAATGTTATTGAAAGGGCAGTTGTCCTTGCAAAAGGTGATACATTAAAAGAAGAAGATATAGTTTTAGGAAAAAAAATAAGAGATTTTCCACATATAAGTTCAAGAAATCTTACAGATGCTTTGAAGGAATTTAAGAAATACTTTATATTAAAAACACTTGAAGAAAATGATTGGAATCAAAGAAAGGTAAGCAGGTTGCTCGGAATACAACCCACCTACCTTTCAAGGCTCATAAAGGAACTTGGGATTACCAGGCATAAGTAATTGAGAAACCAATTGCTTTTAATCCATTGTATTCCATCACAACTGGTCTTAATGTTCCCCTCCCTTCCAAGATAATGGCAAAATTTTTAAGATTCAATCTTAATCCTATATTCCCATAGCCACCATAACTAATAATCCCTTCATTCATAAAATTTCCAAAATCTCTATCCATAATTTCATTATAACCATCAGGCTTCCTGTATCCAATGTATCCACCAAATCCAAAATAAGGGGAGATAATGAACTTTGCCCTGTATTCTATACCCCAGCCAAAGATTATTCCAATATCTTCCCTTTCTTTAAATCCTGAAACGGATGAGAGGAATTTAAAATCAGGTGAGAGATCAAGGTATAACCTCATCTCTCCATAAGCATATTCTCTATCATTTATATTGTTCATATTCCTTACTCCTCCAATTATCCCGAGTTCCGTTTCACCACCAAAAACCACAAGGCACATCATTAAAAAAAGAATTTCCTTTTTCATAACTATCACCTCCTTTCTATAATATTTATATAAAAAATTTGTTCCTGAATTTAAGTTTATAAAATTGAATAGATTAGAATTTTTTGAAGGTATAAAATTTTATAATGTTATAAAAAAGTATTATATTTCATCTTTTTATATTCACTTCAAAACCACCCCAGATATTCCCTTCTTCATTCCTCTGTAATATTATGTTTCCCCTTCTCATAATGTATTTTAAAAGAAACTGGTCTGGGTTTGTAGCAAATATATCCCTTGTATAACTCCCATAAATGTTTTTTGTAAAATATTTTCCAACAGTTATCTGTGTTGTTTTCTCTGCACCAAAAAGATTTGCATTAAGGTCAAGTGCATCTATACCCAATGAATTCCTTATTCTATTAAGAAGTTGCGTCCTTATCACATAAGATACTGCCTTTGATGGTATCGTTGTGCTCATCCTCTGGAATTTTGCAAGGTCTGACCATTTCATATCAAGATTAAGAAGTGGTATTATCTCCTGTAATCCAAGTGGTGGTAAAGGTGGTTCTGTATAAAGGTCAAATTGTAAATCCTGCAATGTTCCTGATACTTCAAGCACCACAGGACCTGTGATAATATTTTTCTTTTTATCCTCAGTCTCCTCTTCATAGGATAGTGTTGACCTTGCTTTTAAATTAATATTTGGTATTATCTCCTCAACAAATAAAAATTTCCCCTCTTCAACATTGAAAGGTTTGTCAAAATAATAGAAGTATCCAGCAAGCACATTCATTTCACCTTCTATCTTTATCCTATCTTTCTTCTTTACCTTCACCATTCCACCAAGTTCCATATCAACAAGGTCATTCCTTATCCATACATTCCTTGGCATATTAATTGTTATATCTATATCCATCGGAAATTCTCTTGGCTTTACACCTTTCTTCCTTCCACCAAAAGGAATATTTGCAACAACCTTCATAATATCTATATTACCTTTTAATGAAGGTGAAAATGGACTACCCTGCAATGATAAAAGCCCTTTAAGATTTGCTTCTGTATAAAAAACATCCTTTATATAAAAATTCACAAGTTCTGTATTTATATTCATATCATATGGTTTTAAATCTTTTAAAAGGACATATCCTTTTGTTTTTATTGTCTTCTCACCATTCACTATTTCAAGTTCTACCTTCTTCTCATTTAACTTTATATTCCCACTAAAACCTTCCATCTTAAGATTTATCTTTGGTATTGAGAAGGAAATATTTGATAATCCAATATTCCCATCAATATTCAGGTTATTCATATCACCTTTTGCCTCAACATTCATTTTGAATTCCCCTTTATATAAGTTAACCTCTTTTATATAAGAGGAAAGAAATCTGATGTCAGAAAAATTTATATTTGCATTTGCATAAATTTCTCTATCCTTAATAATACCTTTTTTCAATCCAAAAGGGACTTTTGCTGTTATAACAGATGAAATTGTGTCCTTCTGCATTTTTAGTGAATGTAATGTGATGAACTCATCTTTGTAATCTGCAAGGATGAATAAAGAATCAAATTTCACATCATTAAACTGGAAATTATGAACTAAACCATAAACACCAAAAACAGGGTTTTCCTTTGTTCCTCTCACCGATATATAAAAATCAAGGTCTCCTTTCAATATCTGTTTCAATCCTGCAAATATTGCTATCTTTCTCAAGTCAGGTGATGAGATATTTATTGTTAGATCAAGTTTATCACCTGCAAAACCCGTAATAATCATCTGCAAACCAGGTGCAATGATTGAGAAATCCTTTATATTTATATCCTTTTTCACTATCTCTATCTTTATCACATCTCTATTTTTTATATCCTCTTTCCCTTCCATCTTTATCTTCAATGTATCTATGTTCAAAAATATAGTATCTTTTATCATTCCATCACCATACAACACAAAATGATTCATCATAAAATCTGTTCTCAACGAGTAATTAATTTTTTCTTCTTCAATATTCGCATTAAGGATTATATTTTGAATATCATTTTTCCCAAATTTCACATCATTTACAAATATTTTTAAATCACCATTTTTAATATTCTCTATCTCTGGCTTAATAAATAAAGAATCTATATTTATTTTATTCATAGAGAAAGAATTGAGGACAAGGAAGCCTGATAAAGATGGATTTTTTATATCCCCTTTTATTTTGAATTCCATCTTTACAAACCCTTCTGCTTTTAATTTCATAATTCCCTGTAATTTTGCAAGATTTATCCCTTCTGATCTTATAAAAAGGTCAAATTCCTTATTTTTATATATTCCTTTCCCTTCAAGGTTTATTCCTTCACCATCTATATGAATTGTATCAATTGTAATATCATTAAAATATCTTTTCCCTTTTATATTTATATTTCTCATTGTGATTTCTTCAAACTTTGAATCATTAAATAAAACTGAGAATAATCCATTCCCTTTTCTATCAAGATTAAAATTTATTACACCATTTAAGTCACTATTTTTCCCCGTGTATTCTTTTATATTGAAGTTTTTCATAACAAGTTTCCCTTTAATCTCTTTTAGATAATTACCTTTCGCATCAAGATAAAAACCATCTGTTCTAACAATCACCTTGAAATCCTTATCTTTCAATTCAGGCGTTATATTAAGATAATTCAAGTAGTATTTCTGGAATGATATATCCTTTAAAAATAAATTTCCTGAGATAAAAGGTGATTTTGCATTTCCTTTGAAATTTAAATCTATTAAAACCTTTGAACCTACATTAACAGGGAGGATGGATGAAAAATCCTTCACATCAATATTCCCTTTTATAACGATTTCACTTTCTTTCCCGAAATTACCATCAATATTAATAAAACCATTCTTGAATCTTATATTCATTTTTTCAATACCAATTTCAAGTTTTTCAAGTCCGATACTTGTTTTACCTATTATATCAACAGGTAATGAATCATTCAGATTCATTGAAATCCCTTTTATATCAATATTCATCTTTCCATTCTTTGAAATTATGGAAATATCGGTTGAAAGATTTATATTATAATTTTTTAAAACTATTTTCCCATTTTCAATCTTAATATCTTCTATTGATACTGGTAATATTTTCCCTCCGCCTCCTTTCAATCTCAAAAAACTCTTTATACTATCAATCTTATTCACATATATTCCATTCACATAAACTTTTTTTATCTTTAACTCCTTTAACTTAAAAGGATTGAATGATACATTTCCTATATCAAGTGAAAGAATTTTTTCTCCATCTTTCTCCCAAAGAACATTTTTCACCCTAACGCCCAGAGGCGTTATTCTCAAAGAACCAATATTAAAATCACCTACAATAAATTTCCTTGCAACTTTTAAAACAATCTCTTTTGTATATCGTGTGTTTATAAAAATTGTTATAATTGTTATTAAAATTCCAATAAAAATAATTATTGAGAGGATAATTCTTTTAAAAACTCTCATATAATACCACCTATTGCTATGATATAATCAATCTTATTATTATTATTCCTGTCTTTACCAAATCCTATCTCAAGCCTCACAGGACCAACTGGTGATACATAGTTTAATCCAAAGCCAGAAGATTTATAAAGTTTATCAAGCAAAAGACCATCAGTAAAACATAAAATGTATAAACCTTGAATAATCCTGAATTTTAACTGGATGTTGTAAGATATGAATTTGTCAAAATAGTATCTATCAGTGTAGGAATCGTATATATTACCGAATGTCCAATCACCAAGGCATCTTAAAGTATTTATTCCATCAGTATAAAAGAGATGAATATAATTTGGAAGATTTGAGTAATAAATTTTCCCATTAGCGAAATAAGATTCAAGAACAAATCTTTTAAATCCGAATGCACTTGCAAATCTTAAATTATAAGATACAAAAGTCCCTTCACCTTTCATAGGTCCACCATATTTTAACTCTGTTATGACCCTTAATCCCTTTTTAGGGTCAAAGGAATTATCCCTGAAATCAGTTTCAGTATGGAACAAACGAACCTGTTCAAGTTTAATCTGATTTGTTGTATCCCTCGTATATATCCACTGATAACTTAAATAACCTGCTTTATTTTCTGAATATGTGTATCCAAGTTGTGTTTCAATCCTGTTTATACTTTCATAAAATTTTTTCTTCAATTCCTCAAATTTATATTTGAATGTTAAATCAAAAGATGTCCATAGTATATCCTTTGATGTGAAGGAGAATGTGAGATTTGTCCTTCTCCCTTTTTTGATACTTATCCCGGGCTCTGCATCTATTTTAAACCTGTGTTCACCACCAAAAAGACCTCTTTTTGTTATCCCTATCTTACCAATAATCCATTCGGGTGACATAAATCCACCGCCGAGATTTATATCAAGCAATTGTGCAGGATAGAGAACAAATCTAACATCAATTGAATCACTCTGTTCCACAAGCCCTTTCTCCTGTATATCAACCCTTCCAAATAAATAGGTTGAAAGGAGTTTTCTTTTTATTGATATTATTTTATCAGGATTATAAGGTTCGCCTTTTTCTATCTTTATATATTTCTTCAGAACAGATTCTTTTATCTTTGTTTTATTTTCAAAATCAATATTCCTTATGAATACCTCATCACCTTCATCTATATAATATTTCACAATAACACCTGTCCCTTTTAATAATGTGAATGTATCCTTTATTGTTGCATAGGCAAAACCTTTTGTTGAATAGTAATCAATCATTCCATAGGTTGAGAGAGATGCCCTCAATGCATCATAAGGTGCGCCAACCTTTATCTTTAAAAATCTTTCAAGTGAATCTTTCAGAACAGATTTCGCACCAATTATCTCTATTTTCTTTATAGGATAATGGAGATTCTCATTTATCTTAAATTTTATTGAGACACCTTTTAATTTTATATTCACCTTTATATACTTCTCAATATCCACATCAAAGAATCCATTATCCTTGTAAAGTTGAAGTAGTTTGAACTCATCATGCCTCAATGTATACTCGTTGTATTCAGTATTCTCTTTTGTATTTATCCAATCAAGAAGGAACTTTGTGCTGAAAGCCCTGTTCCCTTCAAATTCTATCTTTAAAACATTGAATTGAGCATAAAGTACTGAGAAGATAAAAAATAATATTGAAAATTTTCTCAAGGTAAAAATTCCTTTTTTATATTGAATATTCCCTTATAAACATTATTCATTCCGTCAGGGAACGATTGGAGAAGTCTTTTAATCTCTGCCCTTTTTGTTTCGTTTTTATAAGGACAGGGATTTTCAAAATATTCCAATCCTTTTCTCTTTAGATAATTTATTATCTCATTTTCTGAGACAAAATATATAGGTCTTATAATCCTTAAAATACCATTGAAAAATTCCTGATTTGGTGAAAGTGTTGATATTTCAGCATGGAAGAAGAGATTCATAAGAAATGTCACAACAACATCATCCCTGTTATGACCAAATGCAATCTTTTTTATTCCATTTTCGTATGCAATCTCAAATATCCTTTTCCTTCTTTTCCATGTGCAAAAATAACAGATTGTCTCACCTTTTTTTTGAACTCTTTTTCTATCTCTATTGTTTCTATATGATACCTTTTAAAATTTAATTTGAGAAAATTCTCAATCTCATCTCTTTTTTCACCAAAACCATTATCAATATGTATTGGGAAAATCTCTTTTATATCCCTTCTTTCCTTCAAAATATCTGTGAGGAAGACACTATCTTTTCCACCTGAGAATGCAACTGCAATAATTTCACCTTTTTCAATCATATTATATTTATATATTGCTGCTGATACTTTACTTTTTACACTCATTCACTGAAAACGAGTGCCTGAAATTTATAAAGTTCAGCATTCTTCCATGCATCCTTTGGAAGACCTGCCTTATAGCATACTTGTTCAAGGAATGTCTTTCTATCCCATCCCCATTCAACTGGAACCTGTGGTAGCAATAAACCGGAATATATACCTTTTACAATGTAAAGCCCATCCTTCCCTACAACAATCTCTTCAGGGTCTTTAACCTTCTGGAATGGGGTAAGGACAGAGATTTCTATTTCTATATCTTTTAATTCATCCTTTCTTACAGGAAAGAACCTTGGGTCTTCTGTTGCAGCAGCAATTGCCATATCTCTCACACCAAGGTAAAGTGGTTTAATCCCTTTTATAAGACCTATGCATCCTCTCAATTCCCCTTTCTTTTTAAGTGTTACGAAAACACCTGTCATCACTTTCAATTTCTCATCCTTCACATCAAAATCTGGGATTTTTCCACTTGTAATATACTCCTCTATCGTCTTCCTTGCGATATTAAGGAGTGTCTTTTTTTCCTCATCATTCAATGTGAATTTAGAACTATTTTTTTTTACAAAAACTGCAGATATATAACCAACAACATAACCAGAATAGACCTTCATAACATCGTTTGATGTTGTCTTATGGAGTATTAAAGAAGTATCTGCACCAAGTGCCTTTGATACACCCATAACAACTGTTGAAGGACCAAATCCACAGGCAGCGGCAATCCCTTTATTCTCCTCTTTTATTATGAAATTAAAGAAACTATCAGGTTCAAATTTTTCTATATATTTTGATGCACTCTCATTTATATCTTTTGCCTCTTCATAAGATTCTCCGTGATAGAAATCTGAACTTGCGATAAGAAGAAAATCTTTTTCATCTTTAAGGGCATTTACCAATGCATCTTTCAATATATTTACATTCTCTTCTGTCTGTGCACCCATCACAATAGGAACAATCTTAAAATCCTTCAGAACCATTTGAAGAAAAGGTATCTGAACTTCAAGTGAATGCTCATAACTATGTCCTTCTGGTATATATCTTATCCTGCTATTCTGTTTCATAATCTTTTTTGCAAGTTCTTCATCTATTTCAACCTCACCTAATGGTGTGAGCCATTTCCCTTTATCGTATATTGATATTCCATTGAAATATGAATGATGTGAAGGACCTATAAGTATAACCTTTTTAATCCCTTTCCCTTTTATTGATGAGTAAGAATACCCTGCAGTTGGACCTGAAAAAGGATAACCTGCATGAGGTGTTATGAAACCAATCACATCACCTTCTATATTCAAATCCACAAGGAAGGAATTTACCATCTTTTTCAGTTCCACTGGGTCTGCGGGGTAAAACTGACCTGCAACAACAGGTTTTCTTATCATAACTTCCCCCTTTGTTTTACATCCTATTATGATTAAAAGAAAAATGAACATATTTTTCATATTTAAATTATAAGATGAAAAAAGATTTTTTCAAGTGAAAATTTTAGGAATTTTATATTGGGGTCAGTCATAAACCAACAACGAAGTAGTGGCAAACCTATGTGTTTGCCCTCTCTACTCCGAAGGTGTCATTCCGAACATAGTGAGGAATCGCATATTCTCCCGCATAGTTTTGGTTTTGAAAAAAACATTAACACCGCACCAAGGTAGTCAATATGCGATCACCACGTCTGCCAGAGGCAGGCTCGTGATGACTTTTTGGGTTGTAGTCAATAATGGGATTGCCACACTCACTTCGTTCGTTCGCAATGACACTCCCCTTTTGTCATTCCGAATGAAATGAGGAATCTCATTTTCTCCCTCGCATAGTTTTGGTTTTGAAAAAAACATTAACACC
>Ga0123519_10016348_pt1 | contig 10315 bp, 7 predicted proteins | sample YelNatPaOPRAMG02_FD_87396 | JGI IMG/M metagenome (GOLD analysis project Ga0123519, IMG submission 87396) | Hot spring microbial communities from Yellowstone National Park - Yellowstone National Park OP-RAMG-02 (version 2) | ecosystem: Environmental > Aquatic > Thermal springs > Hot (42-90C) ...
CAGGGAACGAAAAATGTACCATACTTTAAGTTGACCCTTTCCTGCGATGCCTATATTGTCCGCTGGTATCAATTGCGTCTGCGCCGGACCGATCCGGTTCCCGGCCGGGAAGGCAACGATTCCGATATCAAGAGAATAAAAATCTGGAAAGATAATGGCGATGGTTCCTTAAACCGTGATGCCCAGGGTAATGTCAGTGAGATTTTGATTTCCACCAATGTCAGTGTTTTTGACAATGGAGTGGCTACCTGTGCGGTTGGTGGCTATGGGGTTGATGTTACCAGTCGGCCGTATTATATCATTACCGCCACTCCGACAGTTTTCTGGGTAACAATGGATATTGACCCGAATGCCGAAAAAGGTGCGGTTTCTCAGATTCAGTCATTGACCAATCTGGACTTTAAGGTCGGGGCGACATTTATGGATGATGGCCGCCATACAGTTTATGATGGTCCGATAAATACGGTTCCGGGCGATCCCTTCCCGTTTGCTGGCGGGGCAATGTTTGTCTATGCGACTGTTGATACTTTGCTGGTCAACTGGGATAATCTGGCCACTCCGACGATAACCCAGAATGACCAGAATAAACCAATGCTGAAGTTGATTTTGAAAGCCGACCAGAATGCCGTTATCTGGCAGGGCCTGCGGGTTGACCTCGGTGGTAAATGTATTGATAATGATATTTCTCTGGTGAAGGTCTGGAAAGATGTTGACGGCAACGGTGATTTTAATCCGGCGATTGATGCGATGATTTCCGAAGGTAAAGAAAACTTTGCCAATAAGACCCGGACTATTACTTTCCCCAATCCACAACTGATTACTGCCGACCGGCCGCAAGGGTTCAATTACTTTATCACCTATGATATGAACTCGCAGGCAGTGGTGGGCAATACTGTTGCGGTGGTTTTAGCCAACACCTCCTACTTTATTGTTGATACTCCGGACAATGTCTCATTTATGATGCAGCCACCAGCCCAGAGTATAAGTTCGACTATTGAGGAATATCCGGATGTGGTAACCTTTACTCCCTGGACCGATACCAATGGCAAAGATGTTTTAGCCGGCCAGTCACTGACTCAGGGCGATCAGAATGTCACGGTGTTAAAGTTTAGTCTCAAGACCAATGTCAGTCAGGCAATCTGGTCGAAGTTGCGGATAGAACGAATTGGCGCCGGCGCTCCCGGTCAGCCGGTGAGTGGTACCAACGCCGATGTCCAGTATGTGAAAATTTATCGCGATGCCAACTTTAATGAAAAATGGGATCTGGGAGATACCCTGATTACTTCCGGCACCGACCAGTTCCCGATTGATGCTCTTGGCCCGACCCTGGACCTGAACCTGACCAAGCCGCAGGTTTTAAGTCCGACCCCCCAGATGTATTTTGTCCTCTATGATATCTCGCCCACGGCCTATGCCCAGGACTCCGTGGGTATCCGGATAAAAGAGAAAAACTGGATAACGGTTTCTAATCCCAATACGGTAGCGACTTTCCCGAACACGGCGCCGTTTAACGAGCAGGGCTATTTTGATTCTTCTCTGGCTTTAATCAATGCAATTAATCTTCAGGTGATTGGCGAAAGCAAGGCGCCACTGATGCAGTTGCCCAATACCACTAATGTTCCAATTATGAAATTAAAGTTTATTTCCAGTTCCCACTATGTAATTCTGTCTTCAATTACCTTCCAGCAGACCGGGACGATTGAGACCTCGCCGGCCGACCCGACCTATTATTTAGGCATTGGCGATGGCGACTTCTATAAACTTTCTCTCTGGCTGGATGACGGCGATGGTGATTTTGATAGTGCGAAAGACATCCTGCTTGACCAGATACCGCACAAGCAAAAGGTGATTGATGATGGCTATGACCCGAATACTGTCCGGAACTTCTCGGGTGGCGTGGCGATTATGAATGTTGGGCAGATGATTGATACCTCAGGCAAGACCTTCTTTGTCTGCGCGGATATTGGACCAAAAGACCTGGGTGGCAAAGCCACTTATAAGCACTCGGTTGGTTTAAAACTTAATCAGTTTAATGCTTTGCGGATTGTCCCGGAAACGGCAATTTCTAATAATGCTAATTCCTTCCCGTACCAAAGTGTGGAATTGACCATCTCAGATATTGTGATTAAATCGGTCAATGTCCGTCCGGATAAGCCCACGCCAACTGATGTTGCCTGGAGAAATTCCAATACCTCATTAGATGCTTCCTGGGAAGTAGATAAAGTAGCCGCGGCTCAGGTTAAGACCTATCGGGCGGCGATTGGCACCAAGCCCAATATTGAAGATGTTACCCAGGGAACCGGTCTCAATGGCTGGTCAGCTTCCGATAAGCAGTATATTGAATTGAAAGGCCTGGCCCTCTCCGAACCAATTACTGTCTTTTTGTCGGAAGATTTGCCCAAAACCAAAACCAGTGGCAGTATTGCGGTGGAATATCCGGAAGGACATCCGAAGAAAAATACGGCCAAGCCCACTGATGGATTTGACCGGGCGGGCTATCTCTTTATCGGCCGGGAAATCATTGCCTATACCGATAAAACCGATAACTCCTTTACCGGTATTACCCGCGGGGCCTATAATACGCCGATTGAAGACCACTACAAGGGAGAACAGGTAACTAATAAGGCTTACTTCTTTAAGGTCAAGGGAGAAACCAATCTGGCTGGCGAAACTCCGGAAAAGTGGGCGGTGGTGCGGATTGACCTGTCACCGCCATCAGCCCCGGCCAATGTTTTACCCGGTCCGGCCAAGTCCGGAGTTCCGGCAACTGAAGGAAAGTATGAGATTACCTGGGACCATGCCAGGGACTATGAATCAGGAGTGGAGTTATACGAGATTCAGGAGCGCCAGGATACTTCGCCGGTCTGGAAGACAATTGATGTGGTCAGTGGCGATAAGTTTAGTATTAATGTTGGCGACGGTGATGCTCATGATATCAACGGCAACCCGATTGCTGATGAACCGCGACCGCAGGGACACTTCTATTATTATCGGGTGCGGGCGCGAAATGCTGCTGGTTCTTATGGTTCGTGGTCTCCGGAGTCGGCTCCGGCTGCAACTGGCCTGCCGGCGGATGTCATTACCAGTGTTTCCAACTATCCCAATCCGGTAGATACCCGGCTGGGTGGCGAGCAGGGAAAGACCCAGATTGTTTATATCCTCAATCAGGATGCTGAAGTAACTATTACTCTCTATGATTTGCTGGGATATAAAGTTAAGGAATGGCACCTTATGCCCGGTGAAAACGGCGGTCGTAAAGGCGCCAACAGCGTGCCCTGGGATGGAACCAACGAATTAGGGGACAAGGTGGCCAAGGGTGGCTATATCGCCCAGATAAGGGTCAAGTCCGACAAGGGTGTGGTTACCGCCATTCGCAAAATCGGGGTTATCCACTGATAAGTTCTAAAAATTTCTGGCAGTCCTGCCAGCGGTTGGTATTGTTAAACATCACATAATTTATCGGCTTCTGGCAGAGTTCCAAAACTTTTTTCAATTCCGTTTCCGAAAATTTATGTTCGTAGATTATTCTTCCTCCGGAGTATTTTCCGTGCAGCCGGAAATAGTTAAAGGAACATTTGAGGGGAGCAGTAACGGTTGGGTCAATTGCCGGGACAACACCCAGATCATCACTGATTTTTTGTCGCAGTTGATTTGTCCACTGGGAGCCGCGCACCTCTAAGAGAAAAATAAACTTTTGCCACCAGTGATAATAAAGTTTTTTGAACTTCCGGAAAAAATTGTAAAGATTTTTTAAATTATCATAGTTCGGAATAAAACTGGTTGGGGTCTGCAGAAGAATTTTCTGGCAATTAAGATAACGGGAGAATTTTAAGGTTTTTTCCATTGCCCCGAAAACCTCCGGGGTATCCTGAAAATAGCCGTAGTTTTTCAGATTACCAGAAAGTCTTCCGCTGCGGCGATAAGTCGGGGAGTTTGCCGGATGAGTGATAAACTGACTGGCTTTGATGATGAACTCAAAGTTTATTGGGGCTTCTTTTTGCCATTTTTCGGCGATGGTTTCTTTCGGGATATTGTAAAAAGTGGAGTTGATTTCAATGACCGAAAATTTTTCCTGATATAGTTTTTGTCTGACCGGATAGCCGCAGCAGCCAACGGTAATCATAACTCAGATTATACAAAATTTGCTATAATTTTTATTATGAGTGAGAGGATTGCCGAGGCTTTATCATTAATCCGGCGGGGGACAGACGAGATTATCAGCGAGGAAGAACTCCGGCAAAAACTTTCCAGCAAAAAACCCTTGCGGATAAAATTTGGGGTAGACCCGACCGCGCCGGACATTCATCTCGGCCATACTGTCTTATTAAAGAAACTACGGACCTTCCAGGATTTAGGTCATCAGGCTATTCTGATTATCGGTGATTTTACTGCCCGCATTGGTGACCCGTCGGGACGCAGCAATACCCGGCCGGTGCTGGACGAGAAAGAGATTAAGGATAATGCCCGGACCTATACCGAACAGGTCTTTAAGATTCTGGATAAAGAAAAAACCGAACTCTGCTATAATAGTCAGTGGCTTTATCCACTGGGGATAAACGGATTACTGGAACTGAGCCGGCATTCCACGGTTGCCCAGATGCTCCACCGGGCCGATTTTCGCCAGCGCTATGAAAGTAATGTTGATATTACTATGCTGGAGTTTTTATATCCATTGCTTCAGGGCTACGATTCGGTGGTGGTCCAGGCCGATGTGGAGTTGGGCGGCACTGACCAGAAGTTTAATCTTTTGATGGGCCGGCAGATTCAGGAAAAATATGGGCAAAGCCCGCAGGTGGTAATAACCATGCCGCTGCTTTTAGGGCTGGACGGGGTGCGGAAAATGTCTAAATCATATAAAAACCATGTTGCCCTCAATGACCCGCCGGAGGAGATGTTTGGCAAAATAATGTCAATCACTGATGAGATGATGCCGGATTACTATAATTTGCTGACCGATAAAGATTTATCCGTAATCAAACAACTGCATCCCCGCCAGGCAAAACTGCTGCTGGCCGAGACAATTGTCAATCAATATCACGGAGCCGGAGCCGCCAGGCTGGCCCGCGAGCATTTTGAAAATGTTTTTTCTCATAAAGGGCGGCCGGAAAAAATTCCCGAATTTGTAGTGAAAAACAAAAGTATGATGTTGAGTGATTTGCTGCTCCAAACCCACCTGGCGCCCAGTCGGCGCGAAGCCCGACGGCTGATTCAGCAGGGTGCGGTGGATATTGATGACCGTTCCCTGCCGCCGACGGATAAAGGGGAGGCGGAGATTTTTTTTGATACGCCAGAAAAAGTTATTAAAGTAGGCAAAAGGAAATTTTGTAAAATAATTTATAAGGAATAGATTCCCGACAAAGGCATTCGGGAATGACAGTTTTTCCCTGTGTCATCCCGAGCGATCCAGTATCCAGTAAGCATACTGGACTGGATAAGTTTCAGGGAAAGATTCCTCGCCCTTCGGGCTCGGAATGACAGAAAAAAGGGCTCGGAATGACAAATGTGGTGAAACACCCGGGAATGACAACCTTACTGTCATACCCGAATGTAGTAATCGGGTATCCATCATTAAAGTCATACCCGGATGTAGTAGTCAGGTATCGCTCGCGGAATGATCGGGAAAGGAAATAGAACAGGAGGGAAATTTTATGAGAGCAGTTTTTGTCTGGATGGCGGTATTTCTGGTGGTGGGATTTTTTAGCGGCTGTGCCAGCGTTCCGAAAGTTGAACGAACCGCGGTTGATGAGCAGATTGATTTAAGCGGAAACTGGAATGACACCGATTCGCGCCTGGTTGCCCAGGAAATGATTAATGACTCTTTAGGTCGTCCCTGGTTGAGTGATTTTGTCCAGAAAACCGGGAAAAAGCCCCGGGTTATTGTTGGGACAATACTCAATAAAAGCCATGAGCATATTAACACCGAAACATTCGTCAATGACCTGGCCCGGGAACTGACCAATTCCGGAAAAGTGGTTTTTGTCGCTGGTAAGGGTGAGCGCGAGGAAGTGCGGGAGGAAAAACTGGACCAGGCGGAAAATGCCTCGGCGGAAACAGCCAAAAGCGCCGGCCAGGAATACGGGGCGGATTTTATGCTTAAAGGCAGCATCAATACTATTCTGGATATGGCCGGGAATCAGCAATTAAAATACTATCAGGTGGATTTAACTCTGGTGAATATCACCACCAACGAAAAGGTCTGGCTGGGACAGAAAAAAATCAAAAAACTGGTGAAAAGACCGTCGGTCAGGTTTTAATGCGTTTTAAGTTTTTGGTTGTTGGGGTATTTTTTTTGCTGGCCTGCGCAACCGCCCCGCTTTACTACCGACAACTGGAACAATTGATTAACGGGCAGAACTATTCTTCGGCGCTGGCGCTGGTTGACGAAAAAAGGTCTGATGTCTATGGGGAAAAGGATATCTTACTTTACTGGCTGGACCGGGGTTTTTTGGAACATCTGGCCGGGCAATATGCTGCCAGCAATGATAGTTTTGAACGGGCCAAACAATTGTCTGATGAATATTTTACCAGAAGCGTTACTGCCGAATTGGCCACTTTCCTGATAAGCGACAATGTCCGTCCTTACTATGGAGAAGATTTTGAGCGGACTCTGGTAAACTGTTTTTCCGCGCTGAATTATGTGTTTTTAAACCAGTATGATGAGGCTCTGGTTGAAGCTCGCCAGGCCGATTTTTATCTGACGACTTTACAGACAAAATATGGTTTTAAAAATGTCTATAAAGAAGATATTTTTGCCCGCTATCTGTCCGGAATAATTTATGAGGCCAAAGGCCAGATTAACGATGCTTATATTTCCTACTGGAAAGCCCTGAAAAGTTATGAAAATAGTCCGGATTTATTTGGGGTTGCCCGACCGCCACAGGATCTGGTTAACCGGCTTTATTACTGGGCAAAAAAATTTTTTCCGGATGACCTGACTGAGATAAAAAGACGCTGGCAAAATTATCTGGACACCGCTTTTCGCCCCGCCGATACGGAAATTGTGGTGATTGGCTATCTGGGAGTAGCGCCGGTAAAGGTGGACAATTTTTTTGAGATAAGTTTTGGCCAGGGCTGGTTTTATGTTGGCCAGGTATATGGAAATGCCGAGTTTTCGGAATTGAATCGGGCCCGGGCAGTGGCCCGTTCCCTGGCGGCGGAGGAACAAATTCGTCTGGCTTTTCCGAAATATCTTGACCGCTACTGGGAAGTTAACGGGTTAAAAGTGGAATTTGGGGATAAAAATTATCCGGCGGAGGAAATAGTGGATATTGGAAGTGTGGCTAAAAGAAGTTTGGAAGACCACATCACCAGAATTTATGCGAAGACAATTGCCCGGGCGGCAATTAAGTATGCCCTGAGTAAAGAGATAGAAAATCGGGTGAAAAAACAAAGTGGCGAAGGGGCCGGTTTTCTGGCCAGGTCCCTGTTACAGGCGGTCTCAGCGGCTACCGAAGTGGCGGATAAAAGATGCTGGCAGATTCTTCCCCGGAAAATAGTAATCGGCCGGATTCCGGTTGTCCCGGGCAAGTATAATTTACGGATAGATTTTCTGAACAACCAGCTGGCAACAGTGGCCAGCAAAAATCTGGACTCAGTTCTGGTGAAAAAGGGTGAGAACTTTTTGATTTTACCGGCGCTCTGGTAATTTCGGGAGGGTTTTATGAAAAAATTTTTTTTAGGCAGTTGCGGGTTGGTTTTATTCCTGATTGGTATTGGTTTTGCCGGACCGCCAAAATGGTTGAGCAACGGCTATGATAAGAAATATCCGGCCGAAAAATATCTCTGCGGGGTGGGAGTGGGGAAAACTCTGGAAGAAGCCCGGGCCAGTGCCCGCGCCGAGATTTCCCGGATTTTCCGAACCCGGATTGTCCAGGCCGAATCTAATAAGCAGAGCGAAACCAATATTGCTGGACGAAAAAATATTGTGGAGACCAGAAGCGAGACCGCTGTTCAAACTTATCAGACAACCGCCATGGCTCTGGAAGGGATAGAAATAGCCGATACCTATTTTGATAAGAAACAAAAGAACTACTATGCCCGGGCCGTCCTCAATCGCCAGAATGCCCGCCAGGCCATCAGCCGTCAGATGAGTGATATTGATATGGAAATAGAAAAGGACTTTTCGCTGGTCCAGAAAACCGAGGCTACCCTGGCGAAAATCCCTCTCCTGGAAAAAATTCTAAAACTCCAGCAGGAGCAACAGGAACTGGCCCGGCAGCGGCATATTCTGGAACCAAATTACCCGGGGAATATCGCCAGAGTTACCGACGAGACTGCCCTCCACCAGTTAAAAAAGAAAATAAAGTTTGCTTTTGCCGAAAGCAGTTCTCCGGAAGTCAGAGAAGTTTTGTCCGAAAAAATTACTGCGGCTGGTTTTGAGGTGGCCAGCAGTTCCGCAATTTCTACTGCGGAATATCCCCTGATTGTGATAGATTCCCGGATAAAGATTTCCCCTTCCGACCGAGAAAATCCCCGGTGGAAATTTGCTCGCTGGGAGATAAATCAAAACCTGCTTAATGATGGACAAATAATCTCTTCCCGCTATCAAAATGGCGAGGAGTCTCAGCTCACTATGGAGGCCGCACTCCAGCGGGCCCGGGACAAATCCCGGCAAATAGCAGCGGAGTTGTTCCGGAACCAGATAGCCGGAGATATTTTTAAAGAAATAGCGGAGGTTCAAAATGAATAAATCGTTAAGTCAGCCGGAAGTGCAATGGTTGATTCGGACACTGCGGGGAATTGATTTTTTGCGCTGGCTAAAAGATAATCCGGATCTGGAAAAAGAAATTCGGCCTATTGCCGAGCGGCGCAAATATGAAAATATCCTGTTTGGTGGAAGAAAATAGTCCGCCCGGGGAAAATTAAAAATCACCAGAGGCGGGCCAGAAGAAAATCTTCGGCCGCCAGAGAAATCTTCTGACTAAGAAGTTTTTCTCCGGTTAAAAGATTAGTCAGATAATTTTTGGTAAGGATATTGCTCAGATTAATTGTTTCAGTTCGCGAAGAAAAATTGGCCAGATAAATTATTGTCTCTGGATTTTCCTGGCGCAAAAATCCCAGAAAGTTTTCCGGCAAATGCTTATCTAAAGAAAGCAACTCTCCCTCGGTCAGACAGGAATTTTCCCGGCGGATTTTAATCAGTTGCTGGTAGAATTTTAGTAATTCCTCATCGCGCCTTTCCCAGTTGATTTTCCAGTAATCAAAATGAGATGGTCGTTCACTTTCGCCCCATTCCTGACCATTATAAATCAGCGGCACTCCCGGCAGAGAAAAAATCAGAGCGGAAAACAACCGGGAAAATTTTGGGCCGAAGTATTCCCGGGCCCGCCTTTCGTCGTGATTTTCCAGAAAACGCAGGCGGGTGTGGGGCGAAAATTCTTTTAACTGGGCAAAATAGTTGTTAAGAATTTCCTTTGGGCTTTTCTGACCGTTATAAACATCCTGATAGGTATGAAAAAGTTTCCAGTCATAGGTCAAATCAAAACTGGGATGAAGTTTGGGGTCTTCCCATTCCGCCAGTAAAAATAAATCCGGATTTAGCCGGCGCAATTCCTCAGCAACATATTGCCAGTAGTCTGCGGCGTTGCGGCCGAGCATATCGCCAGCCATGTCACAGCGAAAGCCATCAACCCCGAAATTCTCTATCCAGTATTTCATACAATCAAGCATTTCCGCAACCAGATTTTCATTCTGAAAATTCAGCCGGGCGACATCCCACCACTGGCGGTGGGGCGAAATAATTTTGCCATTTTCATCTTTCTGGTACCACTCGGGATGTTCTTTTAGCCAGGGGTGGTCCCAGCCGGTATAGTTGGTTTCCCAGTCAATAATCAGGCGAATATCATTTTTATGAAGTTCTTTTACCAGTTGTTGAAATTCCTCTTTGTTTCCCAAATCCGGGTGAATTTCCGTATGGCCGCTCAGGGCATAGGGCGAGCCGAGTAAACCTTTGCGGTTGGTTGAACTTATTGGATAGATTGGCATCAGCCAGACCAGATTTATCCCCAGTTCTTTTAAATAAGAAATTTTTTCCCGGATGCCGGAAAAGTTTCCTCCGGTACTGAACACCCGGACAAAAATTTCATAAATGATTGTTTCTTTTTTCCAGGATGTCATCAATTAATTGAACGATATTTTTGGCCCCGTCCCGGATAAAAACATTTTTTATATTCCGGGATATTGCCGACAACTGTTCCGGTTGCTGAAGTATCTGGTAAAGTTGTTTTTTGGCTCCGGATAAGGTCGGGGTATAGTAGCCACAATTATGTTTTTGGAGAAACTGGATATTGCCCCGTTCCTGTCCAGGGACAAAAAC
>Ga0123519_10016352_pt1 | contig 10312 bp, 3 predicted proteins | sample YelNatPaOPRAMG02_FD_87396 | JGI IMG/M metagenome (GOLD analysis project Ga0123519, IMG submission 87396) | Hot spring microbial communities from Yellowstone National Park - Yellowstone National Park OP-RAMG-02 (version 2) | ecosystem: Environmental > Aquatic > Thermal springs > Hot (42-90C) ...
CCTTGACAGGACACATTCTGGATTCTCTCGGCTTACAAGCGCGAATTCCACCAAGATGACTCGGCTCAACGTAGGGGAAGTCTTGACGCACCCGAAGTTTTTGCAAGTCTTCGTAGACTTCCATGACCTGTGACATACTGGTTGCAGACTCCAAGCGTTCTTCGAAACCTGTTACGTCACAACCCTCTTCAGCACGCTGAACGATTTCTTGCTTGACTAAATTTCGCACATCTGACCAATCGGACATAGTATAACTCCGCTTATTTCGGGCAGCCTTTCATTCACCAGCCCGGACTGCGAAGCTATTATCTCAAATATGGAACAGAAGAGCAATAGAACTAGAAGATTGGCAGGAAATAAAAGCAACATATGGTAACTAAGATCTGAAAATGCCCCAAAGAGAGTAAGGAAGGCCAGAGAATGAACCCAAGATCAATTGTGGCTGCGATTGCTGCCCTATTAACTCTCACGTTCTGCAATTGCGCCGTTACATCTGTAGCCGTCTCAGAAGCGTATTATTTTATTTCTAGTTCAGCCGAGCATCAATCGCCGCCGGTAAAACGAGCCAGATTGGTTATGGGTCCCACTGAAAAAGTGCGAGGAAAGGTTTATCACTGGTGGGAAATGCACCTCGAGAAACCGGATGGCAATGTCATAGGCGTACGCGTTTTAAGTGATAGAGTACCTTTGACTTCTGAAAAGCCTGCAGGTTCAGTTGCCAGGTATATATATTCCCCTACCCCCGGTCAGTCTTTCGAATACGTTGATGCATTAACCGGACGGGCAGTGTTGCCCGAAATAGAGTGCTTTCTACGAGACTATTTTCCTCATTCGAGCTCAGATGCCAAATACGTCGGTGGTTTCGCAACAACTGGACGGCTAATGGGACACGTGTTGGTTCGATACCTCGGGAGGTTTGACTTTCCTCGCCTAGACTTCACTAATTCCACAGTTCTCCGCCTCCGAAGTGATTTAAGAATAGGAGGACAGATTGACGGAAGAGATGACCGAGACGAAAGCGTCCCAATCGAAGAACGCCAGCACACACCCTATACGCGTGAAGAATACATGGAGCTAATTGCCGCGGGCGTGAATTATTTCCATCCTGGTCCCGAGGCTGTTGATTGGTTGAAGAACCTGCCTGTTTTCTGGAACGCCAGGGGAATACATCCAGATGATTTCTACCGGAGCAATTTCTGCCCGGGGAGCATGTTTATTGACGAGCCAGCCACAAGATTCGGCTGGGACAAGCCGATGACTACAGAGTTTGCAGGTCCGGAGATCATAGCAAACGCGATAAGAATGCGCGTCGAGGAGGCTCAACTCCCGAAACACAGAGTGTTCGATTGCGTCAATAGTTTTAACACCGGCACTATGGAAGCTTTGTACAACAAATATCCCTCCTGGGAAACTCAGCAATTTACAGCGTGGTATCAGCTGGAAGGCGGAGCGCCAGGACTTATATTCGAAGGACGATACGTGAAGCGTGGGTACGGATGGAATCCCGAAATGCTACTTGGTAACGGACTTGAAGAGCTCAACGACAAACAACAATTTGATTACTTTCACGCATTTTTACGAGGAGCGGCGAGACGCTGGAATGGGTATTGGGGAACAAGCATATACCCAGAAGGCGACAGGTCAATGATGGTTCCGGCTCTTATTCGAGCATATGACCAAGGAGCCAAGTGTTTGTGGTTCTGGTGTGACCGTAACCTGCCCTATCGGTGGCGTCTGGAAGTGATGAAACAGTTGAACGAACATATAGTACGCAACCCAGCGCGGAAGTGTGCTAGCGCCTCTACTGCCATTGTATTGCCCGCAGGCTATATGCTGGCTACAGACACAATTTGGGGCATGCCCAGGGAACAGGTAAACGCTTTTTGTGTAAGCTATGGCGATATTGCAGCCGCAGCACTATTCGAAGGAATACTACTCAGTCGCAATGGCATAGAATACGACTACGTCAATGACTATGAAGGGCTTAATAACGCCGGGTATAAACAGCTCATCTACGTCCGCGAGGATGGTACGCTGGAGTGGGTACCCAAGAAATCCAAGAAGAATGCTCCTAAAGGTTTGTGGTTACAAACTCATCGACAAGAGAAAGAACAAGTAAGGCCCGAGCCACCTGCTCAATATCAAATTCAACGAGCCAGGAATATTCGGATCGATGGTGATCTTGAAGATTGGGTCCCGGACGGCTGGATCGAAATGCGTGGGCAGCCCTATCACTTTGGTGACAACTATGAGCTAGAACTCAGCCTGCTTGTCCCGCAAGATCTAACGAAAGATTCAGATCAAAAATGCCTAGGCTTCACCTGGGAGCAAATCAATGAAGACTACCGCCAAAAATACCTTTTGGAGGGTTATGGTGAAGACCAGGTGGTAGTAACCTCGGTAATCCCAGGTGGTGCGGCCGAGATGGCCGGATTGCGAGAAGGCGATATAATCCTAAAATTCGGTGAGAAGAAAATAAGATGGGCTTTCGAAGTTTGGGGAATGGTCGATTGGTGCAAGCGCCACCCGGGCAGTCAGATTAATCTCCTGGTACAACGCAACGGAATAGACCACCTAGGAGGAACCAATGATCTCTCGGCTCGTGTTGCTTTTGCAGTCGACGACGAAAATTTGTACGTGGGTGTAGATGTAGTTGATGATGTGCACTATCAGGCTGCCTACGGGTCCGATTTCTGGATGCAAGATAGCGTTCAAATCGGGCTCGATCCAATGATGTCGAGCTCAGACAGCTACGACGATAACTGCCACGAGTTTGGATTGGTGTTGCGTGATGGAGAGACCATTGTATGGCGCTGGGCAGGTCGCCGAGGACAACCCGTTAACGCAATAAAAAGCGCAGTTGCTGCTGCGATGAGAAAGGGAAGCCATACTTTCTACGAAGCTGCCATACCTTTGCAGGAACTGCAACCGTTGACCCCAGACATGTGGAAACGAGTGAGAATGAGTGTGGTCGTAAACGATAGCAACGGCACAACGTCCAGAAAAGCGCGGCTGGAACTGGTACCAGGCGCAATGACTCGCGGTAAACACGTGGAGAGGTTTCCAGTATTCGAGTTCGAACCGAGTGGCAATCTTTCCAAGCTCAGTGCCGCAATCTTTTGGGAAAAACGATGCCTAAAAGCAGGAGGAGCTGCCGAGCTCTTGATAAGCGCGTGCTCGCCAGCAACGAGACAAGCCGTTGTTCGCTGCCGACTATCTTCTCTAGACGATCCGGATACAAAGCCCATCGTGGCAAAGACCACACTTAAGATAGGCAAAACAGTTGCTCATCACCGACTGCTTGTCAAAACGCTGTCACCGCCGGGCAGATATAGACTTGACGTCGAGGTTACTGCTCCGGACGGGAACGTAGCTGCTAGAGATAGTTTGCCTATATACGTTTATCAGTAAGCTCGACAGCTCCTATTAGCAACACTCAGTAGGCTTCCGAAACCCGATACAAGTCATCATCGCTGCGCGGACATATAACAGCTCGAACGTCCGGTTCTGCACCCTCAAGCTGAATCACACCTGCAATTGTGTAGAATGCACCAACGTCCGGCAGGAAGAATAGCGGATCGGTGCGGATTTTTAATCCTGGTCCTGGTAAGGAACCATCATTTACGTAGTAGTTGAGTTGGTCATCTACGGCTATTCGACCAGCTACCTTCATCAACAACCCTGGCTTGACCGATTTTGCTAAAGTCGCCAACTTACCCGGCTCCACGCTAGGTTCCTCAGATAGAAGAACTGCGTTATAGATATAGGGCTCGCCAGACGCCTTTGTACCCTTGCGGCCTTGGACGGTTACCCGAAAACCGCGAGGGAAATCAGCCTGTGACTCTACCCGAATTCCACAAACTCGGTCAGGCTCCTCTATGTAGTTCGCCCCAACCTCAAACCCTGAACCTGTGACAATCTTACCGCTAAGCCTAACAAGCACACCGTTCGCGTATGAAGCAAGATCGCTGATCCGATCGACAATCTGAGCGGACGCACTTGTCAAAACGGCATCATCCATTCCCCATAAGGTCCATCGCATATCACCTTCGCTGCCAGCTTCCATAAACACCGTCACGTGATTTGCGATAGCTGTCGCGGTAACAAAGCACTCTGTCCAGTAAGCCTTGCCGTTGCCTTCTTCAGTCGCCGCGTAGATGTCTTGGCACGCATTCCACGGTCCCCAAACAACAGTTGGAGACCTAGGATCAGTGCCGCCTGTGGGATCTATTCCTACTCGAGCCAAGCTGTTGTAAGGAAACATTCCACCAACAGGATCCGATTGCCAAGTTGCCATCCATGCCCTAAAGCACATTTCCTCGCCCGGCGTTGCCGATACACGCTGATAGACGCCTCCTTTGTTCTTAAATCCATTAGTCACGCCCCCGTAGAACCAGCTACCGCCGCCGTTGCGAGCCTGTAAACCAAAGAAACTTGGATCTCCTGAAGGTGTCCACGGAAACTTCCTCAATCCGAAGTCTCCAGGGTAGATGGTATAAGCAACCCACGGATATAAGGAACCCGTTTCAAAACCCGGATTCGATAGCGTGTTGGGCTTGTCAGGATCGGTAGCAAACACAAAGTCCCTTGAGTAACTATCGAACTTGCCATCTGCTTTGCTCACGACCCGATAATGGTACAACTGATTGGGCTGCAAACCGGTAAGAGTAGCGCTATGCGAGGTTCCACCTGAAGTAGCGACCGTGCGAGAAGAATAAGGTGTACTTGCTCCCCAGTCCACATAATCCACAGTAGTGGGCACGTCGGTATTCCAAGTTATGACCGTGGTAGTAGTACCTCTAGAGACCTGGATATTCGTTATACGCACTGGCTTCATCGTTGCGCTACCGGGGAAAGCTTCGGTGGTTATGGTTGTAGACAAATCCGCATCATCTTGAGCCACACCATCGCGATAGAATTTTCCACCCTGGTACTCGTTCTCGTTCACATAGTAGATAGTAAATGGTTGACCATCCGCACGCTTAATCTTCAAATAGTACGTGTTGCCCGGGATAATCGGCACCTCCCCGGGTTTCCATATACATCCGCTCCGATTGTTGTAATCGATTGGCTTAAAGTACTTGGCAACGCCCACCTGGTTCTGACCTTCCCCGTTCGGTCCAGGATTCTCGTATAGAGCAGCAATCATCTTGGTGCCGCCCGTATTCCCAACCAGACAACTGCACGACAGTAGGCTTGTGCCCATAGCGGTAAAAGTCTGTCCCGCGACTCGGACAGACGTATAGGCAAGAGGCAGGCTGGCAGAATTCGTCTTTTTCGTGTTCACAACACTAATTATCCCGTCCGTGTCCTGATGAATCGTACACCGTACGGGACCCACAGAGCTCAGTTCGAAATCCCTCCAAGTCTGTCCATCGGGATATGCAACGCCGCCTTGTATTGTCGCGCCAGCAAGAAATGTCTGCAAACCTGTAGGCACATAAAAGTTAACACAGTAGGTTTTGCCGGGAGTTGTCGGCACTTCTCCGGCACTCCAATATGCAGAGCTCGCGTTCACAACGACAGTGGGGATCATTCTCGCAGGTCCAATTTGCGGTCCAGCCGGTCCACCCTCGTGGATTGTAACGCGAACATCGGGTCCAAACTCGATAGCCTGCTGAACGCCAACTTGAGTCACCCAGTTGCCTTTTGCAACAAAAGACTGAGACCAAGTGCCCCTCGGTAGCGGATCCCAGGTCATCGCGGTAGTGACATCTCTGTATTTTATAACGCGCTCAATCTCGAGTGTCCAAGGATACGCGGTTGGAACAACTAGACCGAACATCAAATGACGCGTGTATTCGTCCTTCTCGTGGAAAAGAATGTTGTATGTCCCCGGTACCACGTTCGGTATTTCAAAGTAGCCAACGGGTTCACCAGCCCAAGTTTCCGCGGCACCATAACCAGCTTCCTGCAATTGACCATCCTTGACCGCGGACACTCCAATGCCTGCGTAGCCGCGCCAAACTGCTTCATGTCCAGTAGTGTAATTCGACCAGAGAGGCTTGTATACCCGGCCCTTTATTGTTCCTGCAACTGCAGCACCCAAACACACAGCAAAAACAAACGCGAAAACCAGTAAAAATAGTGAGCGAAAGCTGAGGTTTCTTCTCGGAGTAATCATAGTGTAACCCTTTCTCTCCTTTCACTAGACTTAATAAATCTGCTATGTTAAACAACTCGCGGTTCGTCCTTAAAGCCTCGCGAAGGAGCTCGGCTCCCTGTTCGCAGTATAGCCGTGCCAAGAATCACTGTCAAGAGAATTATCTTGAAATGGTTGTTTTTTTCTAGGTTCGGACTATTACAATTCAAAAGTTGCACTATTATTCATTTCACATACCTCCGATTGTTCATTTTCGGGATCCAGAATTATACGGCACGTTTTCCCTTGGATAAGCTCAGCGGCGGTCAACGAAACTCGCACAAAGCTAGGAACAAAGTTTTTTGGAGGAGCAATTTCCGGGACAGGAATGCGTCCGACGCGCCGCCACTTACTCTTGTCTTTTACCTGAACGGATAGCCAACTCTGAGCGGACTCTGCTGATCCGATGTTATGCACCAATACAGTTAGGGTATTTTGCGAGAACGCAACATCCCGTGGTGAAATTGCCAGGTCAGGCATTTTGAGCGGTACATTTATTTCTGTCTGCAATCGCAAATCGACAACCCACACTTTCCTTGGAGGCAAAGTCATCCACACCGTATCAGCCCGCCGCAGTATTCGAACAACCCTTGGTTCAATCCAACAGTACCTATTCTGGAACTTATACTCGCCGCGGAGCAGCTCCCCCTGGTTCAACACGTATGTTCCCGGCAAAAGTCGCCAAGTCCTCAAGCCTAATCGAATTGGCCGATCGTGAAATGAATACAGCAGTATGCGCAATCTAGTAGGCTTAGACTCAGTTACAACAGCGGCAAAGTTTTCGTCAGGCGAATCGTAAGTAACCGAAAAGGTGGGAGTTGACGCGTCACGCAAATCCGTAACTGCTCCAGTGTATGCGCCGAAAACTGTTAGTGCACCACGTAGTGCTGACCTATCTGTAGAAAGGACTTCGGTGGTTTGCAATTCCAAGTTGTAGCGGTTCGATTCCGCAACCGCTTTAAAGGTTGAAAGAAAACTTTCAAGATCGCTACTTGCCAAATACTTTTGCACGGGGTCGCCAAAGCGCAAAGTATACTCGTCATACACGTTTTCTCCAGTTAGCCACTTGTATAGCGCTGTGCGCTGAGGACTATCTGCCGACATCATCTGCTGTCTCTGCCACTCAATTGAACCAGGCTGATAAGAACCATCCAACAAGGGACCTTTAGTGACCACGTCCATGGCTATACAAAAAGGTTCCAGAAACTTGCGGTTCTGAGTCAGGTAATAGGCGCACAAGAAGCTGTCGTAGATCATTCCGCCCATATTGCCGTAGTAATGCCAACTGCTGTCATACCAAGAAGCCCCACCTGGCGGTGTAATATCGCCGGACGGATACCAAATAGTAAAAGGTATCAACCCTCGCAGCTTATCTTGGCGCCGTGACATTGCCGCAGCAAGCCATCCGTCGCACCATCGCACGAACCAGTCTTTGGAATCCTCGTCTCCCCACCACGCCTGCCAAATGAAGTGCTTCATCGCTCGGGCGTGATAGCCCGTGTCACCGCCCGCTCGAGGATTGGTATTTGCTCCATTCCACCCAATTTCCGCCGATTTGAACCTGGGATAGCCCTTTTCGTCAAGACCCATGCAGACATCGTGAATCGTTTTGCAAGACGTAAGATTTCGCTCGACCCACAGAGGATTGCCGTAATCCAAAAGCAGCATTGTAGGAATTACATCTGCCGAGGGTTCAGCGGAGTGCTCAACATCACCAAGCTCGGCGAAACCATTTCTCAGCACATTTGTCCAAACGCCTTCAGCCAGCTTTGCTATTCCGGCCCTGACAATCTGGCTGGAACTTGAAATGCACGCAATTTGCATCCAGGTACGCATAAGCTCAACGTCATCGCCGTAACCACCCCCAAGCTGACCGTCCGGAGCTTGTCTCTCTTTGATAAAACGCTCCATAATTCTGAGCTGTCTAGCGTACGCTTCTCTAAGATATGCTGCCCATGCGGGATGACAACTAGTATCAGCGATTAGATCCTCAGCCCATGGCACTTTTTCGCCAATGTATTGTCTCAGCACGACGTTTTCAGGCCACAGCTCGAGAAGCTTCGCCATCCAAGAACGCGCTTGCTGCTTCATCGTTTCATTCCCAGCTTCAGCGCCATTCCAATAATGATACCGGGCTAAATACAGTTTCGCTTTGTGATAAAAAGGATTGTTTTCCTCGCCCAAAGCTACTAGGCGTCTAGCCGCAAGCATTCCAGACCTATTCATAACGAGTTGTGAAAACCACTTCGTCGCGATGGCGTAAGCACGTAACACCTCGCTGTCTGGAAAGGCTTTTGAAGCAGCATCAAATCGCCGATACAACTCCGCAAACTCCTCGTTTGCGCATCCAACGCGGTACTGCAGTTTCTCGCCGTAACCCAAGTCGCCGAGAACCCAGGCTTGACCAACCAATGAAGTCACAGGATCACACACAGACCGAAATCGCGTAAGTGCCTCCTGGTAGTTGCGCATGTTGAATGCTGCGAGAGCCTTAACCAACTCATCACCCGGATTCTCTGAACTACATCTCAGAAAACGGCCATCCCGATACAGCGAGACAGAAGGCAAATGTGAAATACATGCCGGAGTGTCAGGGTGTGGAACCGTTCTTTCGTAGACCCTGAAATTGTCAACGAGCATCCCAGCCCATGTAACCAGTCCGACTCTGTCAAAACCAGGACCGCTAACGGGATCGTCTGTCGAAGCCTCAAGGATCTTTTCCCCATCCACTGTATACACAAGCCTTTTTCCTTCCTTGATTGCTGCGATGTGGTAAACACGTCCGAGCTTGATCAGGAGCTTCGGCTTGCTATCCACAACGGTGACGCCAAAGCCTAAGATTTGATTAACCTGATTGTTGGCGCCGCCAAAAGCAAATAGGTAACCGTAACCAAATTCCTTGCTTGCTGCTATAGTAGCGGATAAATCGCACGGTTGAGTCTTCGGATCTGCTTCGGCATCAAACTCAATCCTTACGTCTGCCGCGAATGTGCGCTCAGTTACAACGGTCGCACCTGCCCCTTTGAGTAAAAGCCTCCCTGACTGTAACAGCACCTCACCCGTGACAAGATACCAGTCGGTACCGAGTTCAGAGCGGTCGAAGTTATCCTGCCAGACCAATTTCCATTGGTCGGCAGAAACGCCGACCACGCCCGCAAAAACAACGAATACAACAGCTAACAGCTTCCAAACCGCCATTCTAACCACCTAATTTCGCATATAAGGAAACCCACTAATTAAGCAAGAAATGTTTCAAGAAGGTAGCGTAGAATGCGAAACTATGGGTATCCGAAGAAGCAAACCCATTAGCGTTGCGAAAACTAGGACAATAAAAACGTATGCAGCCACGAAGCGCTTTCGGAATACCACAGTTAATGCAGAAAGCGCAGTTATGCGCGTGGCTGGACCGGCGATGAGAACTGCTAATACTGCTCCACTTGCCATGCCCATTTTGTGCGCCACTGCTAAAAACGGTATCATCGCACCGCCACAGACGTATAAGGGTACGGATGCTACGGCAGACATAGGAACAGCCCACCATCGACCTTCGCCCAACGCTTCAACCAACAGAGACGAAGGAACGAATTCTTCAACAAGAGCCGCTATAATGCAACCCAGAACAAAGTAGAAGCCGACAAACTCCGCCAGGTCAACTAGCGACCTGCCGAAACGACGCCACCATCCATAACCTGACTCGGCATGATATGAATTCATAGCGTGTCGGTAATCCGAATCATGCAGAGCTACATTTTCAGCGAGAACAACCTTGCCGCTGTGTGAAATGAAACTAAACAGAGTCCCGACCAAAATTGCCAAGACCAGAACGCAGGTAACTTGCGCCAAAGCGAACCAAGTACCCAAAGCGCCGAGCACCAGCATAAACATCTGAGGGTTTATGATACTCGAAGCAACAAGAAATGTAGCTACGCAACCCACATCTGCACCGCGCCGCACCATCTCAATAATGATAGGAATTGTCCCAAAGGTGCACGCTGGTGATGTCATGCCTATAATCGCGGCGAGGGGATAATGCCACCACTTGCGTTTCTGAATCAATCCGGCGACGTTACGGCTAAGGCTAAAAGTAGACAGGACCGCCGCTGCCAGTATTCCAAAGGCAACGTACGGAGCGAGTTTTAATATGAGTGCCCACGCATGGATGAGCGCGGC
>Ga0123519_10016353_pt1 | contig 10312 bp, 1 predicted proteins | sample YelNatPaOPRAMG02_FD_87396 | JGI IMG/M metagenome (GOLD analysis project Ga0123519, IMG submission 87396) | Hot spring microbial communities from Yellowstone National Park - Yellowstone National Park OP-RAMG-02 (version 2) | ecosystem: Environmental > Aquatic > Thermal springs > Hot (42-90C) ...
AATAGATTTACCCACTAATGAATCAACAGCAGCTTTTGCGAGAATGTTATATTTTGCGTCCTCAATCTTTGCTTTTATATCAGACTTTTTATCCAATCCAAGCTTTATCGCAGCAGCCACTAGCAGCTGTCTTTTTATCATCTCTTCCAATAGTTGTTTCTTACCCTGAGGTGTAGAATAAAACTGCCTTGTATAAGGAGGCATATCCTTTATCTTATGTTCAAGCTCATCAATCGTTATTGTGTATTTTCCAACCTTTGCTGCTATGTTTGACTGCACGGAAGATTTAGCCCTGCAGTCTGCGGTAATAAAAATCAGAACCAGGCCTAAACCTATTACAAATTTCTTCATAAAATCCTCCTCTTATTTATTTTTCATATGCACTGCATTTTATTTCCCAGACTCTTAAGAGCTTATCAAGATCAAGTCTTATCTGCCATGTATCCGTGTTTAATTCCTTTAGCATCTCTATAGCCTGCAGTATATCTGATATGGAATGTTTACAATCACAATCTTCACGTTTGCACTCCTTCTGATAACAGTTGTCCAGCTCTACGAGTTCTTTTATGATTTTGTCCCGTGTTGCCAGTGTTGATTGTCCCCTGCTGAGTTTGAGTGCCTTGAGTTCTGAAATGATACTGGCACGCAATACTTTTTCATCATAAGGCATACTGAATACAACATTTGCCGAACCCATTAAGGAGTTATCTGACGCATACACAGTTGATGTGAACGTGTAGGTTGTTATGAGGTCTGCGAGTCTTACAAGATAAAGCAGGCTTGTCTGGGTGACGCCGTTCATAGAAAGCATCCAGCTTACCGTATTATCAGTTATAGATGTTGAGATTATCGGTGGTACAGGCATCGTATAGTTTAACCCTAATGCAGTCTGTATATAAGCTGGGGCAGGCGCACTACCTTTAACCATGAGATTTCCAGTCATGCCAGGATTCGTTATCTTAATGCCAACGGGCAATATACCTGACGGTACCATGTACTCAACAACAGGGGTAAGATATGTAATGATGCCCTGTAGTAATTCCTCATACCCTTTGTCTGCTTTATGTGTCCTGTTATAGGTCTGGGCAGATTCCCCGAGTGAGAACGCTACAACAGTTGCATGTCCAAGATTATACGGGTTAAGAACTATTGCAGGCATGGAAACAGTTTCTCCGCATTTCTTATCATGATCAACGCAATATTCTTTGAATTGTTTATTATTGTATTCGTCGTCTTCATCATCTTTATCTTTACAATTTGTTTGTGTTGTTATGGTACCCGCTATTTGTGAAAGAGGACCGATTACCTTCAGCTTGAGTACCTTGCCTGCTATCTGTATGATACCCTGTTTTGTTGCAGGCGTATTGTAAAGTGTGGCAACCCTATTGTCCGAAGGTAAGTACCCTATGAATTCCGTACCAAGCAGATCCGAGCCGTGTTCTTTGGCTAACTCATCACTGAGTTTGTCATACCTTACAACAACTATACCCTGCCCTGAATTTACGTGCTCCATGAGCTCATCGGGTACATGATCCTTAAGCGGTTTCTTTACATCCATGATCAGGTAGATGTTATAAAGATCCGTGCGCATCTGCCTAATAAACTGATCCTCGTTACAACTTCCTGTATTCTCGTCACAGCTTATACCATAACTCTTAGCCTTTGTTTCTAATTCGTGTTTATTATCGTATTCGTTGCAGGTAACGATGCTGTAGAACACTCCCATTGTTTCGAGTGCAGATTTCGCTATCGCTACATTGCGATCCCCTTCTGCCCACACAAGTACCCTCGGCGTCTTATTTATACCCATCCCAAGTTGCATGAAAGTAAGGTTTACAACGAGTGTATGGGATTGCTCTGTATTGTCAAGGTTATCAATACCCACATATCTAATTGTGTGCACACCGGGTGCATAAGTACCTATGGTAAACGGAGTTGAATACGTCTCTGGAGGTCCATCATCTATGCTCCATTCAATGATTTTTACTCCAGAACCGCTGTCAGTTGCTGTTAAACTGAATTGGGTATCGGGATAAACGTTAATGACGCCGTTTATTGTTTGTGACGGGCTATACGTGATTGCTGACACAGGCGGTGTGTTGTCAACGTATATCTGTGAAATTTTGGTCTGTTCCACATTCCCTGCTCTATCAACACTGTAGTATTCCATGTTATGCAATCCGTCGCCTGTAATTGTAAATGCCCCTGCATAGAGCATGAGAATACCATCTATGCTGTCATATGTTGAAGAGACACCTGAAAGACTATCGTATGCTGACAGCACAATAGGGGTATACGATGTTATGAACAGCTTCCCGGAAGATGATTTATAATAAGGCGAACCGAATGCGATGGATGTTATAGGCGGAGTTTCATCGATTATAAACCTGTACGATGCCATACCCGTATTATTAGCTTTATCAAATGCCCATACTCCGAGGTTGTAACTGCCTTCCTGTGTAATAGGTACACCCGATGACATTGGATAACTAAGACCCAAGGCATTCCCGTTGCGATCAAGTATCTGCGTAAGTGTAATACCGTATCCCACAAGTGTACAGTCGGTGATTGAGATATCAGGTATGATTGTCGTATTCTCGACTTCTCCATCATACAACCCATTTACGGCTATAGTCGGCGGGACTGTATCCAAGACTGTAATCCATTTTGACTTTGTACTTACTAGCCCACCAGAACTTAAAGTCCCATATATTCTGTGATGCCCTAAATAATTATCATCTGTCGGTACCAGATTCAGACCCGGCGGCAGGTCTGTTTGCTGTGTGGAGAATCCTGACATAAGTATGTTCTCATTATCTATAAGATTATCATCCAGCATAAGCTCAAGCGTACCTGTACCGGTACCATATATGTCGGCAAATACATTCGCAGGATCGGTGCATGCCTGAAAATAGTCTTTATCAGTACGGATTCCTATAAGCTCAAAGTCACCCACATCAAAGCCTGCGTAATCGGATGCAAGCGTAATGGTCATGCCTGCATCGTAATAAAGCATGTACCTCATGCTGTGCATGCCGGACTGAGTGGTTGACAGAGCCGTTGTTGTCGTGAAGAAGGTATAGCCCTTGTTAAGGTTCACTGGATACGTAAACAATGAGCCGGATGTACCATCAGGATACATGATATTCTGTGTCATGTATCCGGTGAAAGCCAGATTGGATTGTATGATTATGTTGCTACGTATCGTATCTTGAGGTTGATACTTCTGCTTATCAAGCTGTGTAAGGATAAATCCGGCAAGTACGCCGTTCACGTCATACAGATAGGTATAAAGTGGAGATACGCCTTCAAGCGTATAATCGATCCGCTTCTGACCAGCTGGAATGATTGTCGGTATGGTAAACGTAAATGAAGTTGGCGTTTGTGCAGCAAGTGCGACCTCTTTAGTAATACCAACGGGGATCCCAGCATCCGGGATATTTATATTCGCCGTGCCTGACGTCGAGGCACCGATGGTAACCAAAGCGGTCTCACCGGGATCGTAAATCTGCTTGTCGGTATACAGCCAGATGTCGTCGTGCATCTGCTGGACATACATGGAGTTTATGTAAAGCGACCTGCCGGTTGTAAAGAGTATCTGATAGAGCAGCTTTTGATCAAACCCTGCTACAGGTACGCTGAACTGCATCGTAGTAGGCGTTACAGTCAATACAAACGGCTGCGCACTGTCATAATCGTAGAAATGCACGCGTGCATTCAGAGGTACGTTCACGACAGAGCCTGCGTTGGTCACGGTAAGTGTAAGGAGTGCCGTATCGCTTATGCGGTAAAGAGGCTTATCAAGCGTTGCAGTCACGCTTACTTTGACTCCGAGGATACCGAAGGTAACTATTCCCTGATCCGGCATAAGAACTTCCGTACTCGGCTCATGTGATGTGAGTTTGTACATGGCGTATACATCTTTCTCTTCAAGGTCCGGATCAAGCGTAAAGCTGTAGCCCGCAGTGAATGTCATGCATGGCGTGATATTACCAACCTGTATCTCACTATCTGCAAATGCAGATACCTCAAGCTGGGCAGTTGCAGGTAAATCACCCTGATTCTGGATGCCAAATGCAAAGCTGGCAGTCCCGCCTGCCGGGAATTTCTGATATGGAGACAGAGACACAATCTTGATCATGCCGGGCAGTATGTCAAAACTATAATTGTGAATGTCGTACAGATTGTTTGCGGTGTCATATAAGCTCGTAGTAAGAGTGAAGCTGCCCGGATTTGCAATGCTTATAGGTATTGTAGTTGGTATGGTTACAGAGGTACCATATGCAACATTCGTTACAGGGAAGCTGCTTATCCAGAACAGCGTGTTAATGTCAACATGTCCATTAAATGGGTAATATCCATTGCTTGTCACAGTCACGACAGCGGATTTCTGACCGCAAGAAGACGGAAGAAGTGTTGCTGATACGCTTGCGCTATATGCATTTACCACTTTAAATGTGCTTGATGCAGGCGAAATATAGGTGCCCTGTCCAGCAATCGTGTAATCACCAGGATTCAAACTACCTGCAACAGTACCGGTAAATACACCCAAAGGCTCCAGATATGTCTGTGTTGTAAATGGTACATAGGTGGATGCGCCGGTCATTGCCATACCAACATCAAACATGGCTGGAACAATACCGGTATTTGTAATGGAGTAAGGTATAATCACGCTGCCGGACGGGTAAACAGGGTTATTGTTGAATCTTAGCTGTGCCTGTGGCAGTACGACGCTAAAGCTTATCTGTCCCGCAAAGCCTTTTGTGGTATAGGCAAGCGTGTAATTGCCGGGAGCAAGTACAAACAAGAGATAGTCTTGCGCCGTATTGTTCCATGAATCTGAAGCACCAAGGTAGTAACTGCCTGTGCTCGTTGTAATTACGCTACCCGCAGAGTCGAACAACGTAAACGTCACGTCATAATTATGTGAGAGCAGGCCTGTTGATGTCACCGTGAATGGGATATTGATATTACCGGGCGCGTAGAACGGTAAAGTGAATACATCAATCCTTGCACCAAGCCCATAGATTATAGGGATCGGGATTGTACGAATTGCATCGCCGATTATTATACCGGTGAAAGTGGTATTTTCCGAAATAGTTTCTGTAAAGCTCACGGACTGTATCATGCCCTTATCAAGTGTAAGAGAACCGGTTTGTGTTATTGTCTGGGACGTAAGCGTTATATTTAGACTTGCAGACACCACACCGGTATTTGTAAAGGTAAAGCCGATGTTAAACGGGTTATCATCTACTATTGCTGGATAGCTCACACCAATGTCCACCAAAGGCGGGGCAACCAGATATTGCGCATACACATCCGACAGGATTTCATTGTTCTGTATGAGCTTGCCTTCGAGTGTAACAGTGTTGGCTACACCGGCCGGCAATGTGAAGTCATACGCATAGTGCTGCTGGGCATCAAGTACTATAGATTGCGTATAAACTGTATCATTGCTGAATCCTCCTCCTGATGCGGTTATGCTTATGCTGAGTCCATCAAGGCATGCATCTATGAGGTTTACGACTTCACCGCTTACGTAAACTGTGCTGCCCTGCTTATAAAGCTGAGCATCTGTTGAAATGATAAGGCCTGCCTTACCTTGTACTACCGTAAACGGATAAGACGATACAGTTAAAGTCTGACCGAGCGTGGTTGAGGTCAGTTTTCCTTCCAGCATACATTGGCCGGGAGTGTTTACAGGAGTGATTGATTGCGTGATTGAAAGTGCCTGCCCATTACCTCCGATAGCCGTAAGTGTTACAGGTATGCTTGCACTCCAGACAGTTTGTTTTATAAGGCTTTCACATGTTGTGCTCGTCGCAGGGTTCCCATAAGCTATCACGCCTATGCCATCAGATGTTATTACAGAAGGTGTGCCGGAACCTGTGAGGTCTGCCACAATGAAACCTAATTGACTTCCATAAGGATAATCCCATAATACGTTACCGGTTTTACCGTCTAAGACATGGATGCCGTTATAATCGTTTATCAGAACATCTGAAGTGCCATCATTATTCATGTCCACAGAAATAGGTGGATTAGCGAATTGCGTGAATGTAGTGTTAGACCAGATAAGCCCTCCATTGGCATCTATCATTAATACGCCTGCTGGGATGCTGTAATATTGGTCTAATAACAAGGCAAGTTGCTTATTGTTGCTACCGGCAATACTTACAATAGCTGGAGGTAAATGACCGAGTAAATCAGAGCCAGGTATTGTATCTACACTGTCCCAGATGGGATTGCCTGTATCCAGATCAAGTGCAAACAAACTTACCCCGCCACCACGACCTGTTATTACGACCACCTCTTTTTTACCATCTCCATTGATATCACTTATAACAGGTGATGCAGATATATTTACAAAATATCCGCCACCACTCTTATCATAATTCCATCTCACCGTACCGTCTGAATTAAATGCTACGATCCCATTGCGCGTGGGCACAACAATAATGGCATTACCATTAACTGTGTCTATGGATGGAGATACATTACTTACCCTAACATCAGGCGCAGTCGAACTGCTTGACCACAGTAAAGTGCCATCCCCTGGTGCAAGTACAACCAGACCAAGGCTTGAATCAATGCCTATAATCTCAAGATTACCATCACCGAATAGATCGTAGAGTGTGAATGAGCCATTACCGAAGTTAATAGTTGTGTTGCTCCATACAAGACCGCCGTTCGAAGAAAATAGGTATACACCCGGATTGTTCCAGTTATTATCAGCAAGCACGATTGAAGGCTTACCACCCTTTAACAGTGTACCTATAATTATTGGCGCATATTGGTTCCAGTCTGATAATGAAATCTCAGGATGGTATTGATGCAGTGTCCATTTCAGCGCTCCTGTTGCACCGTTAACTACATATAAATCAGGAACAACATTTACATCATAAGCCGTGAACAAGATGGAAGATTGACCATTGCCATCTATATCACCAGCAACAAGCTGAGAGATCATGCCATTTTGGCCATCCGGCGTAAACGTCCATAAAGCAGTTGTCGGGATATTACCGGAAAGACTTGACGAACCTGTATGCTGTGCATCGTGTTGATACATGGGCCAGTTGTCCTTTGAATTGCCCGCCTTCCTGTAGCACCACGCAGTAAGCCCAAGTGTTGCATCAACTGGGATTTCACCGTTCCACATGTTAGCAAACCCCGTTATCGGCTCGCCGACAATGTAAATGGGCTTGTCCGTATGAACAGACAATGCTGCTGATACGCCGTTGATGTGAAGCGGCGTAAAGTATGTGGCTATCTGTCCAGTCCTGCCATCGAGCACACCCACGGATAGCAGGATCGTTGAAGAGTTTATCTGCTGCGGGATCGTAAAACCGATGAATGTCTGGGTCCCTGCAGAAATATTGCCTGCCGATGTTGCGGTCAGGATCGTATATCCGCTGTCCGCGAGCTTAGAAGTTGATGTAAACTGCGTATCAACACCACCTATGTTCCCAATAGTTATGGTTACGCTATCACCTGCATTATAGGTTGCTGGAGTGAGAGGCAGTATAATGAGTTTGGATTCATGGCGTTTTATCTCTATTGCAAAATTGGAGCTGACAGTCTGCCCATTCGGGAAACTGAGAGTTGCTGTACCGTTATAAATACCTTCTGGTGTATCTGCTGGAACTGTGACAGTGAAACTACTACTAAACCCTGCCTCGTTCCCTGCTCGTGTATAAGGTACCTGAGAAACAGAAGTATAACCTAACGCAGCAAGCTCGACAGTCAATGTTGGATATAGCGTACCTACAAAATCTTCAAAACAACCTTTATCAAATATGGAAATTATACCTAAGAAATAATCTCCATGTTGTTCTCTTGCACCAACGTCAATCGTAAAGCTTTCTCCAGGCGCCACTGTCATGGGATCTGTCCATGCTTGCATTAATGGCCGTAACGGTACAACTATCAATTCAAAAGAAGTGCCGTGTATACGACGCGAAAATAGCCATGGGTTTATATCTATTTTATAATAGCCCATTAAATCGGGCGTGATCGGGACCTGAACTGTTGCAGTCTTTATCTCACCAGGATTGAGTATAATAGATTGAGTCTGTGCGGATCCTGTCCTTTCATTTATCGTAGTCAATGTAAGTGGTAGTATAAAGTTACCAATATTCTTTACTGTAACATTCTTCGTGAATATTTGATTTATCACACCGAAATCATAATAAGAATCCAGCCATATCCAAACATCACTTGTTAGTGTTGCTTCTTTGGTTATAGTTAATCCACTGTAGGTCAAGTCAGCATGGATGTTGTATGTTTGCGGCAGAGTATCGGGTGCTGGTATAGAAGCTGTAAAATTGAAGGTTTGTTTATCGCCCATGCCTATACTGGTAAGCTGGCTTGATGTTGTCCATATTTCGGCAGAATTATTGGAATCCGTAAGTTTTACATTTAATATTGAATCAGGCACAGGGACATTACCTGTATTCGCAACCTCAATAGAAAATTCATCAGGAGCCTCATAGCTCAAAACATTAGGTACTATAATGTTTAAAGAAGGCATCGGTAATGCAACGAGCAATGGTAAGTACGGAGAAGATAAGACTATATCCTTTTTCTTAATATCTACCATAACCATGTAATTACCCGGTAAAATATCCAATGGGAGTTGGAACGACCAATCAAACGAGGTCGTTGACAAAGACATCAATGATACCGACCTTTCACCCATATCCATTATTTCTATCTGATTCTGCCAATTCCATAATGATTTTGAAAGTTTGATAGATATAGTAACCGTATAACCAAGAGCCACCAGATTATTTATCTCGAAATGCACATTTACATAGTCACCCGCGGTATAATTCGTCTTATCAAGGCTATCCTTTACATCCATTCGCGGATAACAATGTTGTTATAAATTTTGAAGCAGTATTTCTATAGCCCCCTGTCTGGTCTGTCCATGTATAATCTACCACAAACGGCGAAGCATCTGGATAAGGCCTGTAATATCTAAAAGGTATAGTCCTTACTTCTGATGGAGCAAGCTCTATACTTGTTTCCGGTAACTCCCAGATTGGGATGCCTCCATTGTCCGAATACCTGGATTGGTAATACGGATATTGCAATGTATGTAAATCATAACCTTTTATCGTTGGAGTAAGATAATTGCTGGTGTTGTTGGTCAGATTTATAAACAAATTTATGTCATCACCCTCTACATATTGATCACTGATAGCTGTTATACTTGCAGTAATATTGCTTGCCTGTATTACCTTAAGAGGCGGCTGGCTTACAACAAATCTGCCTGTAGGCGTCTCCTCAGCGTTTTGTATTAGCATTGTATCACCTGTTGTTGGGCTGTACGATAATAATGTATAACTCAATCGCCATATTCCAATCGGTGCATTTGAATTGGTCCGGAAATTCACGCTTACAGGAAGGCTTTGCCCATAATTGAGATTTACAGGCACTGTTGTCGAAAACCATACCGCCCTTCTGTCAGGATCAATGATCTGGATCAATGCAAGGTTAGCAGACATCAGAGGAGCAGGCCATGTATTTGCATGATATGTTAAAATAGGGGTAAGAGTTACACTGCCACCGGGTCTTATTTCGGGTAATAGCTCCGGCTCTATTCCCCATGCCGTAAGATCGCGTACAAGCCTGCGATCCGATTCAAAATTATAACCGCTGCCTACTGCCCAATCTGAATATGATGTACTCGCTATAACAGTGCCTTTACCATATTTATATTCTATCATTGATGCACCGGGGATTGGCGACCACATTGGATAAACTTTGTTAGGCCATGCCCAATGTCCTCTGTACAGCACGGGTTTTGCATTCTCAGGCCAGCCACGAATTGCTCCTTCTGTGTTTATTGTCGGGGTACTGGTAGTCTGACCCGCAAAGTATTGTTCCCAACTATTCATAGGATAATATGCAGCATTACACGCTGTGTCATCCTGCCATCCTATTGCATTTATTTCTTCTCCCTCAGGTAATACCTGATACAAGTCACCATGACTCTGCGTAAACACGATAAGTGTTCCTCCCATTGATACGTACTGTCCGAGCAACGCCTTAAATGAAGGGCTTGTGTTAAGCTGATCCAAGCCGCTTGAAGGGATAATCAGCTCGGACATCTCAGGATAAAGTGATGGGCTGAAATCTTGAGGTGCTACAAGTCTCGGAATCTCACGGAATGTCATAAGCGCAGTCAGAGGACCTACATAAGCACCATTTTCCAGAACACCAACAGGTGCGTGTTCATTAAATGAAATAGTCGTAAAAGGTGCGCCTACTGATACAAATTCGTTCTCATCAGGACAGCGATCCTGAG
>Ga0123519_10016354_pt1 | contig 10312 bp, 13 predicted proteins | sample YelNatPaOPRAMG02_FD_87396 | JGI IMG/M metagenome (GOLD analysis project Ga0123519, IMG submission 87396) | Hot spring microbial communities from Yellowstone National Park - Yellowstone National Park OP-RAMG-02 (version 2) | ecosystem: Environmental > Aquatic > Thermal springs > Hot (42-90C) ...
AAATTCTAAAAGAGGAGCGAAACGACGAGGGGTCTCATTTAAACATTTGCGAATAGTCAGTAATGAGATCGCCACGCCTGCATTCTGCAGGCTCGCGATGACAACATTGCGAATTGTGAATAGAGATAATGAGATTGCCACACTCACTTCGTTCGTTCGCAATGACGGCTTTTCTGTTGTAGTCAATATGGGATTGCCACGCACACTTCGTTCGCAATGACAACCATTGGAGTGCCAGTTAAAAAGATACTATCCCTGAAAAAATTTCAAAAAATATTTTTTTCTACTTGCATTATTTGAAATTTTTATTATATTATTATTGAAAGGAGGTGATATAAAATGGGAAATATCTTAAAAAGAGACATAAAAAATGATTATCCAATCCATATCAGGATTGCACTTCTAATCACGCTTACAGGATGGATAATGGCATTCATATTTACTCCTAAAACAGAGATAAAATCATATACCCACGAAAAACAACCTGAAATCCGCATAGATAACATCCTTCCTCCAAAGATAAAAAATATATCCCCACCACCCCAAAAGCCAAAACTTCCTGTTGCCGCTGAATCTGACAAAGAGATAGAGGATATAACAATTAATCCTAATATTAATATTATTTCTAAGACACCTGAAGTTGATTTTGAACTACCTGATACTTTTATACCATACGATAAGAAACCTGAACCTTTAAACCTTAATGAGATAAAGATAGAATACCCTGAGATTGCTTTAAAATTGAGAATTGAAGGAACTGTATGGTTAAAATTATGGGTTGATAAGAATGGAAATGTGAGAAAGGTAAAGGTTCATAAAGGGGTGAATGAAATATTAGATTCAGTGGCAGTTGAGGCATACAGACATCTCAAATTTTCACCTGCGATGCAAAGGGATATCCCTGTTGATGTTTGGATTACAATGCCTTTAACATTTAAGATGAAGAAATAAACTTGTATTCTTCTAAAATCTCTTAAATATTACTCTCAAAATATCATTCATTGTTATAAAAACTATTAAAAATAATAATATGAAAACACCTATATTTTCCAATATCTTTAATGCATTTTCCCCTGGTTTTTTCCTTGTTATCAACTGATAAAATCCAAGAATAATATGAGAACCATCAAGTGGTGGAATGGGTATTAAATTCACTATTCCAAGATTTATTGATATGAATGCAACAAAAAATATGAAATTTTTTATCCCCCATTTCATTGTCTTCTGGGTAAGATAAACAATGGAGATAGGACCACCAAGTTCTCTTGGTGATACTTTCCTTCTTATAAGCATACTCAATGTTTTGAATATCTTTAAAGATGTATCCTCAAATTGTATACTTGCTATTTTTAAAGATGATAAAATCCCGACTTTCTTTTTTATATATGGTGTTACAATTCCAATCACACCTATTTCAATAATTGAATCACCTGATAATGTTTTCGTCTTCACAGGAACTATGTAACCTTCCATTATTTCACCATTTCTTGACCATACAATCTTTAGTGTCTCACCAGGTGATTCTGCTACCATTTCCCTTATATCATCCCAGAAATATACCTTTTTTTCATTTATGGATATTATTGAATCACCCTTCATTAGACCTGTTTTTGATGCTGGACCATCCTTCTCCAATCCACCTATAACAGGAGGGAAAAGTGGGGAGATCTTATAAAATTCATCTTTCATCACTGAAAGCGTTTCAATTTTTTCTCCCCTTAGGACAACAACCATATTTTTTTCTTTTATCATATTCTCAATGTCGTTCCAGTCATTTATCTTTTTTCCATTCATATATAGAATATTATCATTTTTCATAAATACTGAAGTTGTATCATCTGGAACAACAAAAGTTGTTTTAGGTGTTTCAATACCGAGTGCAATTATGGTCAAAAAATATATAATAAAACCAGATAAAAGATTTGCGAAAGGACCACCTGCAACAACAAGTATTCTTAAAAATGGATTCCTCGAATAGTATTCATCACTTTCTCCTTTTATCTCACCTGGTTCCATACCTTTCAATTTCACATAACCACCGAGTGGAAATATTCCTATTCTGTATTCAGTTTCAGATCTTTTAAATTTTATCAAAGGAGGTCCAAAACCTATTGAAAAAACAGGTGCTCCTATCTTCGAAACTTTTGCTATTAAAAAATGTGCAAGTTCGTGAACAAATATTAAAATACCAAGTAAAATAATTGATAAAATTATAGATAAAATCATTTTATCTCCTTTATATTTTTTTCTACCCATTCTTCAATTTTTATAATATCTTCTATTCCGTATTTCTCAGGTGGATTATGCTTTGAAATCACATCTTCAACAATCCTGTGTATTTCTTTAAATTTTATCTTTTTCTGAAGAAATAGTTTAACAGCAATCTCATCTGCTTTGTTCATAACAACAGGGTATGTTTTGCCCATTCTCAATACATCAAGTGCGAGTTTTAGCATAGGAAATCTTTCAAAATCAGGTTTACTAAAATTCAGTGTCTTCACATTCAAAAGATTTAGACTGGGAAAATTTGACTCTATCCTCTCAGGGTATGTTAATGCGTATTGTATGGGTATTCTCATATCAGGGACAGACATCTGTGCAATCATAGAACCATCTTTGAATTCAACAATTGAATGAACAATGGATTCTGGATGTATAATCACATCAATCATATCTGGTGAAACATTAAAAAGTGCCTTTGCCTCATGTGCTTCAAGCCCTTTATTAAAAAGTGTTGCAGAATCTATCGTTATCTTTTCACCCATCTTCCATCTCGGATGTTTTAATGCCTCTTCAACCTTCACATCTTCAAGGTTCTTCCTCTCTTTAAAAGGACCACCTGATGCAGTTAATATTATCCTTTTTAAATCTTCCTTTCTCCCTGCTTTTAATGCCTGAAATATAGCAGAATGTTCTGAATCAACAGGTATTATAAGATTTCTATGCTCATCAGTTATGAAATCAGAGAAAGAGACAAGTATCTCTTTATTTGCCATTGCGACAATCTTCTTTTTCTCAAGTGCATAGAAGAATATAGAGTATGCAGATGTCCCTGTTGTTGCAATAAGGATTGTATCGCAAAGATCAACAAGTTCCTTGCATTCTTTAAATCCTTTTCTTATCTTGAAATTTACTTTCTCAGGAATTCTAATATCTTCTCTAAGTATACAGACATAATCTGGTTTTAATTCTTCAGTTTGAGAAAATAACGATTGAACATTTGAATATGCTGAAAGGAATACAATCTTAAATCTATCTTTATTCCTTTTTATAACATCAATAGCATTCCTTCCAATAGAGCCTGTTGAACCAAGGATACCAATCTTCTTCATCTTGCTGCAAAGAATCTGAGATAGTAATAAACTATCGGTGAGACAAAAAGGATACTATCAAATCTATCAAGGAATCCACCATGCCCTGGAATGAGGTTTGAAGAATCCTTGAGATTTGCATCCCTTTTTATCATTGATTCTACAAGATCACCAGCAGGTGCAAAAAATGCTGTAAGAACACCAAGAGCAAGGCAATCAAACCAGGATAAATATGTTGCATATAATATACAATAAATGAAACAGGCAATTATAGAAAATATTCCTCCACCAATCGCACCTTCAATTGTCTTGTTGGGTGAAATCCAGGGGAAAAATTTATGCTTACCAAACTTCCTCCCAATAAAAAATGCAGCAGAATCATTAACAAATGTGAGTGCAAAAGGCAAAAGAGCGAAACTTGTTCCAAGCCTTATTTTTATATTGAAGATATTGTAATAATCTCTTGGTGGTAATGTGAAAGGCATATTCATAAGCAATATAAGATGACTGAAAAGCCATCCAACATATATCACACCAAATAGTGTGCTTGAGATATTGAATAAAGAATTTTCTGGTTTCTTTCTGAATAATTCAGCAATACTTAGAACGAATATAAGGACAAGAGGTGTCATAACTGTGAAAATGTGCGATTGATAGTATGCATTCAAACCAAGCACCATTGCAGCAATTATACCCAATCTCTTGTATGGCTTAAGACCTCTTGATCTTAATATATCAAAGAATTCATATGAACCAAGGAATATTCCAAATTCTATTAAAGCAAGATAATAACCATTACCTGCCCACGCAATAATTATAAGGCAAGGGATGAAGAGAATAGCAGTAATCCATCTGTGGAAAAGATTTATATCCCTCCGAATCTTCTCTCCCTTGTTGAATATGCTTTTATTGCCTTAAGTAATTCTTCCTTATCAAAATCAGGCCAGAGGACATCTGATATATAGATTTCGCTATAAGCGATCTGATATAACAGAAAATTGGATATCCTCAATTCATTACTTGTCCTGATAAGGAGATCAGGGTCAGGGAGTTCAGGGATGTAAAAGAAATTTCTTATACTCTCCATATCAACCTTTTTCCCTGCTTCCACTGCTTTATTAACAGCATCAACGATTTCAGCCCTTCCGCTATAATTCATACATATAACAAGTGTTAGTTCACGAAATTTTTCTGTCTCTTTCGTAGTCCATTCAATATTCTCTTTTACATCTTCTGGTAACTCATTAAGCCTACCCATAAAAAGGACACGAACTTTTTTCTCTTTGAGATTATCTATCTCTTCCCTTATGGTCTTGGAGAATAGTTTCATTATCTCTTCAACTTCATCCTTTGGTCTTGCCCAATTCTCCGTTGAAAATGTGAACAAAGAAAGATATTTCACACCAAGGTCAAGACAGGCTTCTATTGTCCTTCTCACTGCCTTAACACCTGCATAATGCCCATAACTTCTTGGAAGGCCTCTTTTCCTTGCCCATCTTCCATTACCATCCATTATGATTGCAATATGCTGTGGTATTTTAATCATTCAATATTTCTTTCTCTTTATTTGAAATAATATCATCTATCTCTTTTATAAATTTGTCCGTTATCTCCTGTATCTTTTTTTCAATCCTTAATTGATCATCTTCTGAAATTTTTTTCTCATCTTTCATCGCCCTAACCTTCTCAATAGCCTCTCTTCTCAAATTCCTCAGAGCAACTTTACCATCCTCACCAATTTTTTTCACAAGTTTTGTGAGTTCTACCCTTCTTTCTTGTGATAGTGGTGGTATTGGTATCCTCAATTTATCATGCTCTTTTATAGGATTCAAACCTATATTTGAAGATTTTATCGCCTTCTCTATTTCTGAAAATGCATTTGCATCCCAGGGATGAACAACGAGACAATTAGGTTCTGGAGCAGTGATAGATGCAATCTGATTTAAAGGAACAATAGAACCATAATAAGAAACCTTTACATTCTGCAGAATGGATGGGGATGCTCTTCCTGTCCTTATACCAGCAATTTCATTCTCAACAACCTTTATTGACTTCTGCATCTTCTCTTTTAATTCATTTGTAATATATTCAGCCATATTACCTCCTTATTTTATTAAAGAACCTATTCTTTCACCTTTTAAGAGTTTTGCAAGATTACCTTTTTTAAAGAAGTTAATCACACAAATAGGAATCCTCATACTCATAAGCAGGGAAAAAGCAGTAAGATCCATTATACCTAATTTTTTTTCAAGTGCTTCCTCATAAGATATTGTTTCAATAAATTTTGCATCTTTAAACTTATTAGGGTCTTTATCATAGACACCATCAACCTTTGTTGCCTTTATAACCATCTTAGCATCCATCTGTAATGCCCTTAATGCAGAGGCAGTATCTGTTGTAAGAAAAGGTTTCCCTGTTCCACCTGAGAATATCATAACACCCTCAAATTCCTTAAGTGGGTTGAAATCTTCAAGAAGATTATGAACAGGAAGTCCGGATGTTATATTCACAGGCAATCCTTCTTTCTTTAAGAACTCGTAAAGTATAAGACCATTTATCATTGTTGATAGCATCCCTGTGTAATCAACCACTTCTCTTCTTATAGATTTAAAAGAACTTCCGCCCCTCAAAATATTTCCCCCACCAATAACAATACCTATTTTAATACCCATATTTATAACAGGTCTTAATTCGCCTATTATATAATTTATACTCTCTTCAGATAATGGTTCTTCCTCTGATGAAAAAGCCTCACCACTCAACTTGATTAAAACCTTATTCGGTCTATTCTCCGAGGGCATATCTTGTGAATCTCTTAATAACGATATTTTCGCCAAACTTTGATATCGTTTCTTTTAAGTATTCCTCTATAGTCTTTTGTGGTTCTTTAAAGAAAGGTTGTTCAAGAAGAACATTCTCTTTATAAAAATTTTCCAATTTGCTTTCTACTATTTTTTCAACAACATTATCAGGCTTTCCCATTGATTTTGCCTGTTCTCTATATATCTCTTTCTCTTTATTCAAAACTTCCTCAGGAACATCTTCCCTTGAAACAGCAACAGGGTTTGTTGCTGTTATCTGCATCGCTATATCTTTTGCAAACCTTAAAAATTCTTCTGTTCTCGCAACAAAATCTGTTTCGCAGTTTACCTCAACAATAGTTCCAACCCTATTCCCTGGATGTATATATGCGTATATAACACCTTCCTTTGTTACTCTACCTATTTTTTTTGCTGCCTTCGCAATCCCTTTTTTCCTTAAAATCTCTATCGCCTTTTCAATATCTCCATTTGCTTCTTCAAGTGCATTTTTGCAATCCATAATCCCTGCACCTGTCCTCGCACGGAGTTCTTTTACAAGTTCCATATCAATTTTCAACTTTCCTCCTTTTCTTTGATTTCCTCATCTATTAAAGGATTCTTTCTCCCTTCATCTATTGCAGCGGTTATTATCCTTGTAATAAGTTGAATAGATTCTATTGCATCATCATTAGCAGGTATTGGATAATCCACAAGTGAAGGGTCTCCATTTGTGTCAATCACTGCAATAACGGGAATATTCATAATATTTGCTTCTTTTATTGCATTCATTTCTTTTTTCGCATCCACAACGAACAAAACATCAGGAAGTTCGGTCATATCCTTAAGACCTTCAAAATATTTCTCTTTCTTCTCTTTCTTCGCCTTCAGTTTTGCAATCTCTTTTTTAGATTTTTTATGTATCTCTGCAAGTGCGATCTGTTCGGAGAGTTCATTGAATTTTCTTATACTCTCTTTTATTGTTGAGAAGTTTGTTAGTGTTCCACCAAGCCATCTTGTATTCACATAAAAAGCGCCAACCTTTTTTGCTTCCTCTTCAATGATTGAAGCAGCCTGTTTTTTAGTCCCAACAAAAAGGAATTTTTTACCTTTCGCTGCCTGTTCCCTCGCAAAGTAATAGGCATCATTCAATAAAGCGATTGTCTTCCTGATATCAATTATATGGATTCCCCTTCTTTCACCATAAATATATGGTTCCATAGCGGGATTCCATTTTGCCACTTTATGACCAAAATGTATCCTTGCTTCAAGCAAATCTTTCACAGTTACAATACCCAAAAAATACCTCCTTATCTTTTTGAGAATTGGAATCTTTTTCTTGCCTTTGGTCTACCATATTTCTTCCTTTCCACCATCCTTGGATCCCTTTTCAAGAAACCAGCATCCTTCAATACCTTCCTTAAGTTTGGTTCCATCTTAACAAGTGCCCTTGCTATGCCATGTATTACAGCATCTTTCTGTCCTGATGCACCACCACCTTTTGCAGTAACTTTAATATCAAGTTTACCAACAAGGTTTGTTATCTCAAGTGGCTTCATCACATCGAAGACGAAACTCTCAAATTTAAAATAATCTTTAAAATCCTTTTTATTTATTATGATCTTCCCTGTTCCAGGTGTGACCCTCACAGTTGCCCTTGCTTCTTTCCTTCTACCAGTTGCTATTATCTCATTCATTTTCAACTCCTATTTTTAATTCCTTTGGATTCTGTGCAATGTGTGGATGTTTCTCACCAGTATAGATTTTTAGTCTTTTAATCATTCTCTTCCTCAGTTTATTCTTTGGAAGCATACCTATTACAGCATTGTAAATGATGAACTCTGGCTTTTTCTCCTTCATCATCTTGAAAGATATGGTTTTAAGTCCACCAAGAAATCCGCTATGCCTGTAATACTCTTTCTGTTCCTCTTTCTTACCAGTAAGAACCACTTTATCAGCATTTATAACAACAACAAAATCACCACTATCAACATGTGGTGTGTATTGAACCTTGTTTTTTCCTCTCAAAATACCTGCAATTGTAGATGCAAGTCTCCCAAGAGGAATACCTTTTGCATCAATTAAAAACCAATCTCTTTTTACATCTTCTTTTCTTAAAACATATGTTCGCATTAAACCTCCTGCATTTTTTTATAAAATATAAAAAAATTTTACTTAATGTCAAGTGAAAAATTTAAAAAGGGATAAATTTTTATGAAACTAATTCAAAACTGCAACGAAAGGTAGATTCCTGTATTTCTCTTTATAATCAAGACCATAACCTATAACAAACTTATCAGGTATCTCAAATCCATAAAAATCAGGTTCTATCAGAGCATCCTTTTTCTTCCTCAAAAGAACACAAGTCTTTACACTCCTTGCACCTTTACCTTTTATATGTTCTATAAGAAAAGAAAGTGTCTTACCCGAATCAAGTATCTCATCAACAATAAGGACATCTCTATCTTTTAAATCTGTGAGGACCTCCCTCTCAAGGACAAGTATACTTTTCTCCTTCTCACCTTTATAAAGTGAAACAACAACAAAATCAAAATCTATCTCAATCTTCACATTCCTTACAAGGTCCGCAAGAAACATAAATGCACCTTTTAAAACGCCGATAAATACTGGCCTTTTATCCTTATATTCCTCTGTGATTTTTTCGCCTAACTCCTTTACCTTCTCTTTTATCTTGTTCTCATCTAAAAGTATCTCAATCTTTTCTTCCATATCTCTCACACAATTTTAAAAATATATAAACACCATTCATCATAGCATCTTCATCAAAATTCATATTCTCTGTATGAAGTTCCGACATTTTCCCTTCCTTTCCACCTGCGCCAAGAAAGGCAAAACATCCCTTAACATTCTTTAAATAATATGCGAAATCTTCACCACCCATTATTGGATTTGGTATCTCCTTAAAATCAAATTTACCTTTGCAGATCTCTTTTAAAACATCAACAGAGTCATTGTCATTATTAAGAACTGGATATCCTCTCCTGTAATTCAGATAATAATCAGCATCAAATGTTGATGTGATACCATCAAGTATCTTTTCAATCATAAAGGGAGATTTTTCGAGTAAATTTTCGTCAATATTTCTCACTGTTCCCATCATATAAACCTCTTCAGGTATAATATTATAAACAGAACCTGCCTTTATTGAACTTATAGTTATAACGAGTGGAGTATTCGCATCTTTTCTTCTTGATACTATTGATTGTAATGAAGTTATAAATAGTGAAGCGAGGTATATAGAGTCCTGTGTCTTTTCAGGTGTAGAAGCATGACCACCTTTACCTTTTATCCATATATCCATCTCATCAGATGCAGCCATAAATGCACCTTTTTTTGTGATGATCTCCCCTGTTTTAAGAGATGGTTCTATATGCAAACCAAAAATTCTTTTTATTCCATTTAAAACCCCTTCTTTTATCATCCCTGGTGCTCCACCTGGAATCCTTTCCTCTGAAGGCTGAAAGATGCATCTCACAGAATAAGGGAGTTTTTTTTCAATGATAATCTTTGAAACAACAAGAAGCATAGCCATATGTGCATCGTGGCCACATGCATGCATCTTATTCGGATGGATGGATGAGAATTGTAAACCTGTTTCTTCATTTATTGGTAATCCATCCATATCTGCCCTTAAAGCAATTTCAGGATTTACACCTATATCAAAGTAAAGACCTGTTTTATTACAATTTATAGGTTTTAAACCGAGTGAATGGATATATTTTTTGATAAATTCTGATGTTTTAAACTCCTCAAATGCAAGTTCGGGAATCCTGTGTAATTCTCTTCTTAATCTTATAACTTCATCTTTGTACTCATTTATTATTCTCTCTACCATTTTTTTATTTTAAATAATAAAAAGAATTTGTCAAGCAATGAATATGGGGTCAGTCATAAACCGACAACGAAGTTGTCGCCCCGAGTGAAATGAGGGGTCTCATATATGGGGTCAGTCATAAACTTTAAACCAAATGTGAATAGTCAATAATGAGATTGCCACATTCACTTCGTTCGTTCGCAATGACGGCTTTTCTGTTGTAGTCATAATGAGATTGCCACGCAACCTTCGGTTGCTCGCAATGACGACTCTTTTGTGTCATTCCGAATGAAATGAGGAATCTCATTTTCTCCCTCACATTTTTATTTTGATTTATATTTATCATAGTAGTCAATAATAATCTTACT
>Ga0123519_10016355_pt1 | contig 10311 bp, 8 predicted proteins | sample YelNatPaOPRAMG02_FD_87396 | JGI IMG/M metagenome (GOLD analysis project Ga0123519, IMG submission 87396) | Hot spring microbial communities from Yellowstone National Park - Yellowstone National Park OP-RAMG-02 (version 2) | ecosystem: Environmental > Aquatic > Thermal springs > Hot (42-90C) ...
ATAAATATTCCCGGTATTTAGATAATTTTATTAGCTCTTTAATATTTTCCGGGAGTCCTATTACTTTAAGTATTACTTTAACATCTTTTTTAAAGTGTGAATAAGGTCCCTTAACGTTTGCAACGAAAGGTGGTCAATAAAAATCTTTCTAAAAAGGATGACACTCCATATATCACCAATACGCCAATAATCACCAGCCCAATAATATTGAGCAATTGAAAATTTTTGAGAATAATAACCTTATCAATCAAAAATCTGGTCAAAAAAGGCATCGGTAGTTGCAAGCCTACGGACAAAAGCATAAACAAAAAAGCAAACAAGCCCTTCCGCCAATAGGGTTTAAGGAATTTCAGAAATCTTAGAATTGTTTGCAAGGGTTCAATTTATTATTTTGCATAAATAAACAGGCAAAATTGTTTTGACCTTGTAATAATAAGGTTGCAATTAAAAATAAACTCTATAAATTGTCTATTTATTTTACTCACGATGCCCCCCAATTTATTTTTTAATTCCTTCAGAAACTCATTTGATTAAAACTATAACCTGTTTTAATTCATTACTTTTTTTCTTTCTTATGATAAAAGTTATCTTATCGCCTGGATTTTTGTGTAGTAAACTTTTATAGGCGTCAGCCTTTTTGCTTCCTAAATCAAACCCATTGATCATAACCAATTCATCACCTTGTTCAATCCCAACACTATCAGCATAAGAATTTGGTATTATACTATCTATTACATATCTATTTTCAAAAATAAACATTTCTTCCAGATAAGGTTTGAACCCAAATCCCTTCCATCTTTTCCACCTTGAAAGGGAATGCTCAAATGGAGTGGGGTAGGCATTTTTTATCTGGTTTATTATTTTTTTATCCTTTGTTAACTTACCCAATACAACCATAAAATCCTTCATTTTAGGATGGCGCCAATATTTATTTTTGATAACCATTTTTATTGCCTTACCAATCATTTCCTTGCCATATTTTTTATCAATTTCATAAAGCAACCAAGCATATGTATTCTCCGCACCCTGATAGATCTTCTCAAATAAACTAATCCCATAGTCCTGATATGAATATTTAGAAAACCAAGCAGTATCACTCAAGCATTTATAAACATAAGGAACAATCCCAACAAGAGGGGCGTAGTGTGACCAGTCATCAGCACCTATTGCGGGAGGGTACTCATCAGAAAGAGGCTGGAAGGAAATACGCGCTAGTTCGTGGGCGATGGTGTAAATTGGACTACCTTTTTGTGGCATTAAGAAAGATTGTCGATCACTAAATTTTAGCCAGATAGTATTGAAAGAGTTTGAATAGCAATTGAATTCTTTAACAGTTATACTGTCTCGATATAAATAAACAAAAATTGTTTCAGGCAGGAATATTCCATATTGTTTGCAATAGCCATCGCGCATAATCTCTAAAAGGTTAATAAATTTAATAGCCTCTGGAGATGATATTAGACCATCGTCGTAGTATAGAGTAAAATATCTATTTTTTAATTTATGCAAAGGGAATAGAGAATGTTTTTGCCACGTTATTTCTGAAATCCCTAGGGGCTTTGCCCTTTTATCACCCCATTGGCCAAAGGCAAGTAAATCTTTTTGATACATCATACCATCTCGTTTCCTCGCAAGTGTAAAATCATAGCCGTAAAGGTCGCCAGCACCAGTAATTGCTTCCTCATTATAAGCGAGAATAAGCTCAACATCCCTATTGAGGCTATCAGTAAATTTGCAATGAAAAATGAAGTCATCTGCGATGATAATCGTATCAGAAATGAATATCGTATCTCCACTAAATTTTACTGGGATATAACTCCTATAGTATTGGAAGAACCGAGATTGAGGTGACCCCCAAAAAATCAATTTTTCTGTTTTAATTTGCTCTGAGAATTGAGTATCAGGAATTAAATTAAATTCCTCTTCCGCTATTGCATTACCCAGCATTTTATAATAATATGCCTGGGGGTAAAATCCGCCCCCATAGACAATTGTTCCTATTGAAAAAATAAATATTATCAACATATTTTATTATACTCCTTTTCATCAAAAATCAAGAACTTAAGAGAAAGGGTATGCATTTTGGGTATTACCTCATCATGAATCAAGGATTCGGAGGATTCGTCGCATCGCAAATAGCGGTAACAAAGCCAAAACAGCATGGCGGTTGTGGTTTATCCACGTCATATACTACATCATTTACCAAAATAATTTCGATCATCGCAATCACCTCCTTTCAGTCCATACTGGACTAAAAGATGCTTGCATACCCTTTCTCCATTATGTAGATATCGTTTAACAATTAAATCCAGAAGCCGAGGGTATTTATTTTTAACTAAATAAAATAAATATAAACTTGCCTCCAAGATTTTTTGCTTATATTGCAATCCTGCCACCGCACAGAGCCAGAATTCTATTGGCATTCTGGACTGTAGATAACCGATGGGCAAGAATACGGCAGCGGGTTTTTCTAAAAGGATCTTTCGGTTTCTCTTTTTTCGCTCTTAATCCCAGCGACTGATTCCCAATAATTGGAAACGTCCAAATTTTAGCAAATATGTCCTGCTTCTATTTGCATCCTTGCTTTGAAACGCTATCAAAGGACCTATCTGTGCCTGCAATGTGTTTTCTAATGCTCTTAAATTATATCGACCGCGCTGGATAAGATTGCCATAGCGGTCATATTTCAATAGATAAATCTTATTGTTCATCAATCCAATGATGTAAAGAAAGTCTAGTAAATCTTCTTTTTTCAAGCAAAAGAAATCCGCTTCAAAAAAATGTGGTTCAATGGACATATTATTATCCCCTGAAAATTTTCTGCTCCAGATCAAATCGCCATAGCGGTCATATTTCACTGTTAAAATACTATTAACCCCAGAATCAGTTTCAGTGCAGCCGGTTATATATACAGAGAGTGATTCATCAATAATCATTGCCCGAGGTACATCATTACCATGTTTTTCACCATCGTAAGTTTGGGACCACAATAAATGGCCTGATTTATCATACACAATAGTTATCCAATCATTGCCACTCTTTTCCTGCCAGCCAATACCAGTGAGATAAATATCCCCTTGATTATCAATTTTCAAATCTGATAAGCTGCTTTCTACCGACGGACTTTCATATTTAACCAACCTATTCAGCTCTCCAAGACTATCAAACAGAATAAAGAAAAAATCGTGACATACCTTGCATACACCACCGGCGATAAGCTCATTAGATTTAGTCGTTGCAAATTTTAAATTGTCAACATGAAAATTCTTCAAAGGGCATTTCTTTGCTAGGATACTTGTTCCTGATGAGGAATATTTATTAATAAATATTGTATCTGAACTAGCGCTGTTTCTATTCCAACTACCAATCCAGATATTGTCGGAATAATCCTTAATGATTGCACCGGATATCTCGGAAGTTGATTCCCGAACGAACTTACCCCATTGTGTATTACCGAGACTATCGTATTTTACCAACCGAAGATAGTGTTTATTACTTGTATCAAATCCACTTACAAGTAGGTAGGCCATCTCTTCATTATGGAGAAAATTTTCTTTTGTTACTAATATCCTCTGCCCTTCACTCATTCTAAAATTTCTGTCTTCGAATAACTTGAACCATTTAAGCTTTCCCTGCGGGTTGTATTTTGCAATTATTCCTACTGGATTTTGGTTCTTTTTTTCATACATACCAACGGTAAAGAAATTTTCAAACCCATCAAGATCGTTTATTATGTAAATGCCCGGACCGGCAGGTTCATATTCAATCTTCCACTCAATCTTTACATCCTCACAGTGTAGAAAAAAGAGGAAGATTAAGATTGGGATATACCGCGGGAAGACCCCGGTGTTTCCTTTGTGCAAAATCAATTTCATAGTGCCTCCTTTTGATTATCGCCGCGTCCTTTATATTAAATAACGAGAAAGATTCTTTAGAAACATCATCAAGGGGATTTCCCCTTAAGAACCTCTCATATGTTATTATCTCTAAATAGAGTATTTTTTTCACTTAATTTTATTATAACAGAAAAATTATCGGGTGTCAACAGCCAAGATACCTTGTGAAATTTGAGATTCAAAGAGAGAGCGGTAGTGTGGACATTTGACTAAAAGATAATCATGTGTTCCCGCCCCAACAATCTTCCCCGCATCCAACACAATTATTCTATCTGCGACTAAAATAGTTGAGAGCCTGTGTGCTATTAAAATAATTATGCGGCCCTTCTTTAGATATCGCAATGATTCAAGAATTAAATCTTCTGAATTGGAATCTATTTGAGATGTTCCCTCATCAATAATCAGGACAGCAGGATTTCTGATTATTGCTCTTGCTAATGCCAATCTTTGTTTCTCTCCTCCTGATAGCCTGATACCTTTTTCACCAATAAAAGTATCATATTGATTTGGAAGTTTGATGATGAAATCATGGGCATTAGATAATTTTGCAGCCTGTATTATCATTTCGTAACTTGCCCTGGGGTTACCCAAACTTATATTATCTCTGACTGACGCGCTAAAAAGGAACGGCGCTTGAGGCACAAGGGCCATAATGGATCTTAATGTTTTTTTATCAATCTGTCGGAGTTCTAAATTATCAAAGAAAATGTTTCCTTCATAAGATTCAAATAAGCCCAAAAGTAAATTTATCAATGTAGTTTTCCCACTACCAGTTTTGCCAACCACCGCCGTAATTTTATCTTTTTTGAAAAATAAATTAATCTTATTTAATGCCTTTTTGTCTGAGTTATAAGAAAAAGTTACATTACGGTAGACAATTCCTTTATTAATATTATTAATAGTTACCCCTTTTCGATATTCATTTGAAATAGGTTCTTCTAAAATTTGGTAAATTCGTCTTATTATTGCAACCGATTGCTGAAATCTCGTATTTGTATATATTAGGGATTGAACACTTGAAAAAAACATATTTAAATATACAATAATCACATAAATTACTCCTATAGAGGACCTTCCCTGTAAAATATCTATTCCAAGAATGTATATAATCACCCACGTGCTTATAGCGGTGAATAATGATGTAGTGTTAGAACTTAATGATCTTAAATATTCTCTTAGTACAGACCTTCTTACTAAAAATTTTAATTTCCTAACTAATTTTAAATCAAAAATTTTCTCTAAGCTGAAGGACTTTATGAAATATATAGCGCCGAAAGTTTCTTGATATTCTTGCCCTAATGTTGCTCGCATTTCCTGCGTTTCATTTGTTACCTGCTTTAGTTTGCCAATGAACATAACAGATAGTAAAATATGTGGGGGGATTAAAAGAATCATTATACTCGCGATTGTACCATTAATCGCAAATGTTGTAATGAGGATGCCTGCAACTGTAATAATATTAGTAATAAGATTAGCAAAGGTGTCTACAAACATATAGTCTAATGTTTCTGTGTCACTTAATATTCGGGTACTTAAGTAACCTGACTCTTTATCAATAAAAAAAGAAAGGGGCAGTAGTTGAATATGCTTAAATAATTTCAGCTGAATGAAGAATTTGATTTTTTGTCTGGTTGACTCAATCAAGAAATCTTGTATTAAGAGTATGACATAACCGAGTATAACATTTAGAAAATATAGGAAAAAAACACCCTTTAGCATCGGAAAATCTTTATTAGGAAGAATATTATCAATTAAGAATAGAATTAACAAAGGTCTAACGATTCTTAAACCAGAAGACAATAATGTGGTGAAAAATATGGCAGTACCTATCTTCCAATGGGGATAAACAAATGTTCTTATAAATGCAAAGAAGGTGTCAATTTCTAATTTTAAATTCAATTTCTACTATTGTAACCAGTTGATCCATTCATTTTCTAATTCATCAAGTGTTCTTCCATACAATTTGGGAAGGGTCTCAAGAAATTCATCCCAACTACCCGCCTGCTTGTAAAGAGTAATAAAAGCATCCCTGCCGTAATTTTCTATCAGAAATTTTACGAATGAGGCTGCCTGAAAATATGCTAATGTTTCGGGTAAAGAACGGAACTTCCATATGAGGGTATCAAGGGGCAATAGTTCGTTAAATGATTTCATCTGGCCTACAATACTATCAAGTTTCCATGGTTTCCGTATAAACATATAGTAAGTGGCTAGTCCTTCAACCAAAAAATCTAAAGAGCGGTCTGAAATATTATAAGCAATTGAATGTACTATTTCATGATAGCTTAGTGCTGGAGAGATTATTGTTATCGGTTTACCTGGAAAGCATGTGCCCCCAGCCGGTTCTTTTTTGTTTTGCAGAAGGCCGGATTCCCTTTTATCTTTACAAAGATAGAACTCGACAGGTTCAGTCGGTGATACTTTTAATTCTTTAGATACAGCTTCATAAAAACTATCAATATCGGCGAGTGCACTATCACTAATCTTTTGATTAGTATAGATATCGAAGTATTTTGTTTTAATTGTTTCCCAACCCTGAGTAAACAAACTCAGGGGAGAAGCAATAAAAATCTGATGGTCTTCTTTTACCAGGAGGGTATATTTTTCCATCAATTTCTCTTTTCTGTCCTGTGTCCAAGCGGTTGTCAGCGCCGCATAGTATTTAATCGAATTATATGTCCTCTTTTCTATTTTAGTAATTTCCATTTTGAAGTTTCTGATGATCCCGCACCAGCGAATAAACGTAGTGGAATCCATCGGTTTCCTTTGGTACTTAGAGTTGTAGAATTTGAGGTATTCAGCGTAATTACCACTATAACCGGTATTATAAAATGTCTGGCATGCTTCTTTAACTTCGCTTAGTTCTCTCTCTTCACTGGTAATTAGGTGAAGGCATGAAACTAACCATAAAACTGTAGTAAAAATAAGGAAATTGGGATATCTCTTTAATTTAATATGAAAATTCATAGTTGTTCTCCTTTTTAAGACTCCCCTGAAGAAAGAACCCCCCATTACAGCCTTACCTATGGTATATAAACATAAAGGCCATCACACTCGACTGTCGCTCCAAAATTTAATTCGGGACAACATGTGCACGGTGACGGCGGTTTATTCCCAGCAACTGTGTGCGATGAATTAAGGAGCCTGATATGAGCCATAATTATCACCTCCTTTCATTTTTCGTTTTGTTTTGATAAAGAAGATGGGGGGTTCTTTCTTTCAAATATTTCTCCAACCTTTTATCTAAATAATCAATGCCCACCAAATCCCTCAAAAAAGCGTAGCCGAAGATGTCTATCTCCTTTAACCTTTTTGCGAGATTACAAGACGACTCTGAAATAGGCTTATTATTTTCCAATGAATCACCTATATGGCAACCTCCGCCACATATGAACCTGGCACAGCATATTTTACAGGGTACCCTTCTATCAGATAAAATTTGTGCATATTTTTCTTGGAATTTATGGTCATAGAAACCAAAAACTAAATCCCCTATTTTATAGGCATCCAACCCAATGAATACACCGCAAGGATAGATTTCACCTCCAGGGGAAATTGCAACTTGGAATTGTCCCATACCACAGCCTAAAGGTTTTTTCCACCTCAGATGCAAATCTATAATGTTCCCCATATTGGTTATAGAACGTGATGGGTCATCTACGAATTTCTTAATCATGTATTTTGTAAAGGAGAGATAATTTTTTACATATTCCTCTTCCTCCAAGGTACCATGCGCGATTCCATAAATATGATAATCACAGAATGTATTAGGAGCAGATTTCCCAAATGCTATTTTTCTTATCCCAAGAGAGAACAAATGCTCCGCAACTTTTATCATATCCATATTGTACCTCGTAATTGTTGTGCGGATCAGTACATTGTTAGAGTAGCCATTGTCTACAAGCATTTTCAAATTTTTTACTACGGTATTATATGAGTCTTGACCATTTGCAAATGGTCTAAGTCTGTTTTGGATATCAGGGGGGCCATCCAAGCTGTAGTTTAGATATATTAAATGGTCTTTTATAAATTGTAATATTTCTTTATTCATAATTGTGCCGTTTGTAGAAAGCAGAAAAATGATTTTCTTCTTATGTTTATAGGCAACTTTTTCTGCATACTGCACGGTGGCCTTTATTGTAGGGAAATTTAGTAGTGGTTCACCGCCAGTGAAGATAATAGAGCATACCCTTGAGTCACCTGAATGTTGCAATAAAAAGTCTACAGATTTTTGTCCTACATCAGTTGGCATGAGAGTGTGTTTTTCAAAGAAAGCACCTTTGTTGGCAAGGCAATATATACACTTCATATTGCATTCCTGGGAGACGACTAACATTAATTGCGTTATATTTTGATGAGAATCTTTCGTCTGGGATGAATAATCTATTTTGTTTTCTTTACTAGTACCGAGGATACCCAATTTCAATAAAGTTGTCCTTAATTCTGCAATTGCATCAGCATCGTACTTATTTTTTACGATTGAATATGGCAAGGTGAAAAGATCAAAAGCCATGTTATCTAATTCATAGATTTCGAGCGTAGATGCTATAAATGCTAACTTTTTTTCTTCAACTTCAAAGATATGTACCTCAGCTGGATCATATGGCAGTGTCGTCTGACTTTCAAATTTATTTGTATTATTTATTCCCATTTTATTGCGCCTCCAATTAAGTCTTTGAAAGTCCCTTAAGTAGTTTTTTAATAAGATTATCTTCGTGAATGGAAGCAATTTTTACCCTACCCGATAGGTAAAGTTTTGTAATGGGAACGCCCCGGCAGTTCTTAATGCTTATTTTTATTTCTACAGTTCTACCCCCCTCGTTTGACTCTACAATTTCTCCTATTTCCTTAACTTCCCCATCAAGTAAGGGATATTTAGGAAATGGGCAGGCATTTAAGTAAATTTTACACTCGGATCCCTGCTTAATTTTGAAAACATCTTCTTCCCTGACACGGCAAGAAAAGTAGATGGCACTTAAATTGTACAGTTCAAATAGAACATCTCCTTCATCAGTTTTTTTCCCCGCAAATAATGCAGTTGGCAGATGGCATAGGCCACTAATAGGTGCGTAGACAACAGATTTATCAATTGCTTCCTCAGTGTCAGCAATTTTGCTTTTAATCAGTTCAATCTCACGTTTTTTTTGGGTTATTAGCTTCTCGTATTTTCTTTTTTGCATTTCAATGCTATGTTGATAGGTATCGTATATTGCAAGTGCAGCTAAATAGTTTCTTTTTTTATCATCGCGTTCACATCTACTTATCATTCCCTTAACGAAGAGAGTCTCAGCGATGCTATACTTTTCAGTTGCTTCGTCAAGATGAATTTTTAGTTGTTGAAGACTTACATTTCCCCCGTATGATTCAAACATATAATTTTGAGCCAATAGATTTGCGGCTTTATTTAACTCAATCAATTCGTCTTGAAGATTCTGATACTCAGTGTAGAGAGAAAATAGCTCTCTTTGTATTTTTCTTGAATCAATGGTGAGCAATTTGTCACCGATTTTAACTTCTTGACCTTCTTGGATAAATACACTGTCTATTATTCCACTTATATTAGCGCATATTTTTATTTTATTCTCTGCATCAATATATCCAAAAGCTATTACCTCGCTCTTCGTGCTTATTTCTAAAATCACTAAAATGTTAGATAAGCCAAGCAACGAAATAGGAATAAGCACATTCACTGCTTTCTTCACTGAAAGGTTCCGAGGAACCCCAAATTTCATCTTTTATTCTACTCCTGTGCTCTCGACTGGTCCGTAGCACGACTTTTTTGAAGGATCCTTCTCGCTATAGGTTGGTGATTCAATCACGCATCTTGCCGATGCGGCCAACCCACAGGGGTCAGGACCGGAACCGGAATCTGGTCTATCTGGTAACAAGCCGAAGACGATACTGCGTTTCCTGCAAGTTCCGGATTCAGTGTCGGGACGATACTGCGAATGTTCTGGTCTTTCTCGTTTTTCTGGTCTATTTGGTTTATCTGGTTCCATAAGCCACCCTTCAGAAGAAATAAAAGAAACCCTTACAGTTACAGTAGAAAAACCCGAAAAAGAAGGTATTGAAGATATTGTTGGTGATAATCCGCGTAGAGTTAAGGTAGGAAGGTAGGTAGGTAGGTAGGTAGGTAGCTGCTACTGATTCCCATTACAAGCATAGTCCATTATATTCAAAATAAGATTTTTGTCAAGAGGCAAGTGCAATGCTTAAAACCCCCTGATTTTATGCAGTTTTGCGAGGATTTGGGTCTTAAGATTGTAGTAAAAAATTTGTAGCATATTTTCAAAAATTTTTAGAAGCGATATATATGTGTGAATAACCTTGAGGCTTAAGTCTAAAAAAGAACCAGCAGATGAGTTTCGTGCGACTGAAGTCGGACGCTACAGAACTTGGTTAAAAGGTTAAATAT
>Ga0123519_10016356_pt1 | contig 10311 bp, 9 predicted proteins | sample YelNatPaOPRAMG02_FD_87396 | JGI IMG/M metagenome (GOLD analysis project Ga0123519, IMG submission 87396) | Hot spring microbial communities from Yellowstone National Park - Yellowstone National Park OP-RAMG-02 (version 2) | ecosystem: Environmental > Aquatic > Thermal springs > Hot (42-90C) ...
AAGGATGAGCGGATACACGCCAGGGGAGGATATAGAGATAGAGGTGACAGGTATAAGGCCAGGAGAGAAGCTGAAGGAGGAGATGCTGACAGCGGCGGAAGGGCACAAAGCGACGAAGCACGATAAGATATACATAGCGCCATTGGAGCACAAAGTGCCGGAAGGTCTTGAAGGAGAGATAGAGGAGCTTTGGGTTTTGGCGAGGAGGGGAGACAGGGAAGGAATCAAGCGCAAACTGAAAGAGCTGATTCCAACTTACACGCCGTGGTCTCTAGATAAATGAGTGAACAGAGATTTTATATAAAGCCTCTAAAAAGCGAGGATTTAGATTCCATAGTTTCTATACATTTGGCTGCATTTCCTGACTCTGCTCTTTCAATGCTCGGTAGGTCGGTTGTTGAACGTTATTATAAATGGCGGCTTCGGAATACCTTGCAAACCATTCGGATAGGGGCGTATATCGGCCAGTCTTTGGTAGGGTACTGTATTGGCGGCGCTCAGGAAGAATCATTGGTTGATTTTGTGCGAGAAAATAAAAATTTTCTGGTTTGGCAAGTTTTATTGCATCCACAGGTTTTTCTTTCTTCAACGGTGTTTTGGCGCGCTAGGCCTATGTTAAGGAGATTTCTGAGCCTACTCGAAGTTTTTCGGGAACGCAAAAAAAAAGTATCAAATGACCCCTTATCGGTGTGTATTTTGGTTATAGCCGTGCATTCTTCTTTCCAGGGAATGGGAGTTGGCAAAGCCCTTATGGCCGAAGCAGAGAATATGTCCCATTGCCTGGGAGCACGTCGGATGTATTTGACGGTAAGACCTGACAATCATCGTGCGATCGCATTTTATGAAAGGCTTGGATGGGTTAAAGCGGTTCAGGAAGGTTTTTGGGATGGTAGAATGTATAAAATCCTTTAGCCGTTGGTTTGAGCGTGTGAGCATTTCTAAACACCACTTTTTGGGAGTGAGGTATGCGGGTTGCCGAGGTGTTGTTGGAAAAGATAAACTCTAGAAAAGCGGCTGTCACGGTTGTGGGCATGGGATACGTGGGGCTGCCGTTAGCTGTGGCGCTGGCCCAAGCCGGGTTTGCTGTGAGTGGTGTGGACCTTGATAAACAGAAAGTTGAGGGTATAAACAGCGGCCGGTCTCACGTGACGGACGTTCCCTCCGAGCAGTTGGCTGCCCTAGTGGCAAAAGGTGCTTTGGTTGCCACAGCCGACTATGCTCCGGTTGCTCGCTCGGATGCCAGCATAATATGCGTTCCGACGCCTTTTGGCCGTGCGAAGCAGCCGGATTTGAGCTATATAACCAGCGCGGCTGAGGGCATCGCGAGGTACCTTCCGGATGCAGTGGCTTCCGGGCTGTTCCCCATAGTTATTTTGGAGAGCACTACCTATCCTGGCACAACGGAGGATATAGTGCTGCCGATTTTGGAACAGACCGGTTTGCGCCACGGCGAGGATTTTCTGCTGGCTTTCTCTCCGGAGCGGATCGATCCCGGAAATCCCAAGTTTAACGTGAGCAACACCCCCAAAATCGTGGGGGGAGTGACTCCGGAGGCCACCAAAGCCGCCTCGTCTTTATACTCGTGCATAACACAGCAGGTTGTTCCCGTGTCTTCTCCACGCGTTGCGGAGATGGCTAAGCTTTATGAGAATATCTTTCGCCATGTAAACATAGCGCTGGCGAATGAGATGTCCATCCTGTGCCAGGACATGGGCATCGATATATGGGAGGTTATAGAGGCGGCTTCCACCAAACCTTTTGGCTTCATGCCTTTCTATCCGGGTCCCGGCGTCGGGGGGCACTGCATCCCCGTTGACCCGTTTTACCTAACTTGGAAGTTGACGGAGCTCGATAGGAAAGCCAGATTCATAGAACTGGCTGGCGAGATAAATGACCGCATGCCTTACTGGGTGGTAGATCGGCTGCAAAATGTTTTAAACGATCGCCAGAAGAGCCTTAAAGGATGCCGGGTTTTGGTGCTTGGGGTGGCCTACAAGCGCGATATCGGGGATGTTCGGGAATCTCCCGCATTGAAGGTGATGGAGTATCTGGTGAAGAAAGGAGCCTTGGTTCGGTATCACGATCCTTACGTGCCGAAGTTTAAGACTTCCGTTGGTGAGTTCAATTCGGTGCCACTTACCGATGCCGAGCTACAGGATGCCGACTCTGTGGTGATATTGACCGACCATTCCTGCATTCCCTACGATAAGGTGGTGAAGCTCAGCAGGTTGGTGCTGGACACGAGGAACGTTCTTAAGGGCTTGCAGGCGGAAAATATAGTTCGTCTTTAGGGGCGTGCGCGGTGTATCCAGCGGCAAAACGATTGTTTGATATCGTTTTTGCGCTTTTGGGGCTTGTTTTGACTTTACCCCTTTTCGCTGTTATCGCGTTTTTGATAAAGCGCGATTCGGAAGGCCCCGTTTTTTACCGCGCACCCAGGGTTGGCAAGGACGGCAAGCCTTTCAAAATGCTTAAATTCCGGACGATGGTGGCAAATGCGGATAAGATAGGCGGACCGTCTACTGCCAACGATGACCCAAGGATTACCAGGGTAGGGAGGTTTCTGCGCCGCTACAAGCTGGATGAGTTGCCGCAACTGATAAACGTGCTAAAAGGCGAAATGAGTTTTGTGGGGCCGCGCCCGGAGGTCCAGCAGTACGTGGATATGTACACTGAGGAGGAGAAGGCCATTTTGACAGTGAAGCCCGGGATTACAGACTGGGCTTCACTTTGGAACTCCGACGAAGGGGCGGTGCTTGCCGGCAGTCCCGATCCCGAGAAGGCATATCTCGAGCTGATTCGACCGACTAAGATAAAACTGCAGCTCGAATATGTGCGGAGGCGGTCGTTTCTGACGGATTTGGGGATTTTGCTGCGCACAGTTATGGCGGTGGTGTGCCGGTCAACCTCGCCGGCTGTGTCTGGTGAGGGAGAGGAAAGGCATTCAAAGGATGGATTGTAAGTTGATTGCGACATCGAGAGGTGCGCATCGCATTTATAGAGAAGTTTGTTTGTTTATCTTGCAGGGGTGCCGGTTGTTGGAGGCAGTTTTACAATTACGCATGCCTATTTAGCAACCAAGCCAGAGATCACTAATGTATGAAAGGGGCGACCATGAGCCAAGGCATAGAAATCCGGGTTACGGCAAGGTCTGAACCGAACCTTTCGGTCTTTAGAAACATGTACTACGCCATGCTCCGTATCCGCCGTTTTGAGGAGCGCGTGGGAGAGTTAATAGAGGCCGGTGAGATTAAAACCCCATGTCATCTCTGCATAGGCCAAGAAGCAATTCCTGTAGGAATTTGTGCGATGTTGGACCGAAGAGATTACGTTTGGGGGAATCACCGTTCCCACGGTCACTACTTGGCGAAAGGCGGGGATTTGAAGGCCATGATGGCGGAGATCTACGGCAAGGTAACGGGATGTTCGAGAGGCCGAGGAGGATCAATGCATTTGGTAGATCCGGACGTTGGTATTCTCGGGACAGTGCCTTTGGTGGCCGGAACCATACCTTTGGCCGTTGGGGCTGGCCTTGCCTCGAAACTGCGTGGAGACCGCAGGGTTTCTGTTTCGTTCTTTGGAGACGGAGCAACGGATGAAGGCCACTTCTACGAATCGCTGAATTTGGCCGCCCTTTATAGACTACCGGTCGTTTTTGTCTGCGAAAACAATTTCTATTCCACCCACATGCATATTAGTGAGCGTCGAGCCAACGGTAATATCTGCAACGTTGGCGATCTTTACGGGGTTCCCAGCAAGCGTATTGATGGGAATGATGTTTTCGAGGTGTACCAAGCTGCAAAAGAAGCGGTGGAACGTGCCCGTAGCGGTTACGGACCAACTTTTTTGGAATGTCTTACTTACCGGTGGCGTGGACATGTGGGGTCGGCTCTGGATTTGGATGTGGGTATCACTCGGAGGCAGGAGCTAAAAGAGTGGCTCAGAAGAGATCCGATAGCTCGAGCAAAAGCACGCTTGATTGAGTTGGGCTTATCTGAAAACGAGCTTGTCCAAATCGAGGAGAGTATAGTGGCCGAGATCGAAGAGGCTGTTGCTTTTGCTCGGGAGTCTCCTTACCCGGATGAAAGCGAGGTTTCGACTAACGTATTCAGTGATGAAGGCGCAAAAAGGTAAAATGCGGTTGATTAGCTATGCCCAAGCTATCCGTGAGGCTCATTTCCAACTGCTTTCGGAGGATCCCCGGGTGTTTGTGATTGGCCAGGGGACTTGGAGCCCTTGGTATGCTGGTACAAGTCTTAAAGACCTCGAGAAAAATTTTGGTCGCGATCGGGTTATCGATACCCCCGTCTCGGAGAATGCTGTAACGGGGGTTGCAGTAGGCGCCGCTATCGCCGGGATGCGACCAATAGTTTTTCACCCCCGTATGGATTTCATGTTGCTGGCGGCCGACCCAATCATCAATCAGGCTGCTAACTGGTCATACGTGTTTGCTGGTCAGGTTAATGTTCCTGTTGTTATCCGTTCGGTGATCAACCGAGGCGGAGAGCAAGGGGCTCAACATTCACAGGCTCTTCAGGCCTTTTTTGCGCATGTACCAGGTCTCAAAGTTGTGATGCCAAGCACTCCGTATGATGCCAAGGGCTTGCTTATTGCGGCAGTTAACGACGGGAACCCAGTGGTTTATATTGATGACCGCTGGCTGTATGGCGAGATAGGTGTTGTTCCTGAAGAGATGTATGAGGTCCCCATAGGTAAGGCTGCGGTTCGACGTGCCGGTTCCGATGTTACGATCGTTTCGACTTCTTATATGTCAGTACAAGCAGTGAGAGCCTGTGAAATTCTAGCTGGGTGCGGAATTGATGCTGAAGTTATCGATCTACGTTCTATTAAGCCATGGGATAAAGAACTTGTTTTTGAATCGGTGTCCAAGACCGGCAGGCTCGTTATAGTGGATGCGGCGTGGAAAACATGCGGTGTGGCCGCCGAAATCGCAGCAAGTGTTGCCGAAGAGGTTTTCAATTGTCTGAAGGCACCGATCGCTCGGGTTACTCTTCCAGATGCTCCTGCACCGACAAGCGCTCGGTTGGAAAAGGCTTACTATCTTGACGCCAATGCTATAGTTTCAACCGTGGAAAAAATTTTGTGCATGTAAGGAGGAATTTCGTGCGCTACAGGGTACCTTTTGTCGATCCGAGGACGCATTACCTTCGCATCAAATCGGAAGTTGATGCCGCTATTGTAGATTGTCTCTCCAAAGGAGATTTGATCTACAGGCAACAATTGCGGCAGTTTGAAGAAAACTTTGCGGCTTTTATTGGGGTGAAGTACGCCGTAGGGGTGAACAGCGGCTACCACGCCCTCCATTTTGCCCTGTTGGGGGCCGGGGTTGGCCCTGGAGACGAGGTCATAACGGTTGCGCATACGTTCGTGGCAACGGTTTCAGCAATCGTTCACTGCGGTGCCAAGCCGGTTTTGATCGATGTGCGCGATGATTACAACATGGACCCCGAGCAGATCGAGCGGGCTATTACTCCCAGGACCAAGGCCATCCTTCCCGTGCACCTGAACGGCCGCGTCTGCGATATGGATGCCATTATGGATATCGCCGAGAGGTACAACCTGAAGGTGGTTGAGGATGCCGCTCAGGCGATAGGCGCTACGTACAAAGGCAAAAAGGCCGGCAGTTTTGGCGTTGCCGGTTGCTTCAGCTTCTACCCGTTCAAGATTCTTGGGGGCTTTGGCGATGGGGGCGCGCTGACCACCAACGATCCCCATATAGCGCGCATGGCAACCCTCCTGCGCTACAACGGCGAGGATCGGGAAACCGGCGAGTACCACTATCACGGCTACACCGCTTTGCTGGATAATGTTCAGGCCGCGGTGCTGGATGTGAAGCTGAAGTACCTCCCGGGGTGGATTCAGCACCGCCGGATGATCGCCCAAATGTACAGAGAACGACTTGAGGGTGTTGGCGACTTGCGCCTTCCGCACTATTGCGAAGACCATCAGTTTGACATTTATCAGAACTACGTGATACGCACCAAGCATCGGGACGAACTGAGGCAGTACCTGCGCGAGAACGGGGTGGAGACATTGGTGCACTGGCCAAAGCCGATGTGGGAGCACAAAGGCCTTAATCTGGAGAATCCGAACCTTCCGGAGACGGAAAGCATCTGCCGCGAGGTAATCTCTTTGCCTATGAGCGCGGAGACCACCCCCGAACATGTTGAAATAACCACCCAGTGCATACGCGAGTTCTTCGCTGGGAGGGCTTGAGAGGTGGCGCTTGGGTTGAGTTCACGGGCGGCGCGCATCGTGCAGTCTGAAATTCGCGCCATGTCCATAGAGTGCGAGAAGGTTGGCGGCATAAACTTGGCTCAGGGGGTGTGCGATACAGAGGTGCCGCTCCCGGTGCGGCGCGGTGCTCAGCAGGCGATAGAAGCCGGTGTTAACAGCTACACCAGGTACGACGGTTTGAGAGAGCTTCGTGAGGCTATTGCTGCCAAAATGCGGGCTTACAACGGCATAGATGCCGATCCGGAAACCGAGATTACTGTAAGCGCAGGCTCTACGGGGGCGTTTTACTGCGCCTGTTTGGCCTTGCTGAACCCGGGCGACGAGGTCATCCTTTTTGAGCCTTACTACGGTTACCATGTGAATACGATTTTGGCGGTTGAGGCAGTGCCTGCTTACGTGACCATGCACCCCCCGGATTGGAGTTTCGACCCGAAGGATCTGGAGCGCGTTGTTACCGAGCGCACCAAGGGCATAATGGTGAACACGCCCGCAAATCCGTCCGGCAAGGTTTTCTCCCGGGAGGAGCTGGTTGCAATATTGGAGTTTGCTCAGCGCCATGATCTGTTTGTTTTCACGGATGAGATATATGAGTATTTCCTCTACGACGGGCGCACACACATAAGTCCGGGTTCGCTTCCTGGAGCTTGGGAGCGGACGATCACGATCTCCGGGTTTTCGAAGACTTACAGCGTTACGGGGTGGCGCGTTGGGTACAGCGTGTGCCACTCGCGGTGGGCGCAGATGATAGGTTACATGAACGACTTGATCTACGTGTGCGCTCCGGCTCCTCTTCAGTGCGGGGTGGCTTCCGGCATTCGGGAACTGACCCCGGAATTCTACGTCGAGTTAGCGCGAGAATACGCATCGAAGCGCGACCGCATCTGCGGGGCGTTGGATAAAGCCGGGCTTACACCTTACGTTCCCCAAGGCGCTTACTACGTTTTGGCCGACGCTTCCAAGCTTCCCGGTAACAACAGCAAAGAGCGCGCGATGCACCTTTTGGAAGCCACCGGTGTTGCCAGCGTGCCGGGTGAGGCCTTCTTCCACGGCTCTGAAGGCGATACCCTACTGCGCTTTTGCTTCGCGAAGGACGACGCAGAGCTTGATGAAGCCTGCCGCCGCATCGAGCGGTTGGGGAAATCGGTGTAATATGAAGTATGGGTAACCAACCAGGCAAGCCGTTGTCGGACGACTACAGCTCCGTAACGGAAGTTCCGGGCGGCCCGGCTACTAAGGAGCAACTTCGCCGGTTGCACAACCGCTACCGTGTTGCGCTGGAGTATTCTGCCGGCCGGCGGGTGCTTGAGGTGGCCTGCGGGGCCGGCATGGGCTTGGGCTATCTGGCGAAGGCGGCTGATTTCGTGGTCGGCGGTGATTATACAGAGCGGCTGTTGTGCTTGGCGAAGGAGCACTACGGAGATCGGATGCCATTGGTGCGGCTTGATGCCCAAAACCTGCCGTTCCGTGGTAGTGCGTTCGATTTGGTTGTTATTTTCGAGGCGCTGTACTATTTGCCGAATGCTTCCAGTTTTGTGGGGGAAGCATATAGGGTTTTGGCGCCTGGGGGAATGCTGGTTATAGGAACTGTAAACAAAGACGCACCCGGATTCGTTCCGAGCCCTTTCAGCACGCGGTACTTCTCGGTTCCAGAGCTTTGTGATTTGGTGGTTCAAAAAGGCTTTGAACAGCCGTGCTTCTTTGCCTCTTTCCCGATAGGGAAGCGGGGTTTGAGGGATTGGGTTCTATCGGTGCTTCGGGAGGCAGCCGTTAGGTTGAGGCTGATTCCGAACACTTTGGAGGGAAGGGCGCGGCTGAAGCGCTTGTTCTACGGAAGCCTTTTGAAGCTGCCTGCTGAGGTGCACGACGGGATGGTGGACGAGCCGGCTTCTGTGGAACCTATCCCAGGAGAGGTGCCTGATAGGGGCCACCAAATTGTGTTCTGCATTGCTAGGCGGGGCGGCTGAGCCGAGTTTTGGTGCGGGGGGCTGTTCGGCAAATCGCTTTCGGTATCCGCTTGCGATTTCCTCAGAGCTAAGAAAGGAGTTTCTCCATTTTTAGAGAAAAAAGAAGAGGAACCTTCTGAAAGCGCTTGGTGCAACCAGGCTTTTTGGTGGTCCGTCTAAAAGAGGAGAACTCTTCAAGAAAAGCTTTTCAAGGGAGTGTCACAATGAGCAGTGATGGCAAACGAGATTTCAGTTCCATGAGCCGAAGGGAGCTTTTGAAAGCTTCTGCGGTTGTTGGAGCAGGGGCGTTTTTGGCGGGTTTGTCGGCTCCTTCGGATCTTTTTGCGGCTAGGACCGACAGCCTGCCTCTGCGAGTGCTGGGCCGGACGAAGTTGAGGCTGACGGCGATGTGTATGGGCGGCATCGGGTTGGAGGATCCGGCGGTTTTGGAGCATGCTTTGGATGTGGGCTTTAACACGATCCATACCGCTCCGGGGTATGTTGGCGGCCGCAGTATTCGTGCCGTTGGCGAGGTTATGAAGAAGCGGAGGAAGGGCGTGGTGCTTCTCCTTAAGGGAGAGCCAAGCAGCATTGATGAGTCGCTCAAGATATTAAACACCACTTGGGTTGAGTGCATAATGCCGCAGACGGATACTCCGGAGCAGGCCGCGGATCCGAAGCGCCGAGAGGACTTCATGAAGGCCAAGGCTGCCGGTAAGGTCCGCTTCATGGGATGCGCAATACACACACGCATCCCGGAGGTGCTTAAGGCAGTGGCCGCCCAGAAGTACTACGATATGGCCATGATCGTTTACAATCCCGCTTCTGGCAACACCGCAGAAAAGACCGCCTTGGATGAGGCAATTGCTGAAGCGAAAAAGATCGGCATGGGCATAGTGGCAATGAAGTCTGTTCGCGGAAGGAGTGCGGAGGAGCAGACTGCTTGTGTCCGCGCTTTGCTTACCGATGCCAGGATCGATGCCGTGGTGAAAACCTTCAGGACGCACCAGGACGTGGACCACTTCCGCGAGATCACCATGCAGATGAAAAATCTGCCCAGAAGCGCCAGCCGCACCGAAGCGGGAGAAATGCTTGCCGGATGGGCGTGCGTGGCCTGCGGAAACTGCAAAGTATGTCCGAAGGGCATACCGGTGGCCGACATCCTGAGGTTCCGCATGTACTTTGAGGAGTACGGATGGCGCGATTACGGCCGGGAGCAGTATGCATCGCTTGCATCGCATCAGTTGGCGAGCAACTGCGATGGATGCGGTCTGTGCGTTAAGAACTGCGGCAACCGCATAAACATTCCGCAGAGGCTTGCTGAGGCACACGCCATGCTTGCGTGAGTGTTCGCATGGCGCAGTGAGATTGCAGGGGGCCGCTCTGACCTTTTAAGCGTTGGGGCGGTCCTTCTGTTATCTGAGGGCGTTTTACCCGGTGATTAAAGCTTTTCCTCCCTGCCCGGGGGCAGAATCTTTACGTTTGGGTGCATGCCTTCAAAGGGCTTTTCTGCAGTTGTGTGGATGGGTATGAGGGTTTTGGGATTGAGGTTTTTGATCACTTCCTCCAAGTGCTTGCGGTTTATATGCCCGGATGTGTGGGCATGCTCAAGCTGCAGGCCGCTCAGCTCCAGCCAGTTCAGCAGTATTTTGTGGCTGAACTCCATCTCTTCGTTGAAAGGTTCGGCTTTGCCGTATATGTAAATGCCTTCCATGCGCTGTTCCATCTGCAACATCTGAAGAAGGATTCCGGGGCCGTTGGATGTTATAATCACATACTCATCCGGGTTTTGGAGGATATGATTGCGGCCGTGCGGTCCCCAAATGAACAGCTCGTCGGGCAGTGAAAGATCGTCTTCGCCGATGGTTTCCTTGGTTTTGGTTATCCTTAGGCGCTGTTGAGCAATCAGCCGCGCCTCGTGGCCCTGCCTTCCGTACCATGCGGCTTCCACAAACAAGCCGTTCTGGTGGTTGGCAAGCTTTTGGTACGCTTGTTCAGCGGGGGCGAAGCACTGTTTGTGCCATTTGGAATCTGAGCGCAGTTTCGTTCTGGATAGGAGGATACGGAAGCAGTTAGGTTCCGGCAGGTTGGGGACGATTTCTCCGTCCGG
>Ga0123519_10016360_pt1 | contig 10309 bp, 10 predicted proteins | sample YelNatPaOPRAMG02_FD_87396 | JGI IMG/M metagenome (GOLD analysis project Ga0123519, IMG submission 87396) | Hot spring microbial communities from Yellowstone National Park - Yellowstone National Park OP-RAMG-02 (version 2) | ecosystem: Environmental > Aquatic > Thermal springs > Hot (42-90C) ...
CAAAATGAGGATCGCCGCCCTGGAGGAAAGACCATGACAGAGTCATTCAACGCTCCGCTCGACCACCTCGTCGCGCAGTACCTGAGTCTCGAAGAGCTTGCAGTCATGGAAGAATTGCTTGAGCTGTGCGGAGCCAGTATCGATACGAGAGCACTGCCTCTGCTCGAGCGGCGCTTGCATGAGGAAGAAGCGCGTGCAAGGGCGTTGGGAGCACGAGGATACGTTCGTATGAGAGAAAAGTGCGAACAGAGAGTTTCCTGCCTCAGACAACTCATTGAGGCACTGGAGGGAATGGACCATGACAGCCTGGAAACGCAACACGAATGGCTTGCAGAGAGCGGCACAACAGAAAGCAGAGAGGACCAAACAGCGGGCTGAGGAGACCATTGCACGGTTCATCAGAGAACGACGTCCCATCACGTTCAAGGGAGTAGCCCAGGCGGCTCAGATCTCGACAGCTTGGCTCTATGCCAACGAAGACATCAAAGAGCGTATCATCCATCTGCGCTCGCAACAGGCACCCAAGGCGCAAATGGCTGTCCCTGCGCGTGAGCAGGCATCCAATGCTTCCAAAGAGAGGATGATCGCTGCTCTCCAGAAGCGGGTCAAAGAGCAAGCTGCCGAGATTCGGGAACTGAAGCGGCAACTCGAGGTCGTGTATGGACAACTTACCAAGCAATAGCTCGAAAAAGGCTCTATTACTCAAAACTTATCTATGGTACAATACGGAGGACAAGCTTCACGCTTATCCTCCTGAGTATATCTACAACGTACAGAGACTGGTTTCAAGCGGGTGGAGTGGTTTCCAGTACAGATTTGATACCTTATACCACCAGTTCGTGATTCCAGTATAGCATACTCTTGTCCGGTTGTAAAGCCATCCTATATCCACGGATTAAGAAAGGCGAGGATGCAGAAGCATCCTCGTTGGTGCTAGTCCTCTGGTGGCTGTGGCGGCTTTCCCTGCTTCAAGGTGGCGCGAGATCAGCACATTATTGCACGCACGTTTCCCCCACTGATGTTGAGAATGGTGCCGGTGCAAAAACTGGCCGTTGCGAGATACAGGACGGCCTCCGCTACTTCCCACGGCTCGCCCAATCTGGCCAGCGGCACCCCTCTCTGGGCAAGTTCCATCCGTTCCGCACTTTTGAAATCAGTGCCGAACTCTCTTGCACGCTGCTCCATCAGGACTTCGACCAGCGGTGTCCTGGTCATGCCGGGCGCTACTACATTCACGCGGATGCCGTCTGAAGCCAGCTCCCGTGCCAACATTTTGGCGAAGCAGTGGGTCGCTGCCTTCGCTTGCGCGTAGGGGCCGAGGCCAGCATCAGGCTGCAGCGCCTGGTCTGAGCCGGTGAAGATGATGCAGCCACCACCTCGCCGCTTCATTAGTGGCACTGCTACGCGGCAGGCGTACACATGCGTGAAGAAGTTGATCGCAAATGCCTCCTGCAACTGTCGGCTTTCCAGAGTCTCGAAGGGCCCAGCAATGAGCGCGCCAACGTTTGGCACCAGGATGTTGATCGCATCTTCATACGCCGCGAGGGCAGCCAATATGCCCTCTTGCACACCCTGTTCTGTGCGAAGGTCGGCCACAGCCGTGTTTACAGTAACCGTCCCCTCTGCGCGGAGCGCCGCTGCAAGTTCCTCCAGACCCTCCGCGTTGACATCAATAAGCGCCAGGCGGGCTCCCTCTTTTGCGAAGGCCTCTGCGATGGCTCGTCCAATGCCGCCCGCTGCGCCGGTGATGCAGACCACTTTATGCCGCAGTTCGGTTCTCATCTCTTTCCTCCCCCTCGCGGCAGACGAGTAATGACAGGAATAGGAGCGGTTCCACGCTGGAGCGATTGATGATGGCACGTGGTACACCGCGCGGGATCAGCGCGTTCAGCCCGTGTTCCCAGGTGTAGAAGCGCTCTTCAGCCACAGTGATTGAGGCATTGCCTGAGAGGACGAACAGGTTCTCATCGTGGGCTTCCTCAGTGTAGGGATGGATTCTGCTTCCTGGCGGCATCTCTACCAGCGCCAGCCGTCCCCACGGTGCCGAACAATAGCGTGTCAGATCAATTGAGGCGACCCGCAAGCGGACCTCTCGTATCCCCAGGCTCGCCGGGTGGAAGGCATCCGAGTCTTCGAGCAGGGCTGGCAGTGAGGCAATCTCGCCTGGTTGGGAGATATATTCATCGTGCGGCGGCACAAGTTCTACTACCAGAAAGGCCAGTTCTTCCCGAGAAGAGGTGTTACGGATGCCGTGCCGCGTCCCCCTGGGCGCGATGGCCAGGAACCCAGGCCCCACCTCGCAGGAGATGCCGTTGGTCACGAGCACCCCTGTGCCGCGGTGGATGTAGTAGATCTCGTCTGTGTGTTGGAGGTGCTCCCCCACCGAGGACTCCTGCCCATCGGTGAGCGGCGGTGGGATAACCACATACTCGATGCTGTTCCAGGGGTGCCCAAGATGCACGGGGATGGCGAGGGCTTTGTTGAAGACGATGCCCGTGCCTCCCAACTGATCGTAGGTTTGAACAGGGCTGCCCGTGTCAGCGATGGAGAGCCCGGTCAGTTGATAGGATTTCATTTCGCTGATTCCTTCCTTTCATGTCTTGCCGATCAACGCTGATGCTGCTTCAAGCTGTCATGCCCGAAGCGTCCCAAGCGCCGTGCGCAGTTCCTTTTCCGAGACGTAGGTGAGCGGCAGACCTGGTCGTTCTTCGACCGGTTGGCCCAGGTGGCGCAGGAGCACCATAACGTGCTGATCCTCGCGGCGCGGAAGGTAGCCAATCTTGTTGTCGTCGCGGATGATTTTCAGAAGCGCGTCAATATCCAGCGTCTGGGGAAGCGTCGTCTGTACTCCATTGCGCTCAAGCAGGGCGTAATGCTGTTGCACTTCCCGGTCGCTGAGCCACCCGCGCGCATGGGAAATATGGGCCTCCACCAGCAGGCCAAGCGCAATGGCCAGGCCGTGTTTCATGCCCAGCAGCGATTCCAGGGCGTGACCGACCGTATGCCCGGCTTCCAGCACCAGTGCGGTTAACTGTTCATGGGCGTCGTGGCGCATGACAGCCTGCTTTGCTTCAAAGCACCAGCTAAACACCTGTGCGAACTGGTCCTGAGAGTATCTCGCTTCGGGGTTGAGCAGCGCCGCGACCTCCTCGTAGCGGTGAGGATGAATCGCGAGCACATTTTTGATGAGTTCGCACAGGCCGGATCGGATCTCGTCCGGCACCAGGCTCTGCCAGAAGGAGAGGTAGACCAGTGCGAACTCCGGGGCTTTGAAGGTGCCACCAGATTCTTGATAAGCAGGTCGAGCGTCGGCTCGCCGTTGACGCCCTGCTTGCAGGAGAGAATGCTGTCCGTTGCCGCGAGCAGGGTGGTCGGAAGATGGATCAGCTTTATTCCTCTCACCACTAAGCTGGCGGCCAGGCCCGTGATATTGCCGACCAGGCCCCCCCCAGGGCGATGAAACACGAGGTGTGCGTCCCGCCGCCATGCGCACGGGCCTGGTAGAGCACGGAGAGCGCGGTCTGCATCAGTTTGGCCTTCTCAGAAGCGTGCAGTGGGATCAGCAGGCAGGGGACGCCCAACTCACATACCTGCTGGTAGACCGGTTCGACCAGTTCCTGTGGCAGGCCGGCATCGACCACCAGGGTGAAGTGGTCGGCGTGCAGGGCGGCAAGCATCTGCCGGAACTCCGCCCAATCAGGGCGAGCGCGCACGTAGACAGGATATTCGTAGACAATGCGAGGAGTTGCGCCCTCCTTTGTCTCAAGGCGAAACAGATACGTTTGTCGGCTTTCAACTATGGTTTGCATGCGTTCTCTACACCTTTCTCTTGTATTCGCACCAGCACTTTGCCCAGCACCTCATGCCGGTCAAGCGGCTCAAGTCCATCCGGGACGAGTGAATCCAGCGGAATGATGCGGTCGGTGATCTGGGCCGCAAGGTCGGTCTGGGAGAGCAGCCCCAGGGCCAGCGGGAGATCAACATCGCAGATCATGCCGTTGGTCGTGATGATGCTCACCTCACGAGGCACCACTTGCCCCAGTGGCAGTGGTACCAAACCGACCGGGATGCCCACTTGCAGCAGCGTGCCGCCCCTGCATACCGCCGAGAGCGCCCGCTGTACTGCTACAGGAGAGCCGGAAGCCTCGATCACCAGGTCTACCCCTCGCCTCTGCGTCAGGTTCCAGATCGTCGCCTCAGTCCACTCATCAGCTTTGATGAATATTGACGATGATGCCCCCAGGCGGTCGATCAGATGTTGCTTGCGTTCGTCTTTATCGACGACGATGAGCGACAGGTCGCCCTGGGTCTGCTGGGCAAGCAGCGCGGCCAGCAGAAAGCTGCCGATGCCGCCCACACCGAAGAGCGCGACACGCTGGCCGGGATTGATGCCGACGCGCCCAACGGCGTGGATCGCCACGGCGTAGGGTTGCGCCAGCGCAGCAGCTTCATTGCTGCAGCTCTCCGGGACTGGCACGCACATCCTGGCCGGGACCTTTACCCGCTCGGCGAGACCTCCCTGCGCGTGGATGCCGTAGAGCACATAGCGCTCACAGATATTGGTACGCCCTACCAGGCAGAGCGGGCAGGTTCCACACCACATCCCCGCGCCCGGCACCACCCGCTGCCCAATGCGCAAGCCGGTCACGTCGGCCCCGACCTCCACGATGATGCCCACGAATTCATGGCCCAGGATGACCGGCCCCTGGTGTCCACTCACCGGATGGGCTTCGTGAAGCGGGATCATCTTTGGCCCCGCGACAAATTCGGTCACATCGGTGCCGCACAGCGATCCCATGAGCGGGGCTAGGAGCACTTCGTCTGGCCCCAGGGGGCCGGGTTCGGGGACCTCCTCAATGCGCACATCGAACGGACCGTGATAGATGGCTGCTTTCATCCTCTTTCTTTCTCCTTCCTGGCTGTCTAGTCGTTCTCTTACAAGGCAAGGGCTTACATAGGTCAATGAGCTGCCTCCTGCTTTACGGACTGCCAGGTGAGGGCGGGTTCTAGCGCCGCAAACGCCTCCGGTGTTTCCCGCCCATATGCCACCTGGAGCTGGTACATCTGCCGCACGAGCGCCCGGTCGCGTCGGCGCAGCCAGCCGAAGATCTCTTCACGGAAAGGGGCCAGCGCCTCCGGTGTGGGCGGAGTGTACGTCGCGCACGCCGCCACAAACTGGGAGAACACAGGCGCTTCCTTCGCATTCCCATTGCAGGATCCATGGTCTTCCGGGAGCGGCCAAAGATGCTCTAGCTGTGATCTCTCCCGCTCACCCACACGGTAGTTGAGTTCGAGGCTTTGTAGCTCCCAGCCGGCTCCCAGCACCGGCATGCCCACCAGCCAGGCCAGCAGGGCCAGGTAGCGCTGCATGATCGCGTTCCACGGATCAGTTGTAGTCCGCTGCAAGAGATTCCGAGAGTCCGTAGTTCGTGCGTCGTGGGTTTCCGCTTCCTGGCTCTCCTCGATCAGGCAGAGCCCTTGTGTCTGCCCATGCAGCAGTTGACAAAAGAGAGGCCAGATGCGCCGGTCGAAGGTCTCCCTGAAGAAGGCCTCGTCAGCCAGGAGATCACCTGCTTCCCCTTCTGGGAGCGAGAGTGCTGGTGGAAGCAGCAGAGGTAGACCGTCGGCGTGCTGAAGACCATCTATAATGGGAGTATTGCCTTGTGAGAGCGTGCCCAGGGTCACAATAGGGGTCACAATAGATGGCAGTGTGGAAGCGGACTGCGTCGAACGTGAGCGACTCGCCAGGGCCTGGGCCATGAAGGCATCCGTGTCTCGCGCTCGGAGCCGCAGCAGGTCAGCTATGTCCCTGGTTATGGGACCGGCGAGCAGCGCGGCGATGAGCGCAACTATCCCAACCGGCACCATCGCACCGAAGGGAAACGCGAAGTCTCCGTGCTGCTCTAAGAGCGCACCGATCAGGGGAGGGCCGAAGGCCGAGGCAGGGGCCGAGATGACGGAGACCACGCCCTGCGCCGTGCCGGGTCCCAGCGCGCTCTCAGCACCGATTTGGCCAGCCTCATCGAACACGGCAGCGTAGGGCAGCGTCGTCCCACACGCGAACAGGGCCAGTCCCCATCCTGTCACGAGCGGAGCGTGCAGGGGCAGCGCGAGCAAGACCACGCCGACCGAGGCCAGGGCAGTTCCCGCGCGCATCTGGGGGGCATGGGTGAAGACCCTGCGCGAGAGCAGCATGCCACCCAGGGGACGAAAGAGCATACCCGCCAGCAGTCCCACGGCTCCCAGCATGGCCGAGAGATCCAGCGGTAGCCCGTAGGAAAGGGCGAAATAGACCGCCAGCCAGGGAGCAAGCGCCTGTCCGAGTCCCAGCGTTCCCAGGTGTACAAGCCCAATCATCCAGAGGGAGCGGGAACGAAAGGCCGCTGCAATACGCCGGGGCGCTGTTTCGGCAGCAGGCCCTGGTGCCTCGTTCAAAGCGAACAGGCAGAGAGCACTTGTCCCCAACCCCAGCGCGCCCCAGCCCGCAAACGCTCCATGCCAGCCGAAGAGACCCTGCAGCGCTGGAGTCGCGAACAGCCCCAGCCCGGCACCGAGTTGCATCGCTCCTCCAAAGAGTCCCTGGCCGAACGCCCCATTCCCGCGTGGCACCTGCGAAGCCGCCACAATGGCCGCCCCGGTGCCCAGCCCGATCACGAACCGGCACAACACGATCCAGACCAAATCGGGGATCACCGACAGGAGACATCCGCCTGCCCCGACCAGGAACAGCGCCCCGAAGAGCACGCGGCGCGACCCGTAACGATCCGCGAGCCAGCCTCCCGGCAAATAGGAGAGGCCGATCCCGATATAGAGCAGCGTGGAGAGGAGGCCGGTTGTGCCGCTCGATATGTGCAGCTCGCGCTGGAGCAGTGGGATGAGCGGGCCGTAGTTGGTGAAATTGGCAGAGATGGCCACCGCTGCCAGCGCCAGAATGCTCAGGCGCACAGCAGTACCCATGAGGTGTGTTGACCGGCTTTGCAGCCGCATGCCTGTTCGCGCAATCATCGTTCCCTCTTTCCTTTGCCCTTCGCTGGCCCTGCTCGCCTATGAGCGAGCTACCGGCTTGTACGTCCTCAGCGGCCTGCTCGTGCTGCAGCCGCTGCTCCGGTCTCAGCCTGCATCACAAAGTCCGCCAGCACCGACCAGTCTTCGTGCGAGGGCCCGCTCATCTGCGCAGCCCGCAGGTGTTCGTGAACAATCTCGGCATACGGCAGCGGCACACGGGCGTGTTCTGCCACCCGAAGAACCAGTTCCACATCCTTGAGTCCCATCGCCACTGGAAAGCGCGCCTCGCTGTAGTCCCGCTCTCCGATCATGCGACCGTACCCTTCGTAGACCGCTCCCTTGAAGAGGGGAGATTCCACCAGCATACGTAGGAACTGCGCCCGGTCAGCCCCACACTGCTCGGCCAGGGCTGCCGCCTCGCCCATGGCCTCGATGGCTGTGGCAATGAGGAAGTTGTATCCCAGTTTGACGATATTGGCGACCTCCACGCGCTCTCCCAGGTCATAGATATGCGTGCCGAGAACCTGAAGGAGGGGAAGTACGCGCCCTTTAGCGCCAGAGTGTCCAGAGAGAAAGATCGAGAGCTGGGCTGCTCTTGCGACCTCCGGGCGTCCCAGGACAGTCGCGACCAGGTAGTGGCTCCCTTGCTCTCCGTATACCCTGGCCAGTTGCGCCGCTACCTCCGGTGAGACCGTACTGAGCGAGAGGTGGACGCCGCCCTGACCAATCCGCCGCAGGATGCCATCCTCGCCCAGGGTTACTGCGAGGAGTGTCCTGTCATCTGGCACCATCGTGACTACGATCCCCCCAGGCTCGGTGACATCTTCGAGTCGCTGCGCACGCTGTGCGCCCTGCTCTAAGAGCGGAGTCAGGCGCTCCTCGCGCACGTCGAACACCCGCAGCTCAAATCCTGCGTGCAAAAGGTTGAGCGCCATGGGCTGGCCCATCTGACCCAGCCCGACGAATCCAATGCTTTGCTTCATAACAAATTCCTTTCTTGGCGTTGCTTTCACGTTTGGGCGTAGACGACGATCCCACGCCCGGTTTCGGGGACGAAGATGTGGTTGGTGATTGGATCGACTGCCACGCTGTGGGCCTTCTTCACGGTGGGGACATTCTCGACCCAGGCACCAGTCTCGGCATCAACGACCGAGAGCACCGGGCCGCTGGGGTTGTTGAAGGCGGCCAGGTAGAAGCGCTGGTCGCCCCGGTTGTACCACACCTCGTCGCAGCCGCTCGTCTGCAGAATGGTTGCCACGACCTGCCCGGAGAGCGCGCTGACGATCACAGGATGTCCAGAGCAGCCCAGCAGCAAGTCCTGGGTGGCCGCGTCAAGCGCGATGCCGCTCGGATCGCAGGCGGGGAGAGGGTATTCCCTGACAAGCTGCTGCGTCAGTGGGTCAACGACCGCAACCGCTCCACCCGGGTAGCGCTTGTTGGCGGGCACAGAGAGGTAGAACAGGTGTGTCTGGGCGTCAAACACGGGTGCCTCCAGGCCGCCATCCGCACCCGCGAAGACCAGCTTGCCCACAATGGCGTGTCTGGTGACGGAGATGAATGTCGCGAAAGGGACGGCCTCCGAGCCGTTGGTCACGAGCAGGAGCTGATCCTGCGGATCGTAGGCCATCTCATCGGCCCGCTTCGCGCCTCCCGTATGCAGCGTGGCAACAATGGTGCGCGAGGAGAGGTCGATGAGCTTGACCGTGCTATCGCCATCGGATGCCCAGAGTTGCCCCAGGTCGTCCACCAGCACGCCGCCGGGTCCCTGCGTCTCGATGCTTCCGTGAAATCCACGAAAGCCGCCGATCTGACCGATGAGCGTGTCGGTGCGCGTATCGATCAGATCCACGCTGGCGTTACTCGCATCTGCCAGGTAGTAGATCTGGCTCTGGTCATCGACGAAACTGATATCGAAGGCCCACAGACCCCGTGGCGGGATCCCAGGCCCGGTGATGAGAGCGATCTGCCGCAGGTGATGCGGCCCATCCTGCGTCTGCGCCGTATGTGCGCTCACGGCGTAGCTCACCGATGTGGCAATAGTGGTCAGTGCCAGCAGGATGACCAGCGACCAGGTGAGCCTGGTTTTCGGGTTCGTACTCATGTTCACGTTCTCCAATGCGTAATGCCCGGCATCAACACCCATTCAAAATCTGCCAGGATAGTCTCCATCGCTTCCGACCGTTCGTTGGCGGCTGAGTGGGCAACGCATGGCGGATATCACCCGGCGCGGTTTGCGCCAGCACGCGGTAGTCGGCGATCCAGTCCAGTGGGCGACCAGGCATGTTGCTGGTCGGTTCGCTTGCTCACCTTCCTGGCTGTTCCCCCTTATGGAAGAAGACTGCCATAGGCCAGTGCTCCTTGTTTGAAGAAAGGATTGGCTTCCGCCCCAGGGAACAGCTTGCCAAAGGCTGGCAGCGACCTCCACGCCCTCAGTGGCATCCCACACCTCCCAGGAAAGCCGGAAAGGGGCAAAAAGGGAGTAGTACCCGCCATGAAGACATAGGGGATTTCTCCGCCTGCCACGCTTTCCCTTCCCTGAGAGTCTAGCCGATGAGCAGGCGTCGTGGCGGCAAAGAATCACAGGTATGCCACCGTTGGCAACAGCAGGACGGCAGAGGGGAGCAATCACAGGAGCAGCCACGTGAGTGGCAACGGCAAGCGAAAGGGGAGCAGCCACAGAAGCAGCCACGTGAGCGGCAACGGGCCAGGACACGAGTCGGTTGGACACGCTGCCTGCCAGCAGCATGCTATGCTTGTCGCAAGCCGTGTGTGTGGAGAGTTCCGGGTGGATGGCTCCGACGGCCTGCGGCTGTTCGCCCGTAAGGAGGCGAACAGCCCTTCTTGTGGAGAAGCGGACACCACCACCCACGAACGCCTATGGAGAGATTTTTGCCCCTGAAAATGGAAAGGAAAATCCTATGCCAATGGCTTTTCTTAGACAGGTTGGGGTCAACTTCCTGCTTCCTGCAAGCCTCTTGTTCATTGTCCTGCTTGGTACAGGGAATACTGCTTTTGCAGCATCTTCATCCCATCGTCCAGAATTTGTGTGGAAACTCCTGAGCCGCCATGAGGATGGGCCATCGGCTACTACGAGTTTCGCGGGAAAAACCTGGACGATGGCTTTCGAGGTGACTCCCCAGGATATCGAGATTCCTTGTCTTGGTGTCACGATGAATATGCAGAATCCTCAGTTGGATGTGATTGAGGTTTACACCTCTGTTGTGAATAATTGCTCCATAGCTGTAAGCAGTGTGGAATTGTCCTGGGATACTGATGTCATTTGCAATGGGGGTTCTACTGCTGG
>Ga0123519_10016363_pt1 | contig 10306 bp, 9 predicted proteins | sample YelNatPaOPRAMG02_FD_87396 | JGI IMG/M metagenome (GOLD analysis project Ga0123519, IMG submission 87396) | Hot spring microbial communities from Yellowstone National Park - Yellowstone National Park OP-RAMG-02 (version 2) | ecosystem: Environmental > Aquatic > Thermal springs > Hot (42-90C) ...
GGCGGCACCGGCGGCAACGGCGGCGCGGGAACCGTCACCGACACCGGCCAGATCGGCCACGGCGGCCCCGGCGGACCCGGCGGAGCCCCCGGTACCGGCAATAGCGGCGGATCTGGCGGGTCCGGCCTGAAAGGCGGCGCCTCCGGCGCTACCGGCGCATCCGGCCACCCGGGCACCAGCGGCCTTGCCGCAGACAGCGCCGCTGCGCCCCTCGGCTAAGTGGTTGCGCTGGCCGTGTGACCACTGCCGTCGCCGGAACAGTCGTCGGTGAAACTTCGGGGAAGCCGCCAAACCCGCCGGGTGAGGAGCGACGGGGCTCACATGCCCTAACCCTCCCGTTTAGAGTGCGTACGTGGTCGCACAAATCACCGAGGGCACCGCTTTCGACAAACGCGGTCGACCTTTCCGGCGCCGCAACTCGCGGCCCGCTGTCATGCTGCTGATCGTGCTGCTGGCGGCGGCCGCTGTGGTGTGGACGGTCGCCCTGAGCCGTCCACCCGAGGTCCACGAGGCCGCCGTGTGCAATCTGCCGCCGGAGGGCCCGGGTCAGGGCCGACCCGAGCTGGGCAGGCTGGTGTCGCCCAGCACCATGATGATCGTGCTACCGGCCAAACTGGCCGACACCAGAGTCCGCGTCCTCAATGCCAGCGGGCGGGGCGGTCAGGCCGCTGACGTCGCCGACGCATTGCGTGACCTGGGATTCCCCCAGCCGACTGCCGCCAACGATCCGATCTACGCCGGCGCCAAGCTGAACTGCGTGGGCCAGATCCGGTTCGGTGAGACCGGTCAGGCCGCGGCGGCGGCCGTGTGGCTGGTGGCGCCGTGCACCGAGTTGTTCCAAGACGATCGCAGCGACGACTCGGTCGATCTGGCGCTGGGCACCGACTTCACCACGCTGGCGCACAGCGGTGACATCGACACCGTGCTCGCCGGTTTGCGTCCCGATGCGGTCGAGCCGGCTGATCCGGCGCTGCTGCACAAGATCCACTCCACCACCTGCTGACGGCCGGCGATCGGGCTCAGCTTGCGATGGGCGCCAAGCCGTCGAATCGCTCCAGGGCGGCGAGCAACTCGTCGGCGATTCCGGGCGCCGCGGCGATCACCGGGCCGGGGCCGCCGGCCGTCAGGCCCGGCTCGGGCAACACCACGCGGGCACCGGCCTCCGCGGCGATCAGCGCTCCGGCCGCGCAATCCCACACATTGAGTCCGTGCTCGTAGTAGGCGTCCAACCGGCCGGCGGCGACCATGCACAAATCCAGCGCGGCAGAACCGATACGACGCACATCGCGCACCACCGGCAGCATCCGGGCCAGTAGCGCCGCCTGGGCGGTGCGGCGCTGCTTGGAGTATCCGAATCCGGTGCCCAGCAGCGCCATCGCCAATTCGTCGACCGCGGTGCACTGCAGTGGGTGGGTCCCGTGTTCGTCGGTCACACGCGCACCCAGACCGGCGCCCGCCGAGTACACCCGGCCGACGACGACGTCGGCGACCGCACCGGCGACGGACACACCGTCGACCTGAGCCGCCACCGACACCGCGTAGGCGGGGATGTCGTAGACAAAATTCACCGTGCCGTCGATCGGGTCGAGCACCCAGGTGACCGTGCCGTCGCCAGCGTCGGGATCGGCCGGGCCACCACCTTCCTCGCCGAGAACCGGATCGCCGGATCGCAACTGCGCCAACCGATCGCGCAGCAATCGCTCCGTTTCGGTATCGGCGATCGTCACCGGGTCGGTCGGGGTTGTCTTGGTCCGCACTGCGTCATCGTGCCGGGCCGGAGCGGCGGCGCCGAACACCTCGGCGCGGCGACGCCGCACAAAGGCGGCCGCTTCGGCTGCCAACCCCTCGGCCACTGATCGCAGGTGCTCAGGCCGGTTGTCGGGTGTCATCACACGTCTATCGCAGCACAGTCCGTGAGCTCGACGCAGCCGACAACCCGATCCCCAACTCGTCGCCGACCCACTAATGTTTGGGGCCGACACCCCGAGCCTCGACCAGGAGAGATCTCATGACCGATAGCGACCCGGCCGCGGACTTGTCCGGGCCCACACCGCAGCGTCGCGGTTTCGGAGTCGACGTCGGTGGTAGCGGCATCAAGGGTGGCATCGTCGACCTGGACGCCGGACAGCTGATCGGTGACCGGTTCAAGCTGCCGACACCACAGCCGGCCGCCCCCGCGGCGGTCGCGAAGACCGTCGCGGCGGTCGTCAAAGAATTCGGATGGACCGGCCCGCTGGGGGTGACCTATCCGGGCGTGGTCACCGCCGGTGTCGTGCAGACCGCGGCCAATGTGGACAAGTCCTGGATCGGCTGCAACGTGCACGACATCATCGCCAAGGAATTGAACGGCCAAGAACTCGTCGTCCTCAACGACGCCGACGCGGCCGGGCTGGCCGAGGAGCGCTACGGGGCGGGCAAAGACAAGACCGGGGTGGTGGTGCTGCTGACCTTCGGCACCGGGATCGGCTCGGCGGTCATTCACAATGGGATACTGCTGCCCAACACCGAATTGGGCCACCTCGAGGTCGACGGCAAAGAGGCCGAGCACAGGGCGGCGTCGTCGGTGCGTGACCGGCGCGGCCTGACGTACGAAAAATGGGCGAAGCAGGTGACGAAGGTGCTGGTCGCCATCGAGAACCTGTTTTGGCCGGACCTGTTCATCGCGGGCGGCGGGATCAGCCGCAAGGCCGAGCACTGGGTGCCGCTGCTGAAGAACCGCACCCCGGTGGTTCCCGCCGCCTTGCAGAACACCGCAGGAATCGTCGGCGCGGCGATGGCCGCTACGAGCGACGTCACCCAGCGGCATACCGATTGACATTTTTTTGCGCCGTAGTCGGTGTGGCCCCGCGGTGTCGTTACAATGGTCAGCGGCAGCCGCCCGACTGACAGCGGCGTCCACGCTGACAGAACACCGACATCCGACATACCCACACTTTCGGTAGTGCACGCCCGCAGGCGCCGAGAGTAAGTCCGACCGAAGGGGTTTACGTGGCCGCGACCAGGGCAAGCTCGGTGAAAGACGAGCCGGCGAAGCGCAGCGCCACCAGCTCCCCCGGCAAAGCCGCGACGAAACGGTCGGGGACCAAGTCCGCCGAAGACGCCGCTCCGGCCCGACGGACCACCAAGACAACCAAGACAACCAGGCGAGCCGCCAAGCCGCCCACCGAATCCGCCACGTCGACCGGCGGCGCCGGCGCGTCGAAAAAGGGCGGTACAGCGGCTAACGGCAGCGCCACCAAATCAGCGTCCACCCGTGGCCGCGCGCACAAGCCCGCCGCACCAAAGGATCGCCCCGCGGATGCGAGCCCGGTGGCCGATCCCGTCGAGGAAGACGTACTCGAGGACCTCGACGTCGAAGACCTCGACACCGAACCCGATATCGATGAGGCTGTCCCAGACATCGATCTGGAAACCGCCCTGAGCCTCGACGACCTCGCGGAAGAGGTGTCCGCCGACGCCGACCTCGATCCGCCCGACATCGAGGATGCCGACGCGGCCGCAGCCCCGGTGATCGCCGCGGACTCCGTCGACGAGGACGAGGAGATCGCCGAGCCCACTGAAAAAGACAAAGCCTCGGGTGATTTCGTTTGGGACGAGGATGAGTCGGAGGCATTGCGCCAGGCCCGCAAGGACGCCGAGCTCACCGCATCGGCGGACTCGGTGCGCGCGTACCTCAAGCAGATCGGCAAAGTGGCGTTGCTCAACGCCGAAGAAGAGGTCGAACTGGCCAAACGAATCGAGGCGGGCCTGTACGCAACCCAGTTGATGACCGAGATGGCCGAGCGCGGCGAGAAGCTGCCCGCGGCCCAGCGCCGTGACATGGCGTGGATCTGCCGGGACGGCGAACGCGCGAAAAACCACCTGCTGGAAGCCAATCTGCGGCTGGTGGTGTCACTGGCCAAGCGCTACACCGGTCGGGGTATGGCTTTTCTGGACCTGATTCAGGAAGGCAACCTGGGTCTGATCCGCGCAGTCGAGAAATTCGACTACACCAAGGGGTACAAGTTCTCCACCTACGCGACGTGGTGGATACGCCAGGCGATCACCCGGGCGATGGCCGACCAGGCCCGCACCATCCGCATCCCGGTACACATGGTCGAGGTGATCAACAAGCTGGGCCGCATCCAGCGTGAGCTGCTGCAGGACCTGGGCCGCGAGCCCACGCCCGAAGAGCTCGCCAAGGAGATGGACATCACACCGGAAAAGGTGCTGGAAATCCAGCAGTATGCGCGCGAGCCGATCTCGTTGGACCAGACCATCGGCGACGAGGGCGATAGCCAGCTGGGCGACTTCATCGAGGACAGCGAGGCGGTGGTGGCCGTCGACGCGGTCTCGTTCACCCTGCTGCAGGACCAGCTGCAGTCGGTGCTGGAGACACTGTCCGAACGCGAGGCCGGTGTGGTGCGGCTGCGCTTCGGGCTCACCGACGGCCAGCCCCGCACCCTAGACGAGATCGGTCAGGTCTACGGCGTGACCCGGGAACGGATCCGCCAGATCGAGTCGAAGACCATGTCGAAGTTGCGTCACCCCAGCCGATCCCAAGTCTTGCGCGACTACCTGGACTGAGTAGAACTCCGTCTCATAGCTCTTGCTGCACCCCTCGACCTGGCCGCCCTTTTGTCCTCCTGGGAACTCGCGCTGCGCGCCGAGCGCAAAGCACCGCAGACCATCAAGAGCTACGGCGACGGGGTGCGCGCGTCCCTGCGCTGGTGCGCCGAGCACGGCCACTCCCCCGCCCTGGTGCGCGACCTGATGAAAGGTTTCATCGCCGACCTGCTCGACGCCGGCGCCGAGCCGGCCACCGCGCGGTCCCGCCAGCTCGCCGTGCGCCGCTTCTCGGCGTGGCTGGTCGAGGAGGGCGAGATTGACGCCGATCCCCTCCTCGGCCTCAAGACGCCCAAGCTCGACACCAAGGTGACCGAGTCGCTGACCGAGGCCGAAATGCGCGCCCTGATCAAGGCGTGCGGGGGCAGGGAGTTCCGCGACCGCCGCGATGAGGCCATCGTGCGGTTGATGGCCGAGACCGGGATGCGTGCCGGGGAGGTTTGCGGCCTCGCGGTCCCCGACGTCGACCTGACCCGTGGCCTGGTCACGGTGCGGCGCGGCAAGGGGGGCAAAGGGTCAGTAGCGCCATTCGGGCCGCAGACCGGCTTGGCGATCGACCGCTACCTGCGCCTGCGCCGAACCCACCGCCTGGCCGACACGGACGCGCTATGGCTCGGCGACCGGGGCAAGTCGCTGGAGTATTACAGGCTGCACGCCGCGCTGAGGTTCCGCGCCGAACGGGCCGGGCTGACCAACTTCCACCCGCACCTGCTGCGGCACACCGCCGCATCCCGCTGGCTGGCCGCCGGCGGATCGGAGGGCGGACTGATGGCCGTGGCCGGCTGGTCGACCCGCGACATGATCGACCGCTACACCCGCGCCACCGCTTCCCAACGCGCCGCGGCCGAGGCGCGCGGGCTGGGATTGGAGGAGCTGTGAGCAGGCGACCGAAACCCCCCGCGCTGCACGGCGAGCTGGTGATCCGCTGCGCACTTTGCTGGCAGGCGAAAGGGCAGGTCAATGACCCTAGGTCTCGAAAGGGCCAGGACCCGACCCGATGGAAACGTCAGTAGATCCCGCCGCTCAGTCGGCCGATGAAATGGGCTACCGGCTCATTGACGCGGCACAGAGATTGGCCGGGCGTCTTCGCGGCGGATAGTTGGCGTTTATGACTTTTCTGATTCACATTTATTTCACGGCCACGTTTTGGGACCATCAATCAATGGGGGTGCAACGGTAAAGGAAAGACCGGAATGTCGAGTCGCGTAAAAGTGCTTATCGGTGCACTGGTGGCGATCATAGTGGTGCTCGTAGTTGTCGTCGCGATTCTCTTGGCGCGCCATCCTAAATGCTTAACGCCACCCGCACCCGTGAACCCACTGCCGGCGTTCATCGCACCACCATCGCCACCATCACCCTCCACAAGAGTTAACCCAGCGCCGCCGGTCGGCGCTATCTGCAACGATGGCACCAGCTGGTCCGGTAAGAACAGACGCGGCGCCTGCTCGCACCATGGTGGTGTCAAGCAATGGCAGACACCATCCCATTGACTAGTAAAAAGCGGCCATGGTGGAGGATTAACGGGTGTGCGTAAAACGGAGATGGCTCCTGCATCTGGCAGCTTGTCAGATCGGGATGGGAACGACTAACGAGGTGTACGCGCCGCGGCGTGACGCACGCGCCGTCGGTGCCCAGTTTGCAGTTTGCGAGGTAAAGATACCGGACGAAACCGCCGCGGGGCCCTGCGCGGATGAGACGCGGATTCTGCCGCCCCCCACCGAGGCCGCGCGCTGGCGTGGACCGAGGACGAGGACGAATCAATCGCCCTCACCGACGCGTCATGGCGCGCTTGCTTCGCCGCATCCGCGCCGATCCTGTTCGCCGCGGCAATTGTGGCCCTCCTGATCGTTGTGGGCGCCGCGTGGTACGTGGGGAAACCCGGCCGCGCCCCGGCCGCCACGCCGAGCCCCGGCGCGGCCGGCTCCGCGGCTGATGAGCCCGAAGTACTGTCGAAGTCCCCGAACTCATCGGGTCGTTCAATCCGCAGCTTTTGACAATTGCTCTGTGCCTTAATTCGCGGCCTCCTACGGCGGCTCTGGGAGCCAGCGATTCTGACCGTTGCCATCGCCTTGACAGACCAAGTTTTCACCCGCTGACGAAACCGCCCTGTCTCCCAGGCTGGCCGACGAGCAGAGCACACCTATGCGAAGGGAGAGCCAACGATTCCTACCCTTGCCATCGGCTTGGCAGACCAAATTTTCACCCGCCGATGAAACCCCCCTGTCTCCCAGGCTGGCCGACGAGCAGAACGCACCCTTGCGAACGACTTTGGCCGAAGAATTATCCGGATCGGCGTTAGCTGCCCCTGCTAGTAGTGCGCCTGTGGCGAGAAAGCCGACCATCAGCGTGGCGAGTCTGTGGATCATTCGCTGGTTTCCCCTCGCCTGTTTCGCGACTAACGGCACGTCTCGATAGGGCGTTGCGTGCCATCCTCTGTGACCCGATTCGAGGTCACAATAACCCCAGGGTGCTGGAAAAGTCACGTGTCGAGGTTAGGAGTAATTTGAGGACGTGCTGGCCCCGTTTGGCGGGCGCGTAACGTTGCGCCGATGGCGGTACCACTGCTGCCCACAAAGCCACCAGCAAACACTGGGGGTTTGCGAATCACAGAGGAATGGTTTGAACCGTCCTGGAACTGTCGGAGACTCTCGGCTCACGCCACCTCGGCTGAGGTGACCGTTTGATGGTAGCGGTGTTCGTACTTGAGGTATTTCTGACTTAACAGCAGAGACGGCTCCGAAAACTACCCAATGCATGACGTCTCCCCGGTGGGGGTGTTGGTGTGGCGATGGTAGTTGAGGCGGCGTTGCCAGGCGCGCTCGAGTCCGTCGCGGCGGGCCTGGCGGATGACCTCGCCGCGACCGCTGTGTTCGTCGTCGGGGTGACATACCCGATTGACTCGTGGAGCCGAACCGTCCTGTATTCGGTTCGTACTCTTGCCAGTTCGGCTTCCAGGACGGCGGGGTCGGTGATGGTTTCCAGATGCGGCCACTCGGCTTTGATGTGGCCGAAAAACATGTCAACCTGCAACTCAACTGCGAGGATGTCGCCGAGTTCAGCTACCAGCCCGGCAAGCGAGGCCCTGAGGTTACCCCCGACGTCGACCGCCAGCCGCTCGCAGTGGCTGATCGCCGTGTCGATCTGGTCGAGGAGTTCGCGGGCGCGGGCTTGGCGGGCGCCGGTGAGCAGCGGGGTGGCGTAGGCGGCATCCAGCGCGGCTTGCAGCAGGTGATCGCGGCCAGGCGCGCAGCGAGGCGACAGCTGGCTGGGTGGTCGATGGTGGTCATGGTTGCGCTGCCATCGTTTCGGAGCCCTCGCCAGTCCAAGATGTTCGCCTGCTTTACGCTTGCCTGCTAACTGCATTTTCGCAGGTCAAGCACAGCGTAAACCGGTCCCTAGTGCGCGACTACCTGGACTGAGTGGGATTTTCGGCCGGCGCAAAGTCGCCGCCCGGGCCCGGACGGTAGCGGGTGACGCTAATCACCGCGTCGACCGGCAGCGGCCCGTACAGATGCGGGAACAGCATCGAGTCCGGATCCGTTGCAACACCAGGTTCCCAACGTACCGGCGCAGTCAGCCGGTCTGGATCGATCTGCAAGAGCACCAGGTCGTCGCGGCCGCGGAAGAGCCGATTGGCCGGGAGGTGGACGTGCTCGGGCGCCGAAAGGTGGATGAAACCGTCCTCACAGAGCGATCCAGGCCACAGTTGTCCGCTGGCCTGTGCGCTTGACCAGGCGCCCAGGGAGCACAGGTGCACCAGCACCGCGGTGTTCATGGGACCACCTTGCCCGATCGGCCTTGCCTTACCAACGCCCGGGTGAGAAACGACACAGCGGGCAATCCCTCGGGGTAGACGGCCAAACGCCCCGGCATCTGGGACAGTGGAGATAAGGCCGAAAACGGAGTAGCTATGAACGCAACTTTGACAAGTCCGGAGTTGACGCGGGCTGATCGCTGTGATCGGTGCGGCGCTGCCGCCCGGGTGCGGGCCACGTTGCCTTCTGGAGCCGAACTGCTCTTCTGTCAGCATCACGCAAACCAGCACGAGGCCAAGCTCGTCGAGTTGACCGCCGTGCTCGAAGTCAGTCCGCTCGACCCCTGAGTAGCCGCTCGCCCGCCGGCAATCCGGAATTGGTCGTCACCGGCCAGGCCCCGCGGCCGTCGCGTCATCACGTGTGGCGCATTGTCCGCCGGGCGCTGTCGAAAAGTTGGGACGACTCCATCTTTTCCGAGTCAGCGCAGGCGGCGTTCTGGTCGGCGCTGTCCTTGCCGCCGTTGCTGTTGGGAATGCTGGGCAGCCTCGCCTACGTCGCGCCGCTGTTCGGCCCGGACACGTTGCCGGCCGTCGAGCACCGCCTGGTGTCGATGGCGCACAGCTTCGTCCCGGACAACGTGGTCAACGAGATCATCAAGCCGACCATTGCCGATATCGACCGGGGCGCCCGCGGCGAGGTGGTGTCGCTGGGCTTCGTCATCTCGCTGTGGGCCGGATCATCGGCGATCTCGGCGTTCGTCGACTCGGTGGTCGAAGCCCACGGGCAGACCCCGTTGCGCCATCCGGTGCGGCAGCGGTTTTTTGCACTGTTTTTGTATCTGGTGACGCTGCTGTTCGTGATCGTCACGGCGCCGCTGATGGTGCTGGGCCCGCGCAAAGTGGCCCAATTCATTCCGGACAGCTGGCTCACTATCGGCTACTACCCGGCGCTGACCGGCGGGCTGCTGATCGCGGTGGTGATCTTGTACCGGGTTGCGCTGCCGGAAGCGCTGCCGACGCACCGGCTGGTGTTCGGCGCGGTGCTGGCCACCGCGGTGTTCCTGATCGCCACCCTTGGGCTGCGCATCTACCTGGCCTGGATCAGTAGCACCGGCTACACCTATGGTGCGCTGGCCACACCGATCGCGTTCTTGTTGTTCGCCTTCTTCGGCGGGTTTGCGGTGATGCTGGGCGCCGAACTCAATGCCGCGATCCAGGAGCAGTGGCCGGCGCCAGTCACCCACACTCATCGGTTGCGCCGCTGGCTGACGGCGCGGATGCGGGCCCGCGGCCACGCCGGGCCGATCGCCGATCCGAGGTGCTGCGACCGGGCGGACGCCGGACCTGTGTGACGCGTGCGCGGCGAACCCGCTGCTAGCCCTTTTTGAGCCTTTCGTAGATCCGCTTGCAGTCCGGACAGACCGGCGAGCCGGGCTTGGGCGACCGGGTTACCGGGAACACTTCACCGCACAGCGCCACGACATGCGTGCCCATCACAGCGCTCTCGGCGATCTTGTCCTTCTTGACGTAGTGAAAGTATTTAGGGGTATCGCTGCCGGTCCCGTCGTCGACGCGTTCGTCGGCATCGGTGCGTTCGATCGTCTGGGTGGTCTGCATGCCCCATATTGTGCCCGAAACCGGCGGCGAACCTGCCCGGAACCGGATTAGCCGCAAGGCGCCGCAATGTGGGAGAGTGGGTCAATGAAGCACGGCTCGGAGCTGGGTTTCGATGACGACGGTCGGCCGGTGCTCATCACCGCCGCGGCGCCCTCCTACGAGGAGCAGCATCGCCAGCGGGTGCGCAAGTACTTGACCTTGATGGCGTTTCGTATTCCCGCCCTGGTGCTGGCCGCGCTGGCCTACGGCGCCTGGCACAACGGTCTGATTTCGCTGCTGATTCTGGTCGCGTCGATACCGTTGCCGTGGATGGCCGTGTTGATCGCCAAC
>Ga0123519_10016366_pt1 | contig 10305 bp, 8 predicted proteins | sample YelNatPaOPRAMG02_FD_87396 | JGI IMG/M metagenome (GOLD analysis project Ga0123519, IMG submission 87396) | Hot spring microbial communities from Yellowstone National Park - Yellowstone National Park OP-RAMG-02 (version 2) | ecosystem: Environmental > Aquatic > Thermal springs > Hot (42-90C) ...
ATCCGCCGCCATTTCGTGGTAATAGCACCTCTCGGCGAATCCGGGAGTCGGAGGATCGTTAAGGTAGTAGTGTTCTTTATTCACCTCAGCAGCGGCATCACGTGGCTTAGCGCTAAGGGTGGGAGATACTAGAAGCGATCCGGTATCGACTGCCGGGAATCCGCCGTTAATGTGATAAAGAATCATGTGAGGCACACGTCGCGGTCCCTCGTTTACAACAACATCGTCTATCCAAAACTTGTTTTGGCCCAGCAATGCGGAAATTTTTCGCTTGAGGAGCACGTTCTCGCCGAATAGCCTGGATTCACGGACTTTGCCGATCGCCCACATGCGATACTCATCGCCTTCCCATTCGCCATCTACCCAGACGTTTGATGCTGGAGTTGCTGAGTAGCGTCCGTGGAGCCCCAATTGCTCACCTTCATCCTCACATGGGGCACCCGCATACGTAAGTCCGCACGTAGTCACCAGCCCGCCGGGAAACACGCGAAGCCACCTTAGCCCGGGTTCTTCATAGAACATCGGAGACATCTCACCTGCAGCCGACCGCCACGCGAGCGATCGCCCGTTATGCTCGGCTATAGTGATATCCAAACCTCTACCCGGCACTGCAAGGAAGTAAAAACCCGAGCCGGTGCGAAACTCTACGGCCTCCACTCCTTCTTGAGTTCCGCCTGCGAGTCGAATCTGCCTTGCACCGCCGATCTGCATTATATCTCCGACCCTATCTAGTATTTCTTTTCTGGTATACGTTTTGCCAAAAAGAGTCGCCATATTTGAAACTCACCTCCAATTCCAAATGCTGTTTAGCCGAACAACTCGATTTCTCGCGACTAGATGTGCTTTATTGCTACGGCCCCGGTTCTCCTGCGAATGGTTGATAAGGCAAGCATCTCACGTTATCATAGTAAGGAAATTGTGCAAGGAGAACGTCGAGAATTGAGTATAGAAACTTTTCTGGATAGTCTCAAATATGATGCAAACGGTTTAGTAACCGCGGTTGTTCAAGACTACGAGAACAACGAAGTGCTCATGGTTGCTTTTATGAACCGTGAAGCAGTGAGGCGAACTTTGGAATCTGGCCGCACATGCTTTTGGAGTCGATCGCGACAACAGTTCTGGGTTAAGGGTGAAACGTCCGGTCATATTCAAGTGGTTAAAGGCGTCTACGTGGATTGCGACAAAGACGCCCTATTGGTCAAAGTAGAACAGACTGGTGCCGCGTGCCACGAAAACTACCGGAGCTGCTTTTTCCGCCTTGTCGATGCCGATGGCAACGAAACCGTAGTATCCGAAAGGCTGACGGACTCTTAACCCTTGTTATCGCCCTGGTTTGACAGTGTGCGAGAGTGTTCCTATAATCGTGATAACCAACCGGAAAGGAGCGGCTGATGCTTAGGCCCGAGGACTTTTTCGACCTGGAAGGTTTCGAGTTCAAGACACTGTTCGACGGCTGCGAATATGTATGGGATGCCTTAAAAAACGTCGGTAGGTTCGCGCTGGAGTATATTACCAGCATCGACGGAAATTCTCAAATACGCGGTACGGTTATGGACGGCGCCTACATTGAGGACCGTGACACTGTTGTGATCGGCGAAGGAACCTTCGTAGAACCAGGTGCTTACATAATAGGCCCGGCGATTATCGGCAAGAATTGCCAGATCAGAAATGGGGCATATATCCGTGGCGATGTGATCGTAGGCAATAACTGCATTGTCGGTCACGCTTCCGAGTTGAAGAACTGCATAATGCTCGATACAGCGCAGTGTCCTCATTTTGCCTACGTCGGTGACAGCATCCTTGGTCGAAGGGTGAATCTGGGAGCGGGAACCAAGCTCTCAAACGTGCCTGTTCTTAGTTTCAAAGACGAAAAAACGGGCAAGCGGCCGACAATCAAAATTACGATCGACGGCAAGCAATATGATACCGGGCTGTCGAAGTTCGGAGCTGTAATCGGCGACGGTTGCCAAACCGGTTGCAACACCGTGACCAATCCCGGGTGTTTGATAGGTCCTAACACTCTCATATACCCGAACGTGTCGCTGAAGAAAGGTTACTATCCCGGCAACCGGATTATTAAGCTTGTGCAGGAAACCGTGGCGGTAGAGAGGCAATAGGCATCTGCACCTATAGCTTTGTTCTGCTGCGAGTGTTTTTTGAACAGGAAGTTCTTATCAAGTCTTTCAACCCTGATAGATAGCGAGTTCCGAATCGCCTCTGCTCTTCGCCACAGCGTTTTTTTGAAGCGCAGGGTGTGGCATCTGCGCATCATTCTGCTAGTTCAGGACAGGGCGAGATGGCGAGTACAAACAAAGATGCTCCCTCGTTAGGACGGCAAATGAAGTATTTGTCCGAGAAAGCAAAGGTCGCGAATTAACTTCGGCTTAGATAGTAAGAACCGCTACTGCTTGCCCATGCCGACGGCCTTCGCCATCTGCACAAAGTATGCATGCACTCGCACGTCGTCCGTCAGCTCCGGGTGAAACGCTGCGGCCAAGCAGTTGCCTTGCTTTACCATCACGATTTCGCCTGAATTAAGGCGCGCCGCCACTTCCGCATCACCATATACCCTGGTCACAATCGGCGCGCGGATGAAGACGGCGCGTACAGGTCGGCTATCGCAAATTGAGGGAATCGCGAGGTCAGTTTCGAAACTGTCCACCTGTCGTCCGAATGCGTTACGGCGGACAGCAATATCCATCAAACCCAGACGATGTTGATCACTGTCTTCGATTTCCTTGGCCAACAGGATCATCCCCGTGCACGTGCCGAAGATCGGCATTCCCTCGGCAGCGCGTTTGCGAATCGCTTCATCGACGCCGTAGCGGGCCATCAGTTTGCCGACCGTCGTGCTCTCGCCTCCGGGAATGATCAACCCATCACAGCACAGGACCTCTTCAGGAGTGCGCACGACCGCCGCATCTACATAGTCGAGCTGATTTAACATCTCGATGTGCTTGGCGAAATCGCCTTGCAGTCCAAGCACGCCTATCCTGACAACGCGTTGAGATCCTTCGGCATATTCAGGGCGACACGGGCTTACGACAGCCATTCGACTACCAACCTCTTGTGGAGAGAAGTTCTTTCTCCTCAAGCCGTCTAATATCGATGCCCTCCATTGCCATGCCTAAGCCCTTGGAAAGCTCGGCAATTACATCCGGCTTGTCATAATGAGTGGTAGCGTCCACAATGGCCTTCGCGCGAGCAACCGGATTTTCGGATTTGAAGATGCCCGATCCGACGAATATCGCCTCCGCTCCGAGCTGCATCATCAAAGATGCATCTGCCGGGGTAGCAATGCCACCTGCGGAAAAGTTCGGCACGGGCAGTTTGCCAGTCCGATGCACTTCAAGAACCAGTTCATACGGAGCGCCCAGGTTTTTGGCCTCGGCCATCAATTCGTCTTCGCGCATGTTTTGTATCTTTCGTATGTGGCTCATCACAGCCCGCATATGCCGGACCGCTTCGACGATATTCCCCGATCCCGCTTCACCTTTGGTACGAATCATAGCGGCGCCTTCGCCTATTCGTCGCAAGGCTTCTCCCAAGTCTCGACAACCGCACACAAAAGGCACGTTGAACTGGTGCTTGTCTATATGGAAGCTTTCATCGGCGGGAGTAAGCACCTCGCTCTCGTCGATGTAGTCAACACCAAGCGCTTCCAGCACCTGTGCTTCAGCGAAATGGCCGATTCGGCATTTGGCCATCACGGGAATGGTGACGGCGTTCATGATCTCAATGATCTTCAGGGGATCGGCCATGCGTGCCACGCCGCCGTCTCGACGTATATCTGCAGGGACGCGTTCGAGTGCCATAACGGCTACGGCGCCTGCTTCCTCCGCGATCTTGGCCTGTTCGGCGTTCGTCACGTCCATTATGACGCCGCCCTTTAACATTTCGGCGAGTCCTACCTTGGTCCGCCACGTGGATTTCTGCTGCTCGGTCATGTGTGGATCACCTTCGTACGCCAGGACAATAGAATAGAATGCGCCGTCTTATCTCGCGGCGTTTTTCCTGGGGTCATTTAACAATTGGTATACGCATTATAGCAGATTCCGCTCTTCAAAGCCAGAGGCCGACAAAGTCCATTCAACGAATCCGCGATCATAGCTCCCGTTCAATAAGGTCTACCTCAACAGCACGCCCGTTTTTTATCTTTAGCGTCTTCAGCTCGAATGCGTCCATTCTAATTGGATAGTCCACGCCTGCAAGAGTTAAAACAGCATCCGTTTTCTTTCCGATAGTCTCATATAAGCGGACTATCAGCGAGTCATCGTCCTCCGCTTCCTTCATGGCACAAAGATCCACATTCGGTTCTGAGACTTCTCCGAACGACTGTTGCCCCGGCCAGTCCCCGGGGTGAATAAACGTTTCCACCGCGATCGGAGGCATGTTGAAGAGCAGCGCTTCACGCACAGTTCCCGCCTCTTGCCAGCTTCCTTGGTGAGGTAACAACGCAAACTTGAATGTTGAGAGACCTTGATCCATGTAGCGATAACGCTTGTCAGGCTCTACTCGACGAGGGTTATGGAATGCATATATCGGACTGCGAATTGCCGAAAGTCGCAAGACGGAGCCGTTAACGTCGAAACCGTATTTGCTGTCGTTGATGATGCTCACGCCGTATGTGAAATCACCATTCTTTCCGGTCACGTCAATCCATTTTTGGCAGGGGTTTTCCAATCCATCCGTTGGGTAATTGACGACGGCGTAGGCGGAGTCGGCAGTTACAACGGGATCGGTCAGATTGAGAGGGAACTCGAACTTAAGCATCCGATGCTTTTCATGCCAGTCCACAAGTATGCGGAACTCGATGATTGGCAACTCCATGTAAAGTGATACATCTTGCCAAAGGGTAGACTTGTTGAAAGTGCTCTCAACCCTATAAGTAACTCTCACCGGACCGTTTTCAACAAGCTCTATTTTGGCTCGGTCAAATCTTCCGACCACTCGGTCATAGCGCTCGACTCCATGGCTCCATGTATCCGACGGGTCCTCCAACACAACAGCGTTTGCCGGGGCAGCAAGCACGTTGCCAAGGATTCGTTCATCGCTTATCTGCCGGATGCAGCCGCTCTTTGGGTCGATCTCGACGCGATAAAAGTCATTTTTCAGGACAAAATCCGAAGCCTCCAATGTGCCGGGACTGCGGAAGTTACGCCAGTCTCCGGCATAGTAAAGCCGATAGCCCAACGGCGGCAGGTTGTCCACAAATACCTTCTTCGTCCTGCTTCCAGTATGTTCGAAGAAGGGTTCCACTGTCTGCACCGGCACAGCGCGACCGGTATGATCGCGAAGCGCAGGCAGATTCTCATCGACATACACAATCGTTTTTATAACGTGCGGATGTGGATTGAATACTACAAAAGGCTCACCATCACCGCGCGTGTCAATCTTACATGCCATTTGGGTGAGCGCACTTACAGACTGATACTCTGCAAACTCAACGGCCGACCCAATCCAATCGCGAGCATCCTCATAAGCGCTTTCTAAGCTCGTACCGGCAAGTATGTCGTGGAACTGGCTGAACAGCACTTTTTGCCAGGCGTTTGCAAAGCCTGTTTTCGGGAATTTGCGATCGAGCGCGATCTTTGTTAAGGAACAGAACTTTTCAGCATTTGTAAGAGAGATCTCGGCACGACGGTTCCACGCCTTGATGTCGGAATGTGCAGTGTAACAACCCACCGCGTGATGCTGGAGATCGCCTTTCACCACGGGAAGATCGCTACGCTCTTTGAGCGCATGTTCGAACATCTGCTGCATCGTTCCGAAAACTAGTCTGGGACCTCCGTTTTCTTCCTGCATCCGCTTGATGCACTCAATAGTGGCAATGGTGGGTCCACCTCCGTGATTGCCTACTCCATAGAAGCACGCGGCTGCCGTAATTCCAGGTGAGATGTTACATGCCGAGGCATGGACATGTTCGGTAATGTCGTCATGGAATGTGCAATAAGGTGCGCGCAGCCTGTACGCAAGAACCCTCGATCCGTCCGGACCTTCCCACCAGAACAAAGGCTCCGGCAGTTCCTTTTCGTGGGGTTCTGGACGCATAAAAACGTAGTATTTGATCCCGCCTTTTGCGAGTATCTGTGGCAAACCTGCGCTGTGCCCAAACGAGTCCACGTTGTAGCCGACGATTACGTCTACCCCGAACTTTTCAAGAAAATAGCGCTTGCCGTAGAGCTCGTGTCGCACAAAAGATTCTCCGCTGGGAATGTTGCAGTCCGGTTGTTCCCACCACCCTCCAACGATGTTCCAGCGTCCTTCCCTCACTCGCTCTCGGATTTCCTCGAACATATCTGGACAAGCGTCTTCGATCCACTTATACGTCGCCGCGTCCGCTCGAGTGAACACGAACTCAGGATACTCCTTCATTCGATCGAGAGCGCTACGGCAAGTTGCCAGTACTTCCGCATGCCCTTCTTGCCACCGCCATAACCATACCGGATCGATGTGGGCATTGCCGATCATATAGACAGTTATATTGTTAAAGTCCATCAGAACCTCAGCATTATTCAACATCCATTATAGAGTTCGCCAAATATTCTGGTTCACCTTCTAATACCAGACGATTCCGGCTTTCTTTGTTATCAGGGATCTGAGCAGAATCTTACGCAGTTCGGTTGTGGCAGACGAACCGACCTGACATGCCGTTGCGTTCTCGCGTCAGTCTTTAAGTGTTGTAATGAGCACTTCGCCGCTTCCCTGCGTGTTGATCGAATAGGGCCGACTGACCGGCGGCACAAGGCTGGTAAACGAATGTTTTAGCTTGATATTCCACTCCGGCGTGGGACCGGAGATATATACGTCACCCATCGTAGCGGTTACCAGATGTCTGTGGCTGCAAGAACGGATTGTGATCGTCTCTCCCGTAGCCTTGATCACACAAAAAGTAGGAAACTCAGTAAGGCGCTCTGTCGAATCTGCCTCGACTTCGAGTTTCGCATCAAGCACAGGTAGGTTTGGACGCGCTGTCATTAACGCCTTGCATCCCTCTTCCAGGTGCAGTGCTCGACCACGGTTGTAGTCGAAGAGTCTGTAGGTTACCTGAGTCTGCTCGCTGACTTCAAACACCACCAGTCCCGGTCCCACAGCATGGACTGTGCCTGTTGGCTCATTAAAGTGCATGCCCGGCTTCAAGTTATCCGCCCGCTTGAGCATCGACAGCACCTTCTCTTCGTCAGGATTCGGCGATTTTATGAGATCGCAGAACGCTTGCCTGTCTACGCCGTCTTGGAGGTCGTAGAATAGATATGCTCCGGGCTCGGCGTAGAGGATATACCACATCTCATCCTTATGAATGTCTTCGGAAACGGGATGAATCTGGACGGATAGCTTCTCCGCAGAATCCAACAGTTTAACAACCACCGGCACGTTCGTGATCCTATCAAGCGGCATCCCTGCCAAAGGCCCGTTTGTGATCTTCGTAACGGTTGCAAGGTCCGGATTTCCGGGATCACGCGGCCAAGTGCTCACATCCCAGGTTTCCCCAATTGGTTCTTTACTCTCCACGCATGGCCGGTCATAAAGTTTGCACACTCGTCCCCCACCCCATGGGCGCGGAACGTTAATAGGCTCAAGAAGTAACGGATAGTCGAAAGTATTCAACATGCTCGTTTTGCGAGTTCCTCCTCCAGTTGCTCTATAAACGCCGGCAGCTTCAGCGGATCGGCCTCCGGCACATTGCGAGCTTCTTCGACGAATGTGCGACATTCTTTTAGCGCACTTTTAGTTTCCTCAAGCGCCTCAGCGGATCCGGTATTGCGATACCACCTAAGCGAAAAGTAGGCTCTGGCCCAAAGCGCACCGACTATAGCTTGATTTACACTGCGAACGTAATACCCGCGCAGTATCATGTAATCATCAGGTCGCAGCGTATCTTTTTCACTATCCAGTTCCTTAATGCATTGTTCAGCGATCCTGCGCGCTTCCAACTTCTCTTCTACTGCCGCACGGATGGTATCTGGTCCGGATTCTTTCAAGAACCGATCGATTTCGGCATACTTCGGATCATCGCTCCAGATAGCCGTGGAGTGATTGATTAGGTGGCTATCGGTATAACTGATCGGCGGCGCAGAGCTTCCGGTCCAGAAACCAAGCACATACCTTATCTTTGTCACCATATCGAAGCTACGGCGCAGTATCTTCTCAGCGACGGCAGCACCCTTCTCGCCGTAGCGCATGCGACACCAATCCGACCAAATCCGATTGCAGTCGGTATCTGGATCGTGGAGCAATACGCTATAAGCATAAACATTGGCCTCATCAGGCAGACCACGGTTTGATCTGAAGCCGTCGTCGCATCGAGCGATAGCACCGGAAAGACCGCAATCTCTTGCCAGCCTGAGCTGCTGTTGGTAGTATTCCGGGGCCACGAACGGCATAGAGCCGCCCATCTCAGTGGCAACATCAAGCTCCATTATTTGCTTATGCGGTGCCACCTTTCCCAGCAGAGGATGCGGCGGATAACAATATTGCCAGTCGTTAGGAACGCACTTTGTGAAAACCCACACGTCGTCCGGTACAAGATCCAACGCGCGCCTGAACGATTCCATTTCTCTGGGCGAGCGCAGGAAATCCCTGACAATAAGTCGTTTGCCTGCGGGCGCAAGACCTGCATAGACGGCATTAATTACTTTTGCCATACGCTCCGGCTGAGACATCCGGGTCACCACAACGTTGTCCCTGTGAACTTGCCACTGGCTCTCAGTGAGCGAGAGGATGATCCCGTCGAAGTTGGGCACGCGTTCCACGACGCTCTCATATCTGTGCTTGAGCCATTCCCAAAGTGCGGGATCGTCCAGGTTCAGCTTATCCCTCTCGTTTTCTGAGTTTGCCTTGACTATGCAGCTTTCCGGTGGGTTGTTTATCTGGTGATTCCACAGGTAAGCGGCCATTCCCAGCTCGTGGGCGGCTTCGCAGAATCGTCTTAGGTGCTTATATCGATGCCAGTCCCAAAGGATCTCCTCCGCGTTCATTACAATTTCATGCGAGAGGGAGATGGTGTTCATGCCAGCCTGATGCGCCCTGTGGATCATGTCCAGGACGTAGTCGGGATCAAAGCGCTCTATATCCCATCCGCGGACTTCGAATACATGTTCACATTTATTCATCAGTAAAGAGCTACGACACATCACTACTATCATCCTTTAGAGATTGCACGCCGATAATGAATTGGGAGGTTCCAATAGTCGGTATAAGAAATAGAGGAACCGCTTGGCTCAGCCTTGCGTCATATAAATGGCAGGTGTCAATGACAAAGCTGCCCAAAAAGAAACGCCGAAGCTCGTAGTCGAGCGCGGGGGAACCGCACAGTGGGGCGAATCGGCTCTTGCCGAGGGGCAACTTCCTACCCTAGCCCGGCAGCTAACCTCGCAGGCGCGGCGGGAAGAAGAGGAAAAGCAATGCCAAATGCACGGATTGCCAGCCATCGTATCCATTACCGCGTTTCCGACGAATGCGCTGTAGTACGGCCAGAGGGACCGTGCGACGCCAAAACCACTGAAGCGCTAGCAACTCTTGTGAACTCACCGCTAATTGAGTCCAAAGACCTAATTATCGATCTCAGCCGCGCGGACTATGTCGAGACGCCGGGCTACAGATGGCTGATACGCAGGCTCAAAGAGTTGGAGGCGGCAGGAAAAAAGTTGATCGTTGCGGGGCTGTCACCGTCCGTTGAACGAGCATTCAGACTACTCAAACTCGACCGGAACATTCCCACGGCAGAGAACGTATCGGAAGCATTGGAATACATACAGAGCGCGCAAAGCAAAGCTTTTGCGCAGGCCGCCAAGAAATAGCGGCCTGCGCACACATCTGACGTCTTTGTCTTCTGTGCACAGGCTGTGTAGCCGTGTTAACTCTGTGCCTATCCGGTATCGATCAAGGAATCAGCCGCGTGGTTACCTGATTCTCAGCAACGCAAATGCGTGCGGATCGTGCCACGGCTGGCCTCGACCGTTCATTACAAGTTGCACCCTTCCTCCGGGAGTGCTGCTGTCGATCGCGGCGTTCACGCCAATAAAACGACTGCCCTCGCGATAGCCGGAAATCTTCTCCCAAGGTATCAAGGCATCAATGCTGTAACCGGTTGGCGTCCGCTTCCAGCGAGCTTGTATACCTGATGTGTCGATAGGATTGGTAACCGTGCGGACTGCGCGCAGCCTTGGCGAATCTTCCGGACCCTCCGGTACGATGAAGAACTGGCAGATATCTTTTGCCAAGCCGCTCGCGCATACGAATATCTCCAAGCATGAAGAGTTCCATGGCAAACTGGTCGGAGCATGGGTGGACAAATACACGTCG
>Ga0123519_10016367_pt1 | contig 10305 bp, 9 predicted proteins | sample YelNatPaOPRAMG02_FD_87396 | JGI IMG/M metagenome (GOLD analysis project Ga0123519, IMG submission 87396) | Hot spring microbial communities from Yellowstone National Park - Yellowstone National Park OP-RAMG-02 (version 2) | ecosystem: Environmental > Aquatic > Thermal springs > Hot (42-90C) ...
ATGTGATCGATGGTCCAGGTGGAGGAGGAAAGATTCCCGTAGGGCCCAACTATATCCTTTCCCAGGCAAAAGGAAAATATGTCCTTAGGAATTATAAAGGAAAAATTTATACTTATTTAGAATGAAAATTTTTTACTTTTTTTTACGGGCGTTGATATTTTTTATTGCGCAAGATTAACAGAAGGGTTTAAATGGCAAATAACGAAATTCTAAAACAGTTAGTAGAAGAGTTGAGAAATTCGCGTTTTGATTTTTCAAAGGTCAACGCATCTGTTATTTCACAAAGAGCGAAAATAGCATTAAAAACTATAGAGAGAAATAACAATATCAGTCTTTCCCCTCAACAGCAAGAAGAGATAGTTGAAGATGTGATATCTTACTTTTTTGGTTTAGGACCCCTTGATAGGTTGCTTAAAGACCCGGAAATTTCTGAAATTTTAATTAATGGTCCAAAACAAGTTTACATAGAAAAAAGAGGCGGGCTTGAATTAACCGATATCTCTTTTTGGGATGAGGAGCATATCTTATATTTTATAGAGAAGATGCTTGCTCCTACGGGGAGGCGATTGTCAGAATTTGAGCCTTACATTGATGCCCGGTTAAATGATGGTTCAAGATTGAATGTGGTAAGAAAGCCGATTACTTCAAGCGGTCCGGTTGTTACAATAAGAAAATTTATGCACCATAAGTTTAGCGTAGAGGAATTTATTAAATTAGGAACTGCGGACAAATCCGTAATGGATTTCTTGAAGGCTTGCGTACTTGCGCGGCTAAATATACTTATCATCGGAGGAGCAAGCGCAGGTAAAACCACACTTTTGAATATTTTGGCTTCTTTTGTCCCCGAAGAAGAAAGAATAATTGTTATAGAAGATGTTAGGGAATTAAATATTTTAAAAAATCATGTGGTTTATTTGGAAGCCCGACCGCCTAATATCGAAGGTAAGGGAGAAATTACCATAAGGAATTTGGTTAAGAATGCCCTGCATATGCGTCCAGACCGCATTATTATAGGGGAGGTGCGGTCCAATGAGGTTTGGGATATGATTCAGGCGATGAATACCGGGCACGAAGGTTCGATGACTACTTTACATGCCAACTCGCCTTTGGATGCTTTGGACCGCCTAGAGGCACTGTTTATTATGGGTAGTCCCTCTAATTTTTCATCCGAGATATCCAAGAGACAGATAATACGTTCTATTGATTTAATAATTCAGACGAGTAGGTTTAACGATGGTTCAAGAAGGATAGTTCAAATTAGTGAGGTCTTAAAAGGTAAAGAATATGTGATACAAGACATCTTTATTTTTGATAAAGAAAAAGAAAATAAATTAGAGTTTACTGGCAAAATTCCTTCTTTTTTGCCCCGTCTTCAAAAAAAGACCGATTTTTCCTTTGATAAGTTATCTTAATAAATTAATATAAATATAAGTCTGGAGTTTTTATTCTTGACGGCGGTTAATTTTTTTCTTATAATAAATTTCTCAACCTTCTTCGTTATAAGAAAGGATTAAACTATGGATATTCAAAGTAAAAGAACCGTTGCCTTAGTGGGGCATGCCCAAGTGGGGAAAACGACTCTTTCTGAAAGTATCCTGTATTTTTGCAAAGCCACTACCCGCAAAGGGTCAGTTGCTGATGGCACCACGGTAAGCGATTATAGTTTTGATGAGATTGAGCGTAAAAATTCCATAAATTCTAGTTTTATGTTTTTCGATTTTGAAGGGATAAGGATTCAACTGGTGGATGTTCCTGGTTATGCTGATTTTTTTGGAGAAGTTGTTTCCTCCTTGCGTGCCGTAGATAACGCTATTGTGGTGGTAGACGCTACTACGGGCGTAGAGGTAGGCACAGAAAAAGCATGGCAATTGTTGGAAGAGGAGGGTTTAAGCCGTATTATTTTTGTAAATAAATTAGATAAAGAAGAGGCAAATTTTGAAAAAGTATATGCGGAGATAAAAGAAAGACTCTCTAAAAAAGCCGTAGTGTTGGATTCCCAAAATACTAATGAATTAATGGAATTAGCCGCAGAGAGCGACGATGCGCTTTTAGAAAAATATCTTTCAGAAGGAATCCTGACTCCGGAGGAAATAGAGAAGGGAATATCACAGGCGGTAATTAAAGCAAAAATTTTCCCGGTGATTAAAGGTTCTGCTTTATTGGACCAAGGGATAAAAGAGTTGCTTCAGGCCATAAAACAGTATTTTGCCAATCCACTTCAGCGGGCAAAAATAGAAGTGGAAGATCCGGTTACTTCCCAAAAAAAAGAATTAATTTTTAGCCCAGATGCGCCTTTTTCTGCTTTTGTTTTTAAAAGCATTTTTGACCCTTATGTAGGGCAATTAAGTTTGGTGCGTATATTTTCAGGAAAACTTTTATCCAACACAGAATTTTATAATGTTACGCGTAAAATAAAGGAGAGATTTGGGCAGATATACATTTTACAAGGGAAAGAACAAAGACCCGTAGATGAGGTAACTTGTGGAGATATAGTGGCTATCCCCAAACTAAAAGAGACGCAGACGCAGGATTCTTTGGGTACAGAAAAAGAACCTTTGCTTTTTCCGTCTTTGGTTTTTCCGGAAACGATGATGTCAGCTTCTATAAAACCGCGCTCGCGTCAAGATGAAGAGAAAATCTCTCAAGCTTTAAACAAGCTTACCTTAGAGGATTATACCTTTAAAGCCATCCGCGACCCGCAAACTAAAGAATTAATTATCCATGGATTAGGGGACCTGCATTTAGAGGTAATGGTGCAGCGGTTAAGAAAACGTTTTGGGGTGGAAGTGGATTTGGGCAGACCCCGTTTAGCTTACAAAGAAACTGTTACCAGGACTGCTAAGGTGCAAGGCAAATATAAACGCCAATCCGGAGGGAGGGGCCAATATGGAGATGTTTGGATTGAGATTTCTCCCTTGGAAAGAGGCAAGGGTTTTGTATTTGTAGATAAAATTTTTGGCGGAGCGATCCCCCGCAATTTTATCCCTTCAATAGAAAAGGGCATAAGACAGGCGATGGAAGAAGGAGCTTTGGCAGGATATCCAATTGTAGATATTCAAGTGGTACTTTATGACGGTTCTTATCATGAAGTGGATTCTTCAGATATTGCTTTTCAGATTGCCGCAGCAATGGCTTTAAGGAAAGCGGTGCAGGAAGCCGGTCCCGTGCTTCTAGAACCTGTGATGGATGTGGAGGTGATTATCCCGGAGGAATATTTAGGACAGATCTCAGGTGACTTAAATTCCCGTCGAGGAAGAATTATGGGGATGGAAACCAAAGGGAAATTGCAGATAGTTAAAGCCCAGGTTCCTCAAGCAGAGATGTTTACTTATGCCAATGATTTGCGTTCGATAACCGGCGGACGAGGAAGTTATACTATGAGATTCTCTCATTACGAAGAAGTTCCTGCCAAGGTTGCTTCTGCGATTATCAGCCAATATCAGGCGCAAAAAAAAGAAGAACAAACCTAATTTATTTAAATTTTAAAACCTTGAAAATCGCTATTTATAGCTTAAATTTTGCTTTAGGCAAGAAAAATTTGGCGGATGAACGCCTAAAAGAATTATCCCAGATTTTACATCCTCAAAACGTCGTTTCTATCCAAGTAGAACTTGTAGGATTCGATTCTTCCAGAGAGTTGGATGCTTTGATTGTTAAGAGAGAATTAAAAGAAGACCTTCTGCTTATGGATTTAGAAAAAATAGAGGAAGGTATTTTAAAAGATTCCCAAAGGAAAGATTTTTTTATGCTGCTTAAAGAAAAATTAGAAAAAGAGGTTTTATTGAATGAGATTTCTTTTAGCTCAGAGGAAAACAAAATTATTCAGGCGCTTAATCTCATTACCGCAAAACCAATTATCTTTATGGAGGAACAAGAGGTAGATTTGCTTCCTCACAAAATAAAAGAATTATACTATAAATCAAAACGGATCTGTTTTTTTACTGCCAATGAAAAACAATTACGGGCATGGGAAATTAAAGAGGGGGCTAACGCCTACGAGGCAAGCGGTTTAATTCATTCTGATATTCAGAAAGGATTTATTCGCGCCGAAGTGATAAATTATAACACCATTAAGCAGGAAGGCAGCCTATCCGCAGCAAAAGCAAAAGGATTGGTAAGGTTGGAAGGAAAGAATTATGCTATCCAGGATGGGGATTTAATTTATTTTAGATTTAACGTTTAATTGAAGGAGGCTTTATGCTCAAGGTAAATACTGCGCTTATCAGTGTTTCGGATAAAACCGGGATAGTAGAATTTGCGGAGGAACTTAATAAATTGGGGGTAGAGATTATTTCTACCGGTGGCACCGCAAAAATGTTAAAAGAAAACAGTATTCCCGTAATAGAAGTTTCTGAATATACGGGCTTTCCCGAGATGCTTAACGGAAGGGTCAAGACTTTACATCCTAAATTCATGCCGGCCTTTTAGCCTTAAGGGATAATTCTAAACATATAGAAACTCTCAAAGAGCATAATATAAAACTTATCGATATGGTAGTGGTAAATCTTTACCCTTTCCAAAAGGTAATTCATAAACCGGATATAGCATTAGAGGAGGCAATAGAGAATATTGATATTGGAGGACCAGCGATGCTCCGTTCTGCTGCTAAAAATTATAAGTCTGTAGCGGTGGTTTGTAACCCACAAAAGTATCATAAAATTATCGAAGAACTTAAAAATAATCAGGGGATATCCGAAGATACTCTGAAGGAATTGGCTTTGGAGGTTTTTAATTTAACATCAAGTTATGATAGCGCCATTTATAATTATTTAAGCAGGCGTTTTGAAAAAACCGAATCTTTCCCTAAAAATTTAGTTTTAAGTTTTGAGAAACTTTTTGATTTAAGGTATGGGGAGAACCCCCATCAGAAAGCTTCTTTCTACAAAGAGAATATAAAGACAGCAGGTTTAATCAATTTAAAGCAGCTCCAAGGTAAAGAACTATCCTTTAATAACCTTTTGGATTTAGAAGCCGCTTTTTCGCTGGTAAAAGAATTTGAAAAGCCTGCAGCGGTAATTGTAAAGCATAATAACCCTTGCGGCGTAGCGCAGGAAGATACTTTAGATAAAGCATACCTAAATGCTTTTAGATGCGATACGCTTTCAGCTTTTGGGGGAATTGTGGCTTTAAATAGAAAATTGGATTTAAAGACCGCAAAAGTAATTTTAAAAAGCGGATTTTTAGAATGTATTATTGCACCAGCATTTGAAGAAGAGGTTTTAGGGCTATTAAAAGAAAAGAAAAATCTAAGGCTTATAGAATTAAACGATCTATCGAAACAAGAAGAATGGGATTTAAAGAGGGTCTCGGGTGGTTTGCTCATTCAGGAAAAAGATTTTGAAACAGTGAATTTAGATAATTTAAAGGTAGTTACCAAATGTAAACCCACCAAAGCTCAACTTAAGAGTCTTGTCTTTGCCTTTAAGGTTTCTAAACACGTAAAATCAAATGCCATAGTTTTGGCAAAGGGAACAAAAACCGTAGGTTTTGGTGCTGGCCAGATGTCTAGGGTCGATTCTGTGATTATTGCCATAAGGAAAGCAGGTAAATTAGCCAAAGGCAGCTGTCTTGCTTCAGATGCTTTCTTTCCAAAAGAGGATGCGGTGTTAAAAGCAATTAAAGCAGGTGCGAAAGCGATTATCCAGCCCGGTGGTTCTTTAGCAGATGAGAAGATAATCAAAATTTGCGATAAATATAAAATTCCTATGGTTTTTACCGGAATCAGGCATTTTAAACATTGAAATGAATTACCAGGAGGCAATCCAGTATTTAGAGTCCTTTATTAACTACGAAAAAATTCCCCGCTGGCCATATAAAGAGTCATTAAAATTAGAAAGAATAAAAGAATTCCTTGTTTATTTAGGTAGCCCCCAAAATAGTTTAAATTGTTTACATATTGCCGGAAGCAAGGGTAAAGGCTCAACCTGCGCTTTCATCAGTTATATATTGAAAGAGGGGGGCTTTAAAGTCGGACTTTATACCTCTCCGCATCTAGCCTGTTTTCGGGAAAGAATAAGGATATTAGAGAAAAAGTCAACAGAAATAAGCCACAAGTTACCAGAGGAATTTGAAGGGATGGTTTCTGAAGAAGAGGTTTCAGAATTAGTAGAAAAACTAAAACCTTCAATAGAAGAATATAATCGCAATTCAAAATATGGTCCACTTTCTTTTTTTGAGGTTTATACTGCTTTGGCATTTGTTTATTTTAAAGAAAAAAAAGTAGATTTTGTGGTTTTGGAAACCGGTTTAGGGGGTAGACTCGATGCAACTAATGTAGCTAATGCTTTAGTCTGCGGCATTACTCCTATAAGTTATGAGCATACCCAGAAATTAGGTAATACTTTAGCGGAGATTGCCTACGAAAAAGCAGGAATTATTAAAGATAAACAGATTGTAATTAGTGCACCTCAAGAGAAGGAAGCAGAATTGTTAATCAGAAATAGATGCAAAGAAGTAGGGGCAAAGTTATATAAGGTAAATAAGGATTTATTGTATAAAAAAACAAAAAAAGGATTTTATGTAAAGGGTATTTTTGAAAGGTATCTGGACCTAAAAACCCGACTTTTGGGAGAACACCAATTAGCTAATGCCACGGTTGCTATAGGCATGGCAGAGGCATTACGTTTTTTTGATATTTATATAGATAATAACACGATAAAAAAAGGGCTTTTTAATACTGTTTGGCCAGCAAGATGCGAAGTGATTGCAGAAACGCCATTTATTATTTTAGACGGTGCGCAGAATGTTGCCTCAAGCAAAGCATTAAAGGGAACCATTAGAGAAAATTTTTCTTGTGAAAAATTGATTTTGATTTTGGGTATCTCGCGCGATAAGGATATTAAAGGGATATGCGAAGAATTAAAAGATTTAGCGGATATAGTTATTTTAACTAAAGCAGATAATCCCCGGGCTACCACCCCAGAGGTTTTATCCCAATATTTTAAAGAAAAAGAAAAATATACTACCCAGAATACCCAAGAAGCAATAGAGTTAGCCAAAAGAAAGGCAAGTTTTAAAGATTTAATTTTAGTCTGTGGCTCTTTATTTGTTGCGGGTGAGATAAGACAGTATTTAAAAACAAAGATAACGATTTAATTAGTAAGTAGTAGTTAGTAGGCAGGAGTTATAGTTATCGGGTTATTGCATTATAGCGTTAAAAAGAATAAATAACGAATCTAACGATACTAACGAAAATACCGATATTAACGAGCATAAGAAAAAATAAAGATGAAAATTTATTCCTTAGATGATACAATTGCCGCAATTGCCACTTCCTTAGGCGAATCAGGAATTGGCATTGTTAGGATAAGCGGGAAAGATACTTTAAAAATTGCGGATAGGATTTTTGTTTCAAAGATTGGTAAAAGCCCTTCTCAATTTAAAACCTATACTATACATTACGGTTGGGTTGTGGAGGATGCTGCTGGAATAAAAAAGGATTTACTTGCCCCAAAAGAATTTATTGATGAGGCAATTTTAACAGTAATGCGCGCACCTTATTCTTATACCCGTCAAGATGTGGTGGAGATAAATTGCCACGGAGGGCCTGTTCCGTTAAGAAAAACCTTAGAGCTAGTTTTAAAATACGGCGCACGCTTGGCAGAACCAGGAGAGTTTACCAAAAGAGCATTTTTAAATGGCAGGATTGATTTAACTCAGGCAGAAGCAGTTTTAGAGATAGTGCGTGCAAAAACCGAAGCCAGTTTAAGATTAGGCACCAACCGACTTAAAGGGCTACTTTCTAAAGAATTTTTAAAATTAAGGGAAGAAATTTTAAATATATTGGTTTTGTTGGAAGCAAATATTGATTTTCCCGAAGAAGAGATCGGTTCTTTGGATAAAGAGAAAATAAATAAAAGAATAAATGAATTAATTGAAAAAACAGATAAACTTTTAAAAACCTATAACTATGGTCGGATTTTTTCTGAAGGCATAAAAGTCGTAATCTGTGGAAAACCCAATGTAGGAAAGTCTTCCCTCTTAAATGCCCTTTTAAAAGAAGAACGCGCTATCGTTACGCCTATTCCCGGTACTACCCGCGATACCTTAGAAGAAATGATTGATATAAGAGGCATTCCTATAAGGATAGTCGATACTGCCGGCATAATTGAGCCTAAGGATCTGGTAGAAAAAGAAGCCATAAAACGCGCCAAAAGATATATAAAAGAGGCGGATTTAATAATTTTAGTTTTTGATGGAAGTAAAAAGTTGAGCCAAGAGGATATTTTTTTAATTAAAAAATTAAAGAAAAAATTAGTTTTACCGGTGATCAATAAAATTGACCTTAAACAGAAGATAGAGAGAAAAATTATCGAGAAATATTTTAGCCAGATACTGGAAATTTCTGCCAAAAGAATTCAAAATATCGATAAATTAGAAGAAAAGATTGAATCTTTTGTATATAATAAGAAGATAGAACTGGCACCACCGGAAGTGGTAATCACTTTAAGGCAAAAAGAGGTTTTAGAAAAAATAAGAAATTATCTTAAAGAGGCAAAAAATTCTTTAGAAAATAATCTATCTATAGAATTTGTCAGCCAAGATTTAAAAGAAGGGTTGAATTACTTAGACCAACTTTTAGGAAAATCATTTAACGAACATCTCTTAGATAAAATATTTTCCCAATTCTGTATTGGAAAATAAAAAGATTAATTTAGTAGATGGTAGTGATAGGAAGTAGCGTTATTACGTTATAGCGTTAAAAAACGAAATTAACGAAACTAACGAAATTAACCAATATTTATAAATATATAAATAGGAGGAGTTATGGATAAGAAAAAAATTGAAACTGCAGTTAAAGAGATTTTGAAAGCATTGGGAGAAGATTTAAAACGTAAAGACATCAAAGATACGCCAAAAAGGGTTGCCCAAATGTATGCAGAGATTTTTTCAGGGGTTGATAAAGATCCGAGAAAGGAACTGGAGGTAATTTTAGACCAGAAGCATGACGAGATAATTTTACTTAAAAATATTCCCCTGCAGTCAATATGCGAACACCACTTACTTCCTTTTATTGGCCGGGCACATGTTGCCTATATTCCCAAAGATGGTCGAGTTACTGGATTAAGTAAATTGGCACGCGTAGTAGATATTTTAGCCAAAAGACCTCAGGTTCAGGAACGTCTTACTACTCAGATTGCGGATATTATTATGGAGAAACTTAAACCCCAAGGTTGCATGGTAATTATTGAAGCAGAGCATCTGTGTATGTCAATGCGGGGAATAAGAAAACCCGGAACTTTAACTGTAACTTCTGTGGTAAGGGGAGTCTTTAAAGAGAATGAAAAAACCCGTGCAGAAACTCTGGCTTTAATTAAAACTTAATGCTTAAAAAATTAAGTTTATTTTTAATTTTATTTCTCAACGGTTGCGCTACAATTACTGGACCAACAGTTAGTCAACAGGAAATTATCGAATTTGAAGAGACACTTAAAGTAAAAGCCTTAGAATATCGGTTTAAACAACTTGAGCATGTAAATAATATCGGGTATCGGCTTATCTATGCGATTTTGCCTTCGGATATTAAAACAACTTTTGAACCATTTTTAGGCGTATATGTTTTTGATATAAATATCTTAAAAGGTTATATAATTTATCCCAAGATAAAGGAGTGGTAGTAGGTATAGTTATCGATGGCTCTCCCGCAAAAAAGGCAGGTCTTTTAAAAGGGGATATGATTGTAAGTATAAATCAAAGAAAAATAAATAGTAGTTTTGATTTTTATAATGAGGCAAAGAAATTCAAAATAGGTCAAATCATAAATATAAATATTTTGCGTCAGGGAATAAAAGAAACTATTTCTTTAGAAGTAGGTTCGGTTGCTTTAAATATTCCGATTAATATGGTAGATCTTCAAGAGGTAAATGCAGCCGCTACTCCAAAAGGTATATTTGTTACTTATGGTTTACTTCATTTTGTAAAATCCGATGATGAGCTGGCTGCGGTTTTGGCTCATGAATTAGCCCATATTATACGGGGGCATATTCAGAAATTTGAAGGAGTGTCTTTAATTACTTTTCTATTAAGTCTTCCTTTAAGTATCCTTTTAGAATCGCAAGCACCGGGAAGCGGTCAAGTAGTTACGGATATCGGTAATATCTTTAAGGCAACATACTCAAGAGATTTGGAAAGAGAAGCAGATTACTTTGGCACGCGTTTGGTTTATCAAGCAGGTTTTGATGTGGAAGTATGCGCTAACTTTATGGAAAGATTCGCTATTGAAATTCCCCAATCAATGATCCGCAATTACCTTTCTACTCATCCTTCCTCACCGGAAAGGGTTCTGCGCATCAAAAAAACCATCCA
>Ga0123519_10016369_pt1 | contig 10304 bp, 11 predicted proteins | sample YelNatPaOPRAMG02_FD_87396 | JGI IMG/M metagenome (GOLD analysis project Ga0123519, IMG submission 87396) | Hot spring microbial communities from Yellowstone National Park - Yellowstone National Park OP-RAMG-02 (version 2) | ecosystem: Environmental > Aquatic > Thermal springs > Hot (42-90C) ...
AAAAGATTCGACTTTGTCTTAATTTTCAAAAACCAAATTCGGTTTGTAATTGAAACTAATTACTTTACAACTTCAATGTCTAAAATAAGAGAGGTGGTACGCCACTTTATGGAACTAAAAAGGACATGTAGAGGAAAATATAAACTTATTTACATCACAGACGGAATGGGATGGTTTAGTTTAGCCAAAGACGTAAAAAGAATGCTTGAATTCGAAATCGAGGAGCAAAAGAAAGACTCCTCTCCGGTTAGATTTCTAATGAATCTAGAAATTTTTAGACAAAACATAAGACTGATAAAAAATGAAATGCGAAAATGAAGAAATTCCTCTAAAAAGTTGAGCTTTGGATTTCTTTGAACAACAAAAGGAGATAATAAATTGCTGACAGCACAAGATGATAGCCAAAAATAGCTTCGCTTTCGGAAAGTTTTACTGCATGACCCTTACACGTGTACCAGTCTATCTTTTTTATTAACTCATGACTACTTTCACTTTTAACAAAATTTGATAGGACTTCTTTTGGTTGAATCTTGAGCTTCTCTGCAATTTTGATAAAAAGGTCTTCCAGCGCTTTCCTCGCATTCCAAAGACTCTGCGCATAGGACTCATTGATGAACTGCTCTTCCGCTATGTCCAAGCTCTTTTGTATTTCGGTAAACCCAAGATTTTCTAAAAATGTTTTAACCTCTTTTCTCGTTTCCTCTAATCGTTCTGGTCCAAATTTTGGTTGAACAATCCAAGAACCATTACTATGAGCTACATTGAAGCCATGGAGCCTAAGAGCTCTTGCAAAAGAAAGTTTCTTTGTTTCAAGTCGTTTTTCTGCAAAAGGATCAAAAGAAGGCAGTGTAGAATTAAGAACATATGTTGCCAATTCGTGGAAATTTTCATCAGGAATTTCATTTGCGAATTGTCTACATCTATCTTTGATGGACCCTTGACCAGGGCTTAAACTAAAGTGAAGGGCAATGTCGTCTAAATCTCTATGATACGCAAATGTATCTTGCATAAGCACAGAAAGATAAAAACGAAGTTTATCAGAAATATACATGGTCTATCACGCTTGTTTTGGTCACTCTTTCTTGGAAGAGGTTAAACTAAAGAGACCAAGTAAACCTATGCCGACAATAGCGACCAAACTTAAAGTGGCTAAAGCCGACATTAACGCAGCCTTAGCTTTTTCTTTTCTAATGTAATTTAAGTATTTTATTAACCACTCCACACTTCTTTCAGGATTATCCCTTTTAAACCATAAAATTTCTCGTTGCTGTAAATATAAAGGTATCTGAACACCTTCTTCTAGTAAAGGAATTATAGGTTTGTTGGATTTTTTAGCTATACCTATTTCGTAATTAACGAAAGGTGATCTTACTCCATCTTGTGTTAACAAGGCAATAAAGTAGTCGCTTTCGCCTATCATTTTCTCAACTTTTTCTGATATAAGAACACCAGGCTGAGGTTGAAGCTCTGCTATATAAACGGTAATACCAGCAGCACCTAGCAAATCATACATTTTACTCACAACATTCAAATCAGCAACACTATGACTAATGAAGACTTTCAAGGATGGTAATCCAATGGTTCTCATTTTAAGCCATCTCTTATACGCCAAATAAACAGTACTTTTCGGGAAGCCTTCAGCAATAAGAGCGGAAGGGCTTTTCCCTTGGTCAAATTCCCATATTAATTTTTCAATCATTTGTCATCACTAATCCTATACTGGCAATGTACTTATAAATTTTTCCAATAATTCCATTAGACTAATAACATAAAATGCCTATGAGCAATCTGTATTGATACAAAAGGACTGCAGAGCTTCAAGTAGCATCGCCGATAAACTTTATTCTAAACCTTGGATGCTGACTTGAAAAGGTAAGTATTAGAACGTTAGCAAGCAGGGATACACCTATTATCGAATCGAGTTATATATAATTGAAAACGCATAAAATATAGAATCAGAAAAGCATAAGAAACAAAACAAGGTGAATTTGTAATAGGTGTGCAATATGTCTGAAGACCCTTTCACGGTAGGGTCCAGCGGAAAATGTCCACATTGTCGATGTACCGTATTTTTCGACGAACCTAAAAAAGTCTATTTTCAACGTCCTGACGGTGGTCTTTCTCTGTATCCTACACATCTAGTAACAAAAAGTGGAGACGAAAAAGAAACCGTTTCAGTTTATTCTTCTCAATGTCCGAACTGTAAAAAGCCGATTATAGTAGCCAAAATAGAGATTGAACAGAAACCGCCAATTTATAGATTAGTTCATCCGTTTAATGTTGTCAGAACGGTTCCACCAGAAGTCCCTAAGGAAATTCAAGAAGATTTTCTGGAAGCTGCCGCAGTTCTTCCAATCAGTGAAAAAGCAAGCGCAGCCCTCTCTAGAAGATGCCTACAGAATCTTTTAACTGATAGAGGTTATAAAGGAGACAATCTTAACGAGCAAATAGAAAAAGCCTTGAAAGACTTACCTGCGAGGATCGGAGAAAACTTGGACGCTGTTAGAGTTATCGGAAATTTTGCTACTCACCCTATAAAGTCTAAGGAAACTGGACTAATAGTAAATGTTGAACCAGAAGAGGCAAATTGGACTTTGGACGTACTTGAAGAACTTTTTGAACATTATTATGTAATGCCTAAAAGGGTAGAAGGAAAGCGGAAAAAGCTTGAGGAAAAACTTGGAAAGCGTCTATTAAAGAAACCTAGCTCCATATAGCTTCAAGTTAGCTTGAATGTGCTTTTTTCGCTTTCCATTTTGAAGAAACACCTACTACACAACTTTCCAATTTTCTGTGATTTCCATGAGCTACAGCAACTTCATTGCTTTAATGTAAATAAACAACATCAACCTGAAGCAAAACCAAAAAGAACCACATATATTTGATGGAAAATCTCCGATGATGAAAACCCAACTACAAAAAGTATAGCCGTATAAAACTACAAAGCAATAGGAAAATCAAAATCCAAGAAAAAGCACCATTCCCAAAAAGAAACAGGGAAAACGGAACGAAACCATAGTCGTACACAAAATAAAAAATTAGAAAAACAGCCCGTTCTCCAAAAAAAGCCTTTAAATAAAACCCGGCTACACACCCAACACTATATCTTTCGTTTCTGGTGCTGTTTTTATTGGTTATTCGTGCTTTTATTGGGGTTGTTTTTGTGTTTGGGGCTTGGTTTGGGCTTGTTATTGGTTTTTCCTCATCAGTTGTTATGGTTGTGAAGGCTAGGGGTTTTATCCATAGTTTCACCCATATGGGTAGTGTTTCTTTTACGGCTTGCCCGAATTTTTCATCTATTGTTTTTGCGTAGGCTAGGGCGATGTTGAATTCATTTATTACTCTGTCAAGTGCATTGGCGAGTGTGGATGTTAGTGTGGGGCTTGTTAGCGTCCATTTTCCTCTCATTATTTGGACGGCGATGCCTGCCTCTTCAAATTCTGCAATGTGCCGCCATATTGTTGATAGGTCTTTGTCTACGTAGGCTTGGAGCTCTCTTAGGGTTACACCTCTTTTTTCTAACGTCGCTAAATATAACCCGAGAAGTACTTTTACCCTTGTTCCCATCTTGTCTTGTGGAGCTTTGAAGTTTATTCGTTTAAGTATTGCTTCTGTAAATTCTTGTAGTTTCTGATCTTCCATGTGGTGCACGGTGAGGTATTCCATTTTATGCGTTTTTCACCTCCTCTAACTGACTTCTTCTTATATAGTCTTGTAGTCGTTGGGATTTAAATCTTGCTTTTTTTATTGCGTTTTAGTTGCAATAGGCATAAAATAAGCTTTTTTAAGCAATAAAACGTCAATATTTAGCTTTTCATTGCATAGAGCCTTTATTTTTCTCATTAGACATATACGACTATAGTAAACGAGGTGGTTTAATTGACCGGTAATAAAAAGCTCGCAAGGCATTTGAAAAAGGATGTTAAGAAAATCTTAGTTGAGTTTGATGCACCTGAGGATCTAGTTTGCGAGTTTGACCATATTGTAATGAATGAGCTTAATTATCAGTCTAGAGCTGAAGCGCTTCGTGAGTATATGAGAAAGGTTGTGACCGAATATAGACCTGTTCAGCATAGGAGAGGAGTATTTTAATGGTTGCTAAAGGAGTAGCGAAAGAAGGGAAATGTAAAGTGCGAGTTAATGCTGTCATAACTGGAGAACCAGCCGAGTGGCTCATAAAGTGGAAACGCAGAGGCTTGATAACTAGCTATACTGACGGAATTATTCAAGCCCTTAAAGCTCTTAATGAAAAAATGACTGAACAGGATTTGAAGCTCATTCAGCTTAAGAATCTTAGAAATGAGGAAGATTTGTAAGAGATTGCAATTATTTCGACTGGAAGTGGAGGTTTAATGACCTTGATTTCGTCTGTTGGATTTTTATTTTCTAACTTCGTAGTGAAATGAAGGGAGATAGGGATGGGCTCTTGTCTAGAATCCTATGTTGAGAGTCTATTATTGAAATGCGAAAAATGTCAGTTTATCTTTACAAGCAACAATTCAAATAGCAACTCTTGTCCAAAATGTGGTTCTAATAAGGTGAAAATAAAATTTCGATTTATTGAATGTGAATAAAATACTGCTTACCCATTGGCTCTATGATAGTTATAGTATCAAAAATAAAATTCGCATAAAAAAGCTTAATTTTATTTCTGCGCAAGTTAAAATTATGAACGAAAATTCTGAGAAGGAACATATGCAAGTATATTTGTCGATTTACCAAGCATTCCTTCCTATTATTTCATTGTTTCTCGGCTTCATTTTGACGACTGCTGCCTTGGTATCATTTTTAGAAGCACCTATAGAGTTGCGCCGAAGTCTATTATGGCTACTGTTATTATCTTTCTTGATAATGGACTTCGTTCTTGTTAGAACTCATGCCTCAGTTATTGAAATGCTAGTTAAGAGGAAGATGCCTCTATTATGTCCTCCATGGAACGATGAAGTTCTAACCATAGGAATATTTTTCTTATCTATTTCCTTTTGTTTCATGCTTTTAATAGGCGGGTTGTCTAAATGCGAAGCTATAATTTGGGCAATTCTTTCCTTTGTTTTGGCTGTTTGGTCATATTTCCGCATCCATGACGCTAAGAAAGCTGAAGAGGAAAATAAAACCTTAGTTGTTTTAAGTAGCTAATAACATAGAATGACAGATTCGCGCATTCTCCTATATACTTAATTTTAAAAATACTGTATTCAGAAGTACATCTAAGGCATCTAAAAATGTAGACTTTTCGGATATTGGATATCTCTGCACGAGCTCCCGTAGCATTTTTCCCTTCCTCTTCAAATAAGAACTATAGTCCTTTAACGCATTTGGGCGCGCATAGTTCATTTAGGTATAAACCGAAAAGCAAAAAAACTTGCAAAGCAAAGGTATGTATTGCCCCCCTTTTGGATTATGCTGGTCCCTAAGGGGGTACGGCGATGAAACTCCAATTGGAGCGAGAGCCGATTCATCTTATTTTTCGTTTTTAAGTTTTGATGTTTTACTAGCTAATGCCTTTCGATATAGAATTTCAGATTCAATATGAGTTGTGCGGCAACGTGGAGATTTAATCAGATGACATTTTGGAGCTGCGATATTAGTTATGTTCGGCGGAGACCTTATGACAAAATATCCTGGCGGTAATTGTGAAATTCTAGACGCAAATTCTTGTAGGTCTCGTGCTTGGCTTCTGATTGCGGCTTCTTCCAGATTGCCAAAAATTTTGGTTCCAACTAAGTCATTAACTGTAGAATGGAAGTCCTCTGGCGAGTGTGAAATCAAAACTAAACCGGCACCTGCAGCTCTAAAAACACGCATTGTTTCAATAACTGTAGAAACAAGTAATTGTTGATAACCGGGTCTCGGCGACCTTGGAACAATGTAATGTGCTTCATCTAATATTTGCATTAAATAGGGTTCCCCAGGTTTCTTTTTCTTAGCTTCAACGGATTTAAGCAGCCAATGTAATTGGAATATCATCCTGAATTCAAATGGTACTTGACTGACAGAAATTATATTTAGCCGAGGAGATTTCATGATTTCTTCTTCAACAAAGTCTGATGCTTTCTCTCTGTCAAAAATTTTCGACCTGTCCATCGCTATGAGGTTCCTTTGGATACTCTGAATAGTAGAAGAATACAAACCCAATTTATCCATAGTTTCTCGTCCATCAAAACTCAAGGACCATTCCATCATATTGTTGAGAGTAGCTTTCATTTTCGTCTGCTCTGCATATTCACGAAAAGCATCCATAACTTGAGGGAAAAAATCAACGGCTTGCTCCGAAGGATTTGGCATATATAGTGCAGCAAGCTCAGCAGGTATGTTATTCCATTCAATAGTGAAAGGCTTCATATGTTTTCTTAGCACTTCAACATCGTAGCCTTCTTCCTTCAAGTAAGTAAAGTTCGGTGGATAGTCGGGCAAGTAGTAAATATGCGATTCAGGAATTTCCATAGGGCTAAAGCCCATTTCTTCCCAGAACTTAGTATCTTCCTCTGTAAAACCGAGTTTATCTGGTTCAGCTCTAAATAACATTTGAGCAAACTCGTCTTTAAAATCGGGTGCTATAATCACCCAGCCAGACCCATATGCATGTTCTATTAAAGCTTTTGCGAGAACTGTTTTTCCTGACCCTGGTCCGCCAACAATGTAAACTCCTCGAAATATAGCATACGGGTCTAATGAGTAGGGAAATACCTTTTCAACACTGTTTTCTTTAAAGCGGACAGTTTCCATTCCTTGCACTAAGGCGCCGATAGTCCAGCCTTGTCTGAAAGCATAAATTATCTCCATCTCTTGAGGCGTTGGCAGAAAGATTGGACAACCATAGGGAATAGGGGTAATTACAGGCTTCAATGATTGATTTTTATCGTCAATAACTCCTATTAGGTCTAATGTACATGTCTGAAATAGTTCAGGTATTATTGATTTGATATGCTTAGACCAATTTTCAGTGAGAGGCTTCAAATCTCTGTATCCTGCGTATAGCGGGCTTTTAATACCTGGAGGTGGTTGAAGACCATGTTTCACTATCCTTGCAGCAACCTTCTCTTTAATGCTAAAACTACCTTCTTTAATCGTATAAACACCGATGATAACGTCTGTTCCAAGTGCAACGTCAGCTTCCAACCTGAAATTGGCTTCAACGCTCATTCGTTCTTGTGTAATTGTGGCAGGGTTTAGTTCGCTAGGTGCTGTAACGCCTATAACTTTTCTGCCTATGATTTCGGGAAATCCTTTATTTTCGCTCAATCACCCCACCCGTATGCTTCCCAAGGTGTAGATTCTGGCGAAACTATTTTCATTTTTTGGGCAAGCTTAGCTCTAAACATTTGCCTCAATCCGTCAGATATAGAAAACTGTTCATGCGCAAGTGTTTGGTGAAGCGGCAAAAATCCGCCCCCGTTCTGGTAACTATCAGATACTACGAGATTCACTATTTCCTCTCCCATTTCTTTGTACATCCAATAAAATGTCTCAACTCGAAATATCAAGTTTCGGGGCGTTAATACCCAACTCAATACAACTTGGTTTTCTTTGCTCACTCGTGGGTCGCATTCGCGAACCCAGTGGGAGCGCATGTAGTTTTCAGGGTTTTTCCTTCCTTGCATCATTTTGCTTAAGTAGAAAGCTCTATCGTCCGAGTATTGTTCTAAACCAAAATGTCGGACCACTGTTTGCATGCGCGGGCGCTTGACAATGAACGCAGCCACGCGCTTTGTTTTATCGTAAATGTACCGGTACATGTTTCCAAGTTCATCAATGTCTTGATGGCTATACGCCCTTAGTGCCCCATCAATTTCATCTATCTTTATTCCCGGTAAACTCATCGCACTTCTTATTGTTGAGCGCAATTGTGTTTGCATAAAATAAGACGACAGTTTATCCACTTGTCCTTCAATAGGGTGCTGTGCCGATAGGAGATAGACCCTACTCCTTAATGAAGAAGGAAGTGGAAAATTTAAAACTTCCTTACTTCTAACAACAACAGCCCAATCTCTAGTTACTTCCTTAGACCATTGTGGAAAATTTAAACATGTATCTACATGCCCAGAAACACATACTAATATGTCATGTGTCCCAAGAACCCAACGCCACAATCCCTCATCGATTCCTACGGCTGGAAATCGACGGTCTGCCAGTAAGTCTTCTGTTGTTATTTCTTTCACGACTTGATTCTCAAGGACTTCTGGTTTAGCAACAATCTTCGAGTCTTGTCTTTCAATAAGCTCTTCTTCGCTTTCCTGTGTTGGAGGACCACAAATTTGAAATGATTCCGGCTTTAAAACGCGGAATATACCATCTGCTATCTCATCAATATCCAAGTGCACCATGCTGGTCCCACTCGAAAAATGGCACAGTCTCATTTAAAAACTTTTCCAGTGGAAATCTGGGTTCTTATTTTGGATTACATTTACCTGATTTTAACAGTCTTCAAAGTTCATGTCCCTTACGCGTAATAAGCATTTTTCGAACTCGTACACATCTCTGTTTTTAATAGATATTTGTGATAGGATTTTTTCGCTACTTTTAGGATTTTCCCAAATGTTCTCAAGAATATCTCTTACCTCTTTTTCATCCCTAGCGAGCTTGCATATTTTCTGGACGCTAATATTCTTCGGGCAGCCTCTTTTCCATAGCCTTTCATTAAAGTCAGTTACCTTTAAAAGCTGGATGTTCATTCTCGCTGCATAACTCGATAAACTTATCTTCGAACCATCTTTTAGTTGAACTTTTTCTTTGGGGTCGAAGGCGGAACCAGCAAAGACCCCCACTACTCCTTGTTTTATCTTTCGTCCTTCTGGAGTATCTACTCCGAATTCTTTGCTCCACAAAAGTATATTAAAGAAATTGTCGACATCCTTTTTTCTTATTAGCCCCCACTTGCACTCGAGCACATAAGTTGTGGGTTGTAGTAGTGGAGCTGGAGTCACTTCCCACACCCTATCAACTTCAGCGTTATTTTTTCTTCCACCAACCGACTTAATCAGATGAATTGTTATTCTTTTAGGATCCATTGCATTATTTCTATGTCTTTGAATCCAAAAATGAGCCCCTGTGGTTAGTGTATCGATGAACCATTCAACGGACGCCTCCCAATTATGACCTATCCGGTTTGCGCTCCCCTTGACTTTTCTGATATAATTCTCCTTCATGACAATTGCCGCATTCAATTCCTCAGTGGGCATCGAATTATGGTAGTAGTAACGATAAGCATTAAACAGCTTAACTTCTCGTATATCTGGATAAAGTTGTAAAGCTCGAGATATCGCCGTTTCAGCCTCATGGTCAGAACAATTCAGCTTATTTTTAATAAATTCAAAGCTCACCAGGTTTCCAAGTTTGGTAGATTCAAATACTATATCTCTAATTCTACGAACCCTATGTACTATTGGGCTCACAGATTCATTTTCTTTAAGTGCCAATTCGGTACGCTGAATAGCCTCTTCAAGAGCTTGCTCCCTCGGCTTATCTTGGTCGACCCATGTAAGCAGATATCCATCCCTAAATGGAGTTTCTCCATAATCCGTCCTATAACCTCGCACGTAAACCAAGCCCTTCTTCTCGAATCTACGAACATTTGTCATAACATCTGAAGGATTAACTCCCCTACCTTTTAATGCCCTCGCAACTTCATTTGAAAAACATGCCTTACTCTTGTTCTCTCTTAAGAAATCCAAAATCTTTTTTGCTTTACTTCCATGCCTTCTACCCCGTACATCCAAATGCTCCCTTCCATATTTTACAAAATGGTAATTTCCCATCGAAATAGTATCCTTTTCTGACGGGCGGAGTATGTAAAGATAATAGGTTCGCATGTTGGAACTTATCCCCGCTCTTCCTCTGAAAGCTCGATTTACTTCCCTGATAGGCTTGTCGGTTCGTAAAAGATATCCACGTTGCCAAAGCCTCCGCAGAGCGTCACCAACTAATGAGCTAGAAATACCTGTTTCTTTAGATACGTGATCAAGAGACATCGGTCGCCCATCTTGAAAAATCGCGAGAATCTTCCTCTGAACTGGACCTAATCTTGACATTTTCTGTCATATATATAATCAGTTAGCCCTTACATATAAAGCACGTGTTCGAACATAAATTGAATTCTGAATATGTGCAAAATTTAAAGCAGTATTTAAATAAGTTTTGTAGCCGAAATGAGCTTAAAAAAGGCACAATTCGTTATTTTAAAGTGGTAGCCCGGGAGAGATTCGAACTCTCGTCAGAGGCTCCAGAGGCCTCCATGCTTGACCGCTACACCACCGGGCTTCGTAAACGTCAATTTTAACAGAATTAAGGCGCCGGGTAATAACTTT
>Ga0123519_10016371_pt1 | contig 10303 bp, 8 predicted proteins | sample YelNatPaOPRAMG02_FD_87396 | JGI IMG/M metagenome (GOLD analysis project Ga0123519, IMG submission 87396) | Hot spring microbial communities from Yellowstone National Park - Yellowstone National Park OP-RAMG-02 (version 2) | ecosystem: Environmental > Aquatic > Thermal springs > Hot (42-90C) ...
AGCCTTCGCGCTCAGGCTTATGAACCTAGGGTTCAACGTGTACTTTTTAGGTGAAACCATAACGCCTGCGGCAGAAAAAGGCGACCTTCTCATAGCCATCAGCGGCACTGGAACCACAAAAATGGTTCTGACTGCCAGCGCAGCCGCCAAAGACATCGGAGCCAAGGTGGTCGCGATCACAAGCTTCCCACAGTCCCCGCTTGCCAAGCTCTCTGACTTGGTCGTAGAAGTCAAGGGACGTACCAAAGCAGGAACACCAAAAGAGCAGGATTACCTCACAAGACAAATCATGGGTGTCGGCGAACCCCTGACGCCGCTTGGAAGCCTTTTCGAAAACAACTGCATGGTATTTCTCGACAGCCTAATCGTCGAACTCATGCATCGCCTCGGAAGCACAGAAGCAGACATGAAACGTAGACATGCAACGCTGGAATAGGACCAGTATGATTAATCTGCCTCAGGTAAATTGCTCCGGTTGTCCAGTCACGTTCAAGCACTTTTCTTGTAGTCCCGCGAGAGCTTTTCCGCCAGCTTGCCATCTCTCAACACGAACGCTCCACGATACCCACAGTTTCTACAATCCCATATAGACCACAGCTGCGGCAAGCCAGAAGCCCAAAAAATGTTGGTTGACCCACATCTTGGGCAGAAACTGACTCCTAACTTGCCTCTCTGCTTCTCAACATTCTTCTTATGAACGCCAACCGGTTCATGTTTTCTCTTTCGCCTCTTTTTTTCCTCAGATCCGTCGGCTCCACCAAGAGGCATCAGAGTATCCCGACTCGTGTTTGCTCCCCTGAACGAACAGTTGATCTGTTTACGAACAGATTTTAAACTTGTGCCTGGGTCTAACCCGCACGTGCTGTCCTACAAAGGCATCAATGAGTGATGTATGAATGCTTCTGACGGCAACTAATTCTCCAACACTGCAAGAGCAGTATGCACTCACAACCTCAACAGTGTGCCTTCACCTTCTCCTTGTCCGAGCGACCATCATGCACGAACTCTGCATCACTTGCAGAGGAAAGGCACCCTGTCGCAGGAACGGCTACGCGTGAGGCATGAATGCTGGTCTTTCATCAAGTTGCAGTTATCAGACTGAAAAAGCAGCTGGAATAGGAAAGCCTCGCCGCAATTATCCTCGAACTGGCTTCTCTCAACAGAGAGGCGACGGTTCCACTCAAGGTGGTCTGCGGTCATTATGAACGCTTTTTTTGAAATGGTTGAGAAAAAGGGGCACATTCTTGTTTTTGAAGCAAGTTGTTAATTTGCTAAGGATTGAACATGCATATACCTTATTAAGACTTGCGACATCATACATATTCAGACGTCACGGCACAGTCTAAACCGCGGAGGAAAACATGAACAATGAAGGGCCCCGTCATACGAACAACTCAAACCGAAGAAAAACCAGCAGCAACCATCACGGTCAAGGCTGCGCCTAAGAAACCTGTCTCATTTAAAGAAGCGTACCCGATCAAGGAACCATACGTGTACGCAGCCATAGTCAAGAACCCTGACACACAAAAAACCCGCTATGAAATAATAGAGCCGACCATCCAGAAAAATGAAGAAGAACAGCTTAAAGAAATCAAAACACTACTCATGGAAGAAATCAACGTCGACCTGAAAGAGATAGAAACAAAAGAGAAAGCCGAACAGTACCTCAAAGAGCAGACGAAGAAAATCATCCAGAAACACCACATCAAAGTCCAAGCAGAAGCCATCGACAAACTTACCTACTACGTGATACGCGACTTTCTCGGCTACGGAAAAATCGACCCGCTTATGAGAGACCACCTCATCGAAGACATCAGCGCAGACGGCATAAACATCCCGCTGTACGTTTGGCACAGGGTCTACGAATCACTCCCCACAAACATCGTGTTCAAAGACGAACAGGAACTTGACTCCTTCATCGTCCGCCTAGCATATCTGTCAGGAAAAAACATCTCAGTCGCCTCACCTATTCTTGACGCTTCACTGCCGGACGGAAGCCGCATCCAGCTGACCTACGGCAATGAAGTCACGCGTAGAGGCTCCACCTTCACCATCAGACGTTTCAGAGTGGATCCCCTCACAATCTCAGACCTTATCACCTTCAAAACCGTCAGTTCAGAGATGGCTGCGTACCTATGGTACGCTATAGAAAACAGGGCTTCAGTACTCGTGGCTGGCGGCGTCGCCTCAGGAAAAACAACCATGCTTAACTGCCTCAGCATGTTCATTAAACCAGAAATGAAAATAGTAAGCGTCGAAGATACACAGGAACTAAACCTTCCACACGAAAACTGGATTCCATCCGTAGTCAGACTCGGCTTCGGGCACGAAGACAAACGCACTGGAACGATAACGCTCTTCGACCTGTTGAAAGCTGCAGTTCGACAAAGACCCGACTACATAATCGTAGGCGAAGTTCGAGGCGAAGAAGCATATACACTCTTTCAGGCAATGGCCACAGGCCACCTTGGAATGTGCACACTCCATGCAGAATCAGTCGAGGCAGTGTTCAACAGGCTCGAATCCGAGCCCATGAACATACCAAAACCCCTCATCGCCATGACTAACGTTATAATGGTGATGTCTAGGACAGAAATCGACGGCAAACCAGCAAGAAGAGCCACCGTGACCGCCGAGGTCGCCGGCTTCACACAGGAAACAGGGATATCAACAGAAGAAGTGTTCCGTTGGAACCCTCGTTTCGATGCCTTCACCTACAACGGTCACAGCAGCATACTCGAACGTCAAATGAAAAAGATGGGCATAGGCGAAGATGAAATCAGATACGAACTGAACAGAAGACAAACCGTGCTGGATTGGATGACCAGCAGAAACATAAGACGCTACACGGAGGTTGCCAATCTCATCCGAGAATATTACGCCAACCCTGACCGAATTTACCAAAAAGCCAGAGTGGGGCTCAAATGAGAGAACAGAAACCAGTAGGGCAGGTCAGGAGAACTCTGTCAAGAATAAGAAGAAAAATTATCTTGCTTTTCAGTGCGCACAGCCGAATCAGACCCAGAAATGCTGAAAAAGAGCATATGACGTTTGGGAAGCCGGAATCTGTGGCATATCAGCTTGTAGGCAGCAAAACAGAACGTTTTGTCCCACTGTTCAAGGGACTGGATTTGAGCCTGCAAAGGTCCGGACTGAAAATCAACTTTAAAGCATACGTCAGCCTCACAGTCGTCACCACCACTCTAGCCTCAGCTATTGTCCTACTCTGCATGCCGCTGATAGCAACGACGCTGCTTCATATTCCACTGTTGTCAGCAGTCCTCTTCGGCATCGGCGGCAGCCTATTTGCACTCGCATTCACGGTCATTGCTTTCATTATCTACCCAACCTACAGGGCAGACACCGTGAAAAGAAACTTGGAAGATGAGCTTCCATTCACAACAGGCTACATGGCGATCCTCACAAGCGCAGGTGTCTCTCCAGAAAAGGTTTTCTACTCTCTCTCGAACATGACCGTTCCACTGGCAGTGTGTGCGGAATCGAAAGACATAGTCAGAAACGTCAACCTCTTCGGGTCCGACATAATCTCTGCCCTTGAACAGATCTCCAAACGTACGCCCTCAGAAAAATTCCGTGAAATGATAGAAGGCTTCATCTCCACGATCCATTCAGGCGGCAACATGTCAGCCTATCTCCGCGAGAAAAGCCGACAGTACATGAAACTGAAGAAACTAAGCCTCAAGAAATACTCTGACACTCTTTCAATGCTGTCCGAAGCATATGTCGCCCTGCTCCTCACGGGACCGCTGTTTCTCGTGATCATGCTGTCAGTCATGGCCATGCTGGGCGGTGGAGGCTTAGGTCTTCTCAGTCCCAGCCTGATGCTTAACCTGCTCACTTACATTGCGATTCCCGTCGGTGCCATAGTCTTCCTAATAATCCTAGATGCAGCATCGCCAAAATGGTAGAGAAAAATGCCTAAAATAGACGCTAAAATCAAAAAAGTCGTGTGGGCCGCATCTGCAACAGTATCCATCGCCATAATAGTCTTCGCTGTGCTGGCCTATTCGGACTCTGTGCTTCTAGACGACCTGATCTTTTTCGCTGCAATTGCAGGAGTTGCTCCTCCAGCGATTGTCAGTTATGTTGACTATAAATGGAGAAAAACCATAGATGAACACCTGCCAGAACTCTTCAGAAGCATAGTTCAAGCACAAGAAACAGGCATGACACTGGTTCAGGTGCTTCAGGACGCGGCAAAAAGAGACTATGGCCCACTGACCGCGGAACTGAAAAAGATGAACGCTCAAATCTCATGGGGAATGCCCTTTGAACAAGCATTGCTTAACATGGGGAAAAGGGTCAACACGGTGCTCGTGCAAAGAACAGTGCCGCTTATTATCGAAGCAAGCAGGTCAGGAGGCCACGTTGAAAAAGTCTTCGACCCGATGGGCAAATTCATACAATCAACTCTGATGCTTGAAAAGGAAAGACGGACCCAAACACGACCCTACATCGCCATAATCTACGTAGCATTCTTTGTCTTTCTATTCACAATCATACTCCTCTTCCGCTCATTCTTCGCAAACATGAACGGTCTATCGCAACTCGCAACTGCCGCCATCCCAACAAGTGAGATGGAACGCATTTTCTTCAGAATGACCGCGATCCAAGCCTTTTTCGGCGGGCTAGTCGCCGGAAAAATGGGAGATGGAACAATAAGCGCAGGGCTCAAACACAGCCTGATCCTCATGCTAAGCGGCTACATCGCACTGAAGCTTTTCCTCTGGTGACAGAATGAAGAGAAGATTTTTGAAGGATAAACATGGCATCACGCCCGTTCTAAGCAGTCTTCTGCTTACGGTAGTGGCCGTTGCAGCAATGGCCATCGCCACCACAGCCACGTACGTCATAACAAGCAACCTCCGTGACACCATGAGCGAACGCATTATAATCGAAGACATCTGGTTCAACAACCAAACCCACACGATAGACGTTTACGTCCGCAACATCGGCAAAACAGCCATACAGGTCACAGCCGTATACGTTAACAACACTTCTCAAAACTTCACCAATCATTTCACGCTGGAAATAGGACAGCACAAATGGCTTAACATCTACGAGGCCTATACTCGGGGCAGTCTGTACCACATAGACATGGTCACCAATAGGGGGACACACGTTGAAGAATATATCACAGCGCCATAAGCGCAACAGGCAAGGCATAAGCAACGTCATAGTCGTCATGCTTAGCCTAGTCCTCATAGTAATCATCGTCGCCAACGTTGTCCTCTGGAACTATCAGATGAACCAGCTTGACTGGGAAAGGATGCAGGAAAAAGTTGAAATCACCGACGTAGTCTCGGCTAACACCGTCTCGTGGTTTACAACCCGAGAGGAGTACACAATAAACAAGGGCAGCCACATCAGCGGAACATACCAAGATACGCAGACAATAAATGGCCAGTATGAAACGTTCGCAGAAGGATTCACGCAGCAAGGATGGCTCGGCAACTGGCACAAACGCATCAAAATCACCATCAGCCACGACCAGGTCGACGGTAACCTAACAGACTTCCCGCTGCTAATGTACCTAAGTAGCTCCTCAGGCTTAAGCCACAACAACCTGACCTGCGTTTTCACTGAACTGCCAACCAAAGACATGCGGAGAAAAATCGCAGTTACAGCAGCAGACGGTCTGACACAATGTTATGCAGAAATCGAGAAATGGGATGACACCAACCGCAAAGCTTGGATATGGGTCAAAGCCCCCAGCATAAGTAGTACACAGGACACTTTCTTCTACCTTTACTACGACCAGACCCAGCCAGACAACACCGCATACGTGGGAGACACGGGTTCCACAGCTGCAGAAAATGTGTGGGACGGCAACTATAAACTCGTCATGCACCTTGAAGAGACTGTGGGAACGCAGCATGACTCTACGGCAAACCACAATGACGGCACGCCCCAGAACGGAATAGACCAGAACGCGGCAGGAATGGTAGACGGCGCTGACCATCTTGACGGTACAGATGACCAAGTCCAAGTCAGTGACAGTCCCAGCCTCAGTTTTACAAACAATCAGCTCACATTGGAAGGATGGGTTAAATTTGATTCTCTACCAGCAGACGAAACAGTCATTGCAAGAAAAAACGATCAGTGGCAGCTCGGCTTCGAAACTTCCAGTTCTATCAGAAACCTCGTCAGCACAAACGGTGTAACAGGATGGACAGTTGCCAACGACGAAAACTACCCTCTGCAAACAGATACATGGTACTACTGCACCTTCGTGTATGATGGCTCAAGAATCATGCATAAAATCAACGGAGAACAAATAGGGTCGCCACACACAGTGACGGGCAACATCAAGGATAACTCAAACCCCCTCTACCTTGGATACTGCGTCTATTCGGGTCGTCATTTGAAGGGATACATCGATGAAGTCCGCGTTTCAAACGTTGCAAGAAGCTCAGAATGGGTCAAAGCCACGTATCAGACTGAAAAAGACCAGTTCGCAACATATGGAAATGAAGAAAGCCTTGCAGAACCGCGTTACGCCATGGACATCGTTGGGGTCTTCAACATAGACCTAGCCACTTACCCCCTCTCAGCCATACAAACTATCGAAATTCAGCTCAGATACAGTGCAAGCGACGCTGGCGAAACATGGTACCTCAAAGCCTACAACTGGACACTCGGAGACTATAGTGACTCTGGCTTCAACTCCACAGCTGGAACCACACCCTCCTCAGGCTGGAACACCTACAGTGTGAACCTCACAGATTCATGGCAAAGTTACATCAATACGAATGGGACAATATGCATCAGACTCACAGACAGCCAACCTGACGTAGAGCAGACAAGCATCAATATTGACTACTTCGCAGTCAGAGCCATGGTCAAAGGCATAGAAATCAGAGTCCAGAACGCAGGCAGCCAAACGGCACACCTCGTTTCCCTATGGGTAACCACTTCGGCAAACCACCAACGATATGAACTTGACACATACGTCAATGCAGGCGACAAGGTCCAAGTTGTCCGCAGCGACATAAGTCTGCCCAGCACGACCTACGTCGTCAGAATAATCACTGAAAAGGGAAACGCTGCCGTGTATTCTGGTCCCTAGCAGGTCATTTCGTTTTTGTCATTCTTTCTTTAAGCGCTTTTGTTGCTTCCTTCTGATTCTTTGCTTCGATTATCTGGATGTTATACAGTTCAGCCATTTTTTTCCCGTTGTCACTCATCTTGGGAATTGCAATCAGGTATGCACTGTCTGGTGAAACATCAAAAACCTTTGCGAACAACGCGATAACCGACTGCTCCGCAACTGTGCCTTCCGCCAACGTGGCCACATCGATCACAGTAACTTTCTTCGCGTCGCCCTTCTTGTGGGCCACAATATCAAACATGTGGTTGGCACCACTTTTGCCTTTCAAAAATGCTGGGCCATCAACGTCGAACCCGCATATTGTGAGAAACTCCTTGATCGGCGCAACAAGTATCCAGCCCAACTGAGCTTCTTCCCTGACTTCATCCCTCATCCTGTAAGAATACACATTCTTGATGGCAACTTCCTCAAAGGTAAAATCGCTCCGGCAGTCACGACAGAAAAGTGTTGCAACAGGCACGTCGAAACTCTTGCCGCAACTCATGCAACTGCACCATATACCTGCACGACGGTAATCAACGTCGAGCTTCTTCAACTCCTCATGACATTTTTGGCAGACAAGCTTGCCGCCCTTACGGAAGTTCTCTTCAACGTCCATGTACCCGCATTTGACATGTTCAATCAATGAGCTCTTCTGCACATCAAACGACTTACAATACGGACAACAGTAATGCACGGCCACGCTTACGGAATTGCACTTCGGACAGACAAGCATTTTGTCATACAATTTCTTCTCTAAGATTCCAACGTCGGAAAGCCTGTTCAAGAACATTTCAGCCTTGACCGCATCCCCCACAATCGCCTCAACCAAAGGATACCGATACCCGACCTTCGGATCAAAAACAGGCTCAAGCTTATTGACCTCACCGCCTAAGAACTTGCCAAGCAGCGCCTGCGTATTCCTATCATTATAGAACTCCATCCTTTCAGTCTTGCCCGTCAGCATCTCACACCCAGACCAACCATACAATCATGTGAACAATCAACCATTACTGTCCGCACATCGCTTAAACATTACCCGAAAGGTTTTTAAAATTTTGCCAGACCGCAGTATCAGGAGTGTTGTCCATGAAGAGCCAAGGAAAACACATCGTGCAATGTCCCAAATGCGGCTTCAAGTTCGACATAACCTACGGAAGAGCCTTCGCATGCTCAGGCTGCCCAAGCAGCGTACAATGCAACGCAGCAAAATGCCCCAAATGTCAACACGAATTTCCAATCACGCAAGAAAACACCATTGAATCCCACAAATGATGATCTGCGCGTATTCCGCAAGTATCTGTTATCAGTAAGAAACAAGCACAGCTGCGATTTCCAAATAATTAAGAACTGAACTGTTTAGATACAGCTATTAGGTGTTGCGCCACGGTGAAATCCAGAGCCAGAAGATTCTTCAAGGCGCTTCACGATGCGCTGAAAGGGGTACATGATGCTCTGTACAGTCTTGTCCTTTATTCATTCAAGAATATTAATCGAAAAACCAAGTCCAAGTTCCCAGTATGGCGCATGAAAGAAGAGACAACAGAGCATGTCGGCCGAGCTGTCAAAGTGTTCATCGGACTTGTCCTTCCCTTAAGCATCATCTACGTGGTTGGACAACGCTTCCTCTTTGCAGACAACGCCGTCGGTCCAATGCTCTGGAGCGTCGCCGTCTACTTCTACAGTAACTTCTTACCTGACCTCCCCTCTATCCACAGGAAAAAAGAATCTGAACTAGGCAATGAAGACCTGTCATGGTACAAGAAATACGCTCTGCTGCTATTTGCTCCGTTTCTGATTTGGTTGCTCTTCTCAGGAATAAGGTTGAATTGGAGGACTGAAGAAACATACCATAACTTCACGTCACTGGCCGTGTACGGCACATTTCTCCTTGCAGTTTGCTTCCTCGCTTTTGCAGCATACCCACTCCAACTCAAAGACGTGACTAGAATGCTCTTCTTCCCGTTCTGCGGCGTAGCAGGCTTTCTCGTGCATTTGAAGGTTGACAAGGTCTGGTAGCAACGCGTCTTGTCCAACAAAACGTGACCGAGTCTACAATGCCGTGGTCGCAAAAACCTTAAATTATTTGACTCTGCACAACGAGGAGCTGTGCTGTGGCTTGAATGACCCAGTAACATTCGCCCTGATACTTGCAGGCGGAATCATCGTAATAGGCTTCTTAGGCAACTACCTGTTCAAACGAATAGGAATCCCCGACATGTTGTTTCTCATGATTCTGGGTCTGCTCATAGGACCCATTACAGGTGTAGTCAATGGTTCTTCACTGATGGGTTTCGCTCCTTACCTAGCGACGGTGGCTTTGGTCTTCTTGTTGTTCGACGGGGGAATGGCTGTGAACATCCGCCGCGTTTTTTCAGAAAGTCCTCGAGCCCTAATTCTTGCAGTAACAAGTTTCATTGCGAGTGCCACAGTGACCAGCCTCCTCGTAGCTCTTGTCGTAATACCTGGCGCTTCCTTCTTGTACTCGCTTCTCTTGGGCACAATTCTGGGAGGCAGCAGCAGCACGATCGTAATCTCAATGGCATCAAGGCTGAAGATGAGCGAAAAGGGTTCTACAATTCTCAGCTTGGAATCTGTTATCAGCGACATCCTCTGTATCGTCATCTCCCTTGCAATAATCGAAATGATCCTGCCTGGAGGAACAGTTGACTTTGCGACAGTCGCCAAATCTGTGGCAAGCAGGTTCTGTATTGGCGCCGTGTTCGGAGCCCTTGTCGGCATCGGATGGTTAACCGTACTGAAATGGGTCGCAAAAACGGCCTACTCGTACATGCTCACTTTGGGAGTTGTCCTCTTGGCTTATGCACTTTCAGAATTTCTGGGAGGAAGCGGCGCGTTGTGCTCACTGCTGCTTGGCATCGTCTTGGGCAATGAGAAAGAAATCTACGGCATGCTCAAGACGAGAAAACCTGCGGGTCAAGTGGTCGACGCCGGTCTCAAAAGGTTCGAGTCTGAAATGGCTTTCATCTTGAGAGCTTTCTTCTTCGTCTACCTAGGCCTAATTGTAACCACAATTAACGTCACAATAATTATCGCAGGTGTGCTGCTTTCATTCAGTCTGCTCCTGATAAGATTCGGTGCCGTACATCTCGCCACTGCCCACAGCGAGCTAACCCAAGAGCGAACAACAATGAGCCTGTTGCTCAGCAGAGGCTTAGCCGCCGCTGTACT
>Ga0123519_10016381_pt1 | contig 10299 bp, 9 predicted proteins | sample YelNatPaOPRAMG02_FD_87396 | JGI IMG/M metagenome (GOLD analysis project Ga0123519, IMG submission 87396) | Hot spring microbial communities from Yellowstone National Park - Yellowstone National Park OP-RAMG-02 (version 2) | ecosystem: Environmental > Aquatic > Thermal springs > Hot (42-90C) ...
AAGGTATTTCTTGCTGAAATACGCAAGAAGAAGCATCTGGAATTTATGTGCTAAAGAAGAATCTTTGAAATTCCGATGCTTCAAACTATAAACTGTAAACAGTAAACTGTTAACTGTACACTTCCATAACGGGTTTCACTGGGACTTAAAAAGAGGAGGATTTATGGAAATAAAAGCAATATATGGAAGACAAATTTTGGATTCAAGGGGAAATCCAACAGTTGAAGTAGATGTGATATTAAAAGATGGAATTGTTGCAACTGCAGCAGTTCCTTCAGGAGCATCAACAGGAGAAAGAGAAGCACTTGAATTAAGAGATGGTGGAAAAGAATTTTTAGGTAAAGGAGTAAGAAAAGCAGTTGAAAATATTAACAAAATAATAGGGCCAAAATTAATAGGTATGGATGTTCGTAATCAGCGAGAAATTGATAATTGTATGATTGAATTAGATGGAACTGAAAACAAATCAAAATTGGGAGCAAATGCAATTTTAGGAGTAAGTTTAGCATGTGCAAGAGCATCTTCTTTTTCTCTTGGAATACCTCTTTATCAATATATTGGAGGAATAAAGGCAAAATTTTTACCTGTTCCTCTTTGCAATGTTATAAATGGTGGACTACATGCAGATAATAATTTAGATATCCAGGAATTTATGATTGCTCCTTTAGGAGCAAGAAGTTTTAAAGAGGGATATCAAATGGTTGGAGAAACATTTCAGAATCTAAAAAAAATTCTTAAAGATAAAAACTATATTACATCTGTAGGTGATGAAGGTGGATTTGCTCCAAATCTTCAAAAAAATGAAGATGCTATTTCTTTAATTCTTGAAGCAATAGAAAAATCAGGATATAAACCAGGTAAAGATATTTTTCTTGCACTGGATCCTGCTGCTTCTTCATTTTATGAAAAAGGGAAATATAAATTTGAAGGGAAAGAAAGAAAATCAGAGGAAATAATAGATTATTATGAGAAATTAATTGAAAAATATCCTATTTATTCAATAGAGGATGGTCTTGCTGAAAATGATTGGCAAGGTTGGGAAAAAATGACAGAAAGATTGAATAGAAAAATCCAACTTGTAGGAGATGATATTTTTGTTACTAATCCTAAGATTTTCAAAAAAGGAATAGAGAAAAATATTGCAAATGCAATTTTAATTAAAGTAAATCAAATAGGAACTTTAAGTGAAACTATGGATACAATAGAACTTGCTCAAAAAAATGGGTATAATGTAGTTATTTCTCATCGGAGTGGTGAAACTGAAGATACTTTTATTGCTGACCTTTCAGTCGGTGTAAATGCTGGTCAGATTAAATCAGGTTCTTTAAGTAGGTCTGAAAGAATATGTAAGTATAATCAACTTTTAAGAATAGAAGAAAAACTTGGACAAAAAGCAGAATATTTTGGTAGTTTTCTTATGAAAAAATGAAAAGAAAAGACAAAATAAAATTAAGATATTTACTTCTGTTACTTTTTTTTATTGGGATTTGCATTCCAAGAGGAATACAATTATATAAATGGGAAAAAAAATTAAATTTTTATTTGAGTGAAATTGAAAGATTAAAAAAAGAAAATGAAAACTTAAAGAACAAAATAGAAAAAATTAAAAATGACCCTTATTATGTAGAAAAAATAGCAAGGGAAAATTTTGGTTTAATGAAAAACGAAGAGGTACTTTTCAAGATAAATAAATAAAATGTATCCTATTAAATATGTAAGAGAAAATCTTGAGAAACTTAAAAAAGCATCTATATCAAAAAATATAGAAGTAGATTGGGAAAAATTTCAATCTCTTGATTCTGAAAGAAAAAGAGTTATATCTTTACTTGAGGAGAGAAAAAAAGTTCAAAAGGACATAACAGAGAAAATTTCATATCTTAAAAAAAGCAGTAGCAAAGAAATAGAACCATTGATTTTACAAGCCAGAGAATATTCTGAAGAAATCAAAAAATATGAAGCAAAAATTTCTGAAATAGAGGCACAATTAGATAAAATTATAGCAGGTATTCCAAATATTCCACATTCTTCAGTTCCTATTGGAAAAGATTCTTCTTCAAATATAATTGTAAGAAATTGGGGAGAAATTGTAGAAAAAGATTTTGAAGTTTTACCCCATTGGGAGATAGGAGAAAAATTAGGAATTCTTGATTTACCAAAAGGTGCAAAAATTACAGGAAGTTCTTTCCCTGTTTTTATAGATAAAGGAGCAACTCTTGTAAGGGCATTAATAAATTTTATGATTGAATTACATATAAAAAATGGATTCAAGGAAGTATGGGTTCCTTCTCTTGTAAATAGGGAAAGTATGTTTTGTACAGGCCAACTTCCAAGACTTGAAGAAGATATGTACCACTTAGATAAAGATGATTTTTTTCTTATTCCGACAGCAGAAGTTCCTGTAACAAATCTTTTAAGAAATGAAATTATTCCTGAAGAAAAATTGCCAATTTATTTCGTAGCATATTCTCCTTGTTTCAGAAGAGAAGCAGGTGCGTATGGTAAAGAAACAAAAGGGTTAATAAGAGTTCATCAATTTGATAAAGTTGAACTTGTAAAATTTGTAAAACCAGAAACTTCTTATAATGAACTTGAATCTTTAGTTATTGAAGCAGAAAAAGTTTTGCAAGAATTGAAACTGCCATATAGAGTGGTACTTTTATGTACAGGAGATTTAAGTTTTTCTGCAAGTAAATGTTATGATATTGAAGTATGGGCACCAGGAATAAAGAAATGGCTTGAGGTTTCTTCTTGTTCAAATTTTGAGGATTTTCAAGCAAAAAGAGCAAAGATAAGATATAAAACAAAAAAAGGTAAAATAGAGTATCTTCATACATTGAATGGTTCAGGGATAGCATTTGCAAGAACTCTTATTGCAATATTTGAGAATTATCAACAAAAAGATGGCTCAATTATTATCCCAGAGGTTTTAAGGAAATATACTGGAGGGATTGAAAGAATAAATGTTTAATCATTCAATGATTAGTATCATCAAAAAGGAATGTGAAAGGATAAAAAAAGATATAATTTTATGGAGAAGGGATTTCCATCAATATCCTGAAATAGGGAACCAAGAGTACCAAACATCTAAAAAAATTCAGTTACTTCTTAAAAAATTCAGAATACCATTTGAAATTAAAGGAAAAACAGGAGTTGTTGGATTTTTAAAAGGTAATAAAGGGAAAACTATTGGAATTAGAGCAGATATGGATGCTCTTCCAATAAAAGAAGAAACAGGCCTTCCTTTTTCCTCTAAAAATGAAGGGTTTATGCATGCTTGTGGACATGATGCTCATATATCAACTCTTCTCGGGATTGCAAAAATTCTTTCAAAACATAAAAAAAAAATTAATGGAAATATAAAATTTATATTCCAGCCATGTGAAGAAGGTCCTCCTGGTGGTGCCTATCAAATGATAAAAGAAGGTGTTTTGGATAATGTTGATTTTCTATTAGGATTTCATTTTACTCCATTACTTCCTCTAAATAAAATATGGATTGGAAAAGGTGCAATAATGGCTACTACAGATGCATTTGAAATTATTATAGAAGGTAAAGGTGGACATGGTTCTTCTCCTCATTTAGTGAATGACCCAATTGTTTGTGCTTCATATCTTATTACCCAGATTCAAATAATTATAAGTAGAAGAGTAGACCCTTTAAAAACAGGTGTAATTTCAATTGGAAGAATAAATGGTGGGAATGTTTTTAATATTATTCCTGATAGAGTTGAAATAAAAGGTACTGTAAGAACTTTTGAAGAAGAGGTAAGGGAAAAAATAAAAGAAGAAATGGGGAAAATTATAGAAGGGCTATCTTTAACGTTCAATTGTAAAATAAAATTTATATATTCAAACTATTCTCCTTCTTGTATAAACGATTTTGAATTTTCAGAGAAAGTTAAAAATATAAGCAAAAAAATTCTTCCTTCTGGTTCGTTAGTTGAATTTCATCCTATATTAGGAGGGGAAGATTTTGCCTTTTTTTCACAAAAAAAACCATCTTGTTATATTTTTGTTGGAATTGGAGAAAATTGTGGAGTTCTCCACAGTAGTAAATTCATATTAAATGAAGAAGTTTTATCACCCACAGTTTCATATCTTTCTTCTTTACTTTATTTTCTTTTAACTGAAAGATAAAATGAAATATGCAGTTGTAACCTTTTATCCAGATAATAAAAAAGTAGTGGTACCTGTAGGAACGGATATTTTAACTGCTGCAATAAAATCTAATATTTTTCTTTCTTCAAGTTGTGGAGGAAAAGGTATTTGCGGAAGATGTAAAGTTAAAATTTTAAGTGGAGAATTTTCTTTTGAACCAACAGGTAAAATATCTGAAGAGGAAAAAAACAAAAATATTTATTTGGCATGCAGGACTTTTGTAAAAGGAAATATAGTAGTTGAAATTCTCCCTTCTGTCAGGCTACCAGAAAAAAAATTTATAGAACCTTTTGAAAAAGGGGAAAAAACAGAATTAGGTGAAATACCTTTAGAAAAATTCCATCCTATTTCACCTCTTACACATAAATATTTCCTTCGTATTTCTCCTCCAACTTTGAATGATAACATGAGTGATTTGGAAAGAATTTATAGGGATTTGGAAAAGTTAAATCTAAATTCTCCAATAATAACACTTCAAGATTTAAGGAAATTACCTGAATTGCTTAGGGAAAGTAATTGGGAAATAACAGTTACAGTTGGAAAAATAAATGGGAAAAATGAAATTATCCTTATTGAACCGGGTGATACGTCAAAAAATAATTATGGTATTGCAGTAGATATTGGAACTACTACAATTACAGCAAGTTTAATTAATTTAAATAATGGTGAATCTTTAAGAACAGAGGTCTCATTTAATAGACAAATTACTTATGGAGAAGATATAATAACGAGAATAATTTATGCAGAAAAACCGGATGGATTGGAACAACTACATCATATTGTAGTAGAGGTAATTAATCAACTAATTCAAAGTATTGTTTTAAATTCTTCAATTAATTTAAATGATGTTACCTGTATTGTTTGTTCAGGTAATACAACAATGATGCATCTTCTTTTTAAAGTAAATCCTTCTTTTTTAAGGAAAGAACCTTATACTCCTTCTGCAAATTTCTTCCCTGACATAAAAGCATCTGAAGTTGGAATAAAGATAAATCCTTCTGGGATTCTCAGTTCTGTAGGTGGAATTTCTTCTTATGTTGGAGGAGATATAACTGCTGGTGTTTTAATATCAGAAATTTATAAAAAAGAAAAATTACAAATTCTTATAGATATAGGAACAAATGGGGAAATTGTTTTAGGGAATAAAGAATGGCTGGTTTGTTGTTCTGCTTCTGCTGGTCCTGCTTTTGAAGGAAGTGGAGTAAAAGATGGAATGAGAGCAGTTCCTGGTGCTATTCAATCATTTGAAATAAAATCTGATGTAAAGATAAAAACTATTGATGAAAAATTACCATTAGGGATTTGCGGTTCTGGATATATAGAAATAATTTCTGAACTTTTTAAAAATGGAATTATTGACCGTTCTGGTAAATTTATTGTTTCTAAAAAATTCAATAGAATAAGAGAATCTTCTGAATGTAAGGAATTTGTTATTTGTTTTCAAAAAGAAACAGGTTATGAAAAAGATATTGTGATTACTCAGATAGATATTGAAAATTTATTAAGGGCAAAAGCAGCAATTTTTGCTGGACTTTCTACACTTATTAAAAAATCAGGCGTAGATTGGAATGAAATTGAAAAAATATATATTGGAGGTGGTTTTGGAAATTATCTTAATATCAAAAAAGCAATTTCAATAGGACTTCTTCCAGATTTACCAGTAAAAAAATTTAAGTTTATGGGAAATACTTCACTTCTTGGGACAAAAATGTTTTTATTAAGTAAGCAGGCGAGAGAAGATTCTAATAAAATTGTAAAAAAAATGACATATTTAGAACTTTCTCTTGAGCCAGAATATATGGAAGAATATTTAAGTGCTTTATTTATTCCTCATACTAACTTAAATCTTTTTCCTTCTGTAAAAAAAATATAATATACAGTTTGTGATGCAGAAAGGATTTTGAGGGGGTATTGAATCAAAAATCAAATATCAAAAATCAAAATCCAAACTTCTAAATACGAAGTACGAAACAAATTCATACATCATCAAGGAAGTTGGGTAGGTCAGTTGTTTAATGTTAAATGTTTGATGTTAAATGTTTTAAAACATTAAACAGAGATTGAGGAATTTATCCTCCAACTATTCAGAAATGATTACAATAGGAGTATCTGGAAAAGGTGGGACAGGCAAAACTACTTTATGTGGATTAATAATTACAATTCTTTTAAGAGAAGGTAAAAAACCTATACTTGCAGTTGATGGAGACCCAAATAGTACATTATGTGAAATACTTGGTCTAAATATTCCAAAAACTCTTGTTGAAATAGTTGAAGAAGTAGAAAAAGTTAAAAATACTCTTCCTATTGGTATGGATAAATCTCAGTATTTAGAATTCAAATTGAAAGAAGCAATTAAAGAAGAAGAAGGGTTTGATATTTTGGTAATGGGAAAAACAGAAGGCCCTGGATGTTATTGTTATGCTAACCATCTCCTTAGAGATTTTATGGATAGATTGAGTAGAAATTACTCTTTTATAGTCATGGACAATGAAGCAGGTCTTGAACATCTTTCAAGAAGAACCACAAGGGATATTGATATCTTTTTTATTACTTCTTTATGTAATATGGTTTCTATTAGAAGTGCAGAAAGAATTTATAATTTGAGTAAAAAACTTGATTTAAACATAAAAAAAACTTATCTTGTTTTAAATGAGTTTGGGAACAATAAACTTCTGAATTATAATTTTTCTAATTTTTTAGAACCTGCTTTTAAAATTCCTTTTGATGAAGAACTTCTTAAAAGAAGTGAAGAAGGAAAAGGTATTTTGGATATACCTAAATCTTCTCTTGCATATAATACAGTTAGAGAAAATCTTTTGAAAATTCTTAAATTTTCTTTAACTGATTAAAAATTTACTGAATTTAATGGATAAAAAAGAACCATTTTATTTTATTATTCTTTTAGGAATTATAAGTTTATTAGGAGATATAACCTATGAAGGAGCAAGAAGTGTTACAGGTCCATATTTAGGTTTTCTTGGAGCAAGTGTAATATATATTGGGATGATAGCAGGGTTAGGTGAATTTTTAGGATATGGATTAAGAATTTTTTCTGGTTATTTCGTAGATAGAACAAAATCTTACTGGATATTTACAATTTTGGGATATGGTTTAATTCTTTCTATTCCATTACTTGCATTTTCTAAAAGATGGGAAATTGCAGGTATACTTATAATTCTTGAAAGAATAGGAAAATCAATAAGGTCTCCTGCAAGAGATACAATCCTTTCTTATGCAACAAAAGAAATTGGAAGAGGTTTTGGATTTGGAATTCATGAAGCATTAGACCAGATTGGTGCAGTAATAGGACCTCTTATTTTTACTATAGTATTTTTTGCAAAAAAAGATTATAAATATGGATTCAATATTTTATGGATTCCTATGATTTTACTTTTATTACTTTTATTTTTTACAAGGTATAAATTTCCTTTTCCTGAAAAATTTGAAATTGAAAGTATAGAAAAAAGCAATAAATTGCCAAAAATATTTTATTATTATGCAATTTTTATATTTTTAAGTATGTGTGGTTTTTCAAATTTTCAACTGATTTCATACCATTTTAAATTTAAAACAGTTATACCATTAAACATAATCCCTTTTTTATATACTGTTAGTATGGGAATTGATGGAATATTTGCTCTGGTTATAGGGAAAATATATGATAAAATTGGATTGAAAACTCTTTTATTGATACCGTTTTTAAATCTATTAATACCATTTTTTGTTTTTTCTTTAAATTATATTCTTGCAATAAGTGGTATGGTATTATGGGGAATGTCAATGGGGATTCAAGAAACAATTATGAGAGCAGGAATATCTGATATTGTAAGTACTGAAAAAAGAGGGTTTGCTTATGGTTTATTTAATGCTATTTATGGAGCAGGATTGTTTATAGGTGGAGTAATTATTGGTTTTCTATATCAATACTCAATAAAAACATTATTTTTTGTAGTTTTTATGTTAGAAATAATATCTATTTTTGTTTTCATATTTTTTAATAAATGATAAATTGGGAAAAATTAGGTAATTTACTTGTATCTAAAGAAGAAGTAGAAATAAGAAGTTTAAAGATAAGAGATGAATCTGGGAAAATAAGGAGATTAAGAATATGTACTGTATGGAAACCTATTTCTCTTAATTTCACAAAAACCCCTGCAATAGGTAAACTTGGTAAAACAAAAGAAGGTTGTATAGGCGTCTTAATTACTGGGAAAAACATGGGGTATGTAAAAATTGGTAAAAATTTTTCTATTCAAAGTAGTATTTTTGTTCCTTTTAATTGTGTAAGTAAAAAAGTTTTAAATAAACTTTATAAAGGGAAAAATTTGTCTGTTGAAGAAATAGATGGAATGGTTATAGGTTTTGAGAAATAAAAATGAAAAAAGAACCAAAGGAAATTATAGAAGAAATTAAAAATTTCGCTACCCAAAAGGGAATAACTGTTTATCTTGTAGGCGGATATATTAGAGATAAATTTCTCAAGAGAAAAAGTAAAGATATTGATGTAGTTATGGAAGTTGATGCTTTAAAGTTTGCTAAAGATTTTGCTTTAAGGTATGGATATCCTATGCCTATTTTTTATGGAAGATTTGGAACAGCAATGATTGAAATTAATAAAATAAAACTTGAATTTGCTACTTGTAGAAGAGAAAGTTATCCTGAAAATTCAAGAAAACCAGAAGTTTATTTTACAGATATTTATGAAGACCTTAAAAGAAGAGATTTTACGATAAATGCTATAGCCCAAAATCTTTTAACAGGAGAATTGATAGACCCCTTTAATGGAAAGATGGACTTAAAAAATAAATTGATAAAAACACCAGTTGAACCTGATAGGACTTTTTTTGATGACCCATTGAGGATATTAAGAGGGATAAGGTTTGCTACAAGATTTAATTTTGAAATAGAAAAGAATACAAAACTTGCAATGAAAAAAAATAGTTTTAGATTAAGAATTGTGAGTCAAGAAAGAATAGCAGATGAAATTTTAAAAATGATGGAATCACCAAAACCTTCAATAGCATTTTATCTTATGGATGAAACAGGAGTTTTAGAAGAAGTTTTACCTGAATTAACTGCATTAAAAGAAAAAAAAGCAGAGCCGTGTAAAGAACTTTTTGCTCACACATTAAAGACAGTTGATAATGTAAGTTTACATACAAAAAATATATATTTAAAAATTGCTACTCTTTTACATGATATAGGGAAACCAAAAACATTTAAAATTGAAAATGGTAAGGTCAGTTTTCATAGACATGAATTTGTTGGCGCAAAAATGGCATACAAAGTATGTCAGAGGTTAAAAATTGGAAGCAATGAAACAAATTTTATTATAAAACTTATAAAATTTCATCTAAGACCCCATTTACTTGCAAAAGAAAATCCTACAGATAAAGGTTTAAGAAGGTTTATTAAAGAAATAGGTAAAGATATGAAATATTTATTTCTTCTAGCAAAAGCAGATTTAACAAGTCAAAATCCTTTAAAAATTAAAAGAGCAATTATGCAATTGGAAAATTTAGAAAAAAGGATAAAAGAAGTTAATAAAAAAGATAAAATTTCTTCTTTTAAATTGGCAATAGATGGATTTACTATTATGTCTATACTTGGAATTGGCTCTGGAAAACTTGTTGGTGGAGTAAAAAAATATCTTGAGAATCAAATTCTTGAAGGGAATAAACCTAATAAAAAAAGAGAATTAATAAAATATTTAAAAGAGAACAAAACATTTATTTTGCAAGAAGCAAAAAATATGTTAGAATTTTTGTAAATCCTCAGTGAATCCGGTTATGATAGTTGTTTAATGTTAAAGGTGAAATATTTAATGTTTTTTAAACATGACACATTACACATGAAACATAACACAAGAAATACGAACGGTGTTTAGTGAGTATTTACATTAAATCAAAAAACAAATATCAAAAATCAAAATGACAATGCAAAATCCAAAATAAAAAATTCTAAATCGAAATACGAAGCACGAAATACGAAATCCGAAACAAATTCATTCAGGGAAGCTGGGTATGGAAAGATAGTACATAGTACATAATTTGAAGCATCGGAATTTCAAAAATTCTTCTTTAGCACATAAATTCCAGATGCTTCTTCTCACGTTTTTCAGTGAGAATAAACAAAAAAACCA
>Ga0123519_10016390_pt1 | contig 10293 bp, 8 predicted proteins | sample YelNatPaOPRAMG02_FD_87396 | JGI IMG/M metagenome (GOLD analysis project Ga0123519, IMG submission 87396) | Hot spring microbial communities from Yellowstone National Park - Yellowstone National Park OP-RAMG-02 (version 2) | ecosystem: Environmental > Aquatic > Thermal springs > Hot (42-90C) ...
CTTGGGCTAACGCGTGGATGACCATCGGCCTAACCAACCGAAGAATCGTTATGGGAACAGTTGACCCCACCTCGAGGAGGTTATAGCTTCTAAAGGCCATGCCCCCACCGGAGATGTCATCCAAATCCGATATCCCCGTGGATAGGAAGCCAGGCTTCACCCTTCCAGGCTTGAACCCTACCGGTTGAGGCCACCACCTTTCCGAGAAGGGTTTGAGGCATTTAAACCCGCCTTGAAGGGTGAAAAGCAGTATAGGGTTGGAGAGCTTTGATCCTCGCATCTTCAACACCTCCAACTCCCTTAGAAGCATCCCATCGATGATTCTTCTCCGCAAGATTAGGACGCCGTCGGCCACGAACTCCTCTAGGTCGAGTCCAATCCTATCCTCGCCAAGGGGTTTTTCCTCTACAAGGAGGGTTGTGCACTCCATGCGCTTCATGAGCTTGCTTAAAACTGTTTGAAGCAACACCCTTGACTCTAAGGGGTCTTTGAAGCCCTGCGCTAACGCGTTGTAGCTGTCAATGACCAGCCTCCGCGCCTTCAAATTCTCCATTTGCTCTAAAATGGCTTCGGAGCACGCTGAAACCCCTTCACCTCTCATCGACACCAAATCTAAGATCTTAAGCTTCCCCTCAGCCTCTAATCGCTCCAAATCCACGTTCAAATGCTTCGATAGGTTTTCAATGTAGGTTTCCCTGGGCTCGGCGAAGCTAACGCAAACACCGGGCTCGTTTAAACCCGCTCCCTTCACCAAGAACTGAGTCGCAAACACCGTCTTACCAGTTCCCGGCTCCCCCTGCCACTAATATCAGGCTCCCCTTGGGAAACCCTCCACCTAACGCTTCGTCCAGAACCTCATATCCTGAAAGAGCATGTGGATCCAATAAGAAGCCTCCGTCAACGATTAGATTCACTTTCTAAAAAATATAAAGTTTCCTCAAACAACCTCACCTCTCAAATGAGAATCCCCTTTTCATTATTCATATTAATATAAGAGGCCTCGCCTACGCGCCATCCAACATGTAGGAGGGTTAAACCGCCCTAGCGTTATGTTAGACTTTTAATATTCTATGCCCTGAGGCTTTTCTCAACCTATTCATCACAGCTACCCCTAACCCAGTAGCGGTTACCTCTCCGGCGATGATGACGTCTACTTTTTTCTCGTCTAGCTCTCGAAGGGCTTTGAACAGGTTTTTCGCGATGGTTTTCAAGTCTTCTTCTGGGCCGAGAACCTTAATTTCATGCCCGACATTTGGCTCCCATTCCCCGGCGACCAAGACGCCTACCTTTAACCCTTTACCCATGTACTCCTCGACGAGCTCACGAATCCTCTCCTTGACCCTATCACGCCTTTCACCTTCGACGAGGATCATTTCTGCGTTGGGCGCGTAGTGTTTATGCTTCATCCCGGGTGATCGCGCCGTCTCGAGGTTGATCTCCTCCCGGGCCGTGGCGGCGGGATGTAACTGGACTTCTCCTAAAACCCTTCTTAACTCTTCTAGGGTTACGCCTCCCGGCCTCAGCACCGTTGGCTGAGGGGTTGTTAAGTCTAGGACTGTAGATTCCACCCCGATTTCAGTAGGACCCCCGTCGAGCACCATGTCTATTCTACCGTCTAGGTCCCGGATCACGTGCTCGGCGAGGGTGGGGCTGGGTTTCCCAGCGAGGTTCGCGCTGGGCGCGGCCACGGGCACCCCAGCTTCCTCGATTAACATCAAAGCGACCCTATGGTTTGGCATGCGCACAGCCACCGTGTCCAATCCCGCGACGGTGATCGATGGAACGATCTCAGATTTTTTCAGCACCAAGGTTAAGGGTCCTGGCCAGAACCTTTCCATTAACTCATAGCCTTTTTCAGGGATCTCAGCGGCCAGCCGCCGCGCCTCCATTTTATCGGCTACGTGAACGATCGTAGGGTTATCGGCTGGACGACGCTTAACCTCGTAAACCTTCTTCACCGCTTCAGGGTCTAGAGCGTTCGCTCCTAAACCGTAAACCGTTTCAGTGGGGAAGGCCACAATTCCCCCCATTCTAATCACCTTCGCCGCCGCTTGGATTACGCTACGTTCAGGTCGAAGAGGGTTAACCTTGTAAACCACCGTTTTCTTCACGTCGCCTAGCGGATCGACCAACCATACCACTCTACTTCACGTCACTTCACATGTTCGGTCGCGATGGATCATGAGTTATTTTTAAGAGGAACGCGTTGTATGTCTGTTGGGGTCTGCTCAGAAGCGTCGACGATTCGCTGATCCGCCGAGGTGATTGAAGGCTCTCCATCTTCCATTGAAGCGGTTAACTGAGCCATAGCTACGACGCCTTCTTCAAGCTCTTTATGATATTCTTGAATGGGTTTAATCGTTATCTTGCCCGCTCTTGCCGCTTCTATTCCCCTGAGGGCGGCTAAGGCGCCGGGTATGGTGGTGATGTATGGTACGCTGTAGTCCACGGCGGCTCTCCTAATATGGTAGTCGTCTGTTTTAGGTCCTTTCCCTGTGGGGGTGTTGATGATCAAGTCGAGGTCGCCGTTGATCACGGCGTCCACGACGTTCGGCCTTCCTTCGCTGACCTTTAACACAGTTTTTACGGGCACCCCTTTCCGCTTCAAGTATTCAGCGGTTCCACGCGTCGCGTAGAGTTCAAACCCTAGGCTTTTAAATCTTCTGGCGACATCTACGATTTTCGGCTTATCCCTGTCTTTCACGCTGATGAGCACCCTTCCCATGTGGGGTAGGGGCATGCTCGCGGCGAGTTGAGCTTTATAGTAGGCTAGGCCGAAGTCGTGGTCTAGGCCCATCACCTCTCCTGTAGACCTCATTTCAGGTCCTAGGGCTGGGTCGACGCCAGGTAGCTTGTTGAAGGGGAAGACAGCCTCCTTGACGGCTACATGGTTGAGGTTTAACCTCTCCCTTAAACCTAACTCTTTAAGCTTCTTCCCCACCATAAGCTTCGCCGCGATTTTCGCTAAGGGTATTCCAGTAGCCTTGCTTACGTATGGAACTGTTCTTGAAGCCCTCAGGTTCGCTTCGAGAACATATACGACCTGGTCCTTTACAGCGTATTGGATGTTTATTAACCCAACCACTCCCAGGGAGAGGGCTATTCTCCTCGTGTATTCCTTAACCTTCTCGATGGTTTCATCGTTCAAGCTGAGTGGGGGAAGCATGCACGCTGAGTCCCCTGAATGCACACCCGCTGCCTCTATGTGCTCCATGACACCTCCTATCAACACATCTTCTCCATCGCACACGGCGTCCACCTCCACCTCTACAGCGTCTTCCAGAAACTTGTCTATTAAAATGGGCTTGTTCGGTGAGATTTCAGCGGCTTCCTCAACGTATTTCACCAACTCATCCTCACCGTACACGATTTCCATACCCCTCCCCCCGAGGACGTAGGATGGCCTGACAAGCACCGGGTATCCAAGTTTGCCCGCGATTTTCTTCGCGTCTTCAACGTTATAGGCGACGCCGTTTTCAGGTTGGGGGATACCCAATTCCTCCAACAGGCTAGCGAACCTCCGTCTATCTTCAGCTACGTCTATGGAGTCTGGAAACGTTCCGAGGATCTTCACCTTTCCGGCGAGTTGACCTGAGATGTTCAGCGGTGTCTGTCCACCCAGCTGTAACACGACGCCATCAGGGTTCTCGTTTTCAACGATGTTCATCACATCCTCGAATGTGATGGGCTCGAAGTACAGTCTATCCGACGTGTCATAGTCCGTGGAAACGGTTTCAGGGTTACAGTTCACCATGATCGTTTCAAACCCCTCCTCCCTGAGGGAGAAGACGCCTTGAACACAACAGTAGTCGAACTCTATTCCCTGCCCTATCCTGTTGGGGCCTGAGCCGACGATCACAGCTTTCCGTTTCTCGGTTCGTAAGGCCTCATTCTCCTCCTCGTAGGTTGAGTAGAAGTATGGGGTTTTCGCCTCGAATTCTGCGGCGCAGGTGTCTACCATTTTATAGGCTGGGCGGAGGCCCACGCTTTTCCTCAACCTTCTCACTTCCTCCTCGCTGATACCCCATATGTGCGCCAGCTGCCTGTCGGAGAATCCTCGAGCCTTTGCCTCCTTAAGTAGGCTTCTCGGAACGTTGGGTGGATTGTGGCGTCGCAGCTTCACCTCTAACTCCACGATTACCTTAATTTTCTCTAGGAACCATGGGTCGATTTTCGTGAGCTCCGCCACCTCTTGGGTGGTGAAGCCCCTTTTAAAAGCGTGGTGAATGTAGAATATTCTGTGATGGCTGGGGGTTTTCAGCTTCCCAATTATGTCTTCAAGGCTTGGCTTTCCATCCTTTCCATCGGATCCCAACCCATAGCGGCCGATCTCCAAGGATCTTAACGCCTTCTGCAAAGCTTCCTCGAAAGTTCTGCCTATGGCCATCACCTCCCCTACAGATTTCATCTGCGTGGTTAAAGTTTGATCCGCTGTGGGGAATTTTTCGAAGGTGAACCTGGGAACCTTGACCACGACGTAGTCTATTGTCGGCTCGAAGGAGGCTAGGGTTTCCTTCGTGATGTCGTTTGGGATTTCGTCCAATGTGTATCCGACGGCGAGCTTCGCCGCGATTTTGGCTATGGGGAAGCCTGTCGCCTTGGAGGCGAGGGCGGATGAACGGGAAACCCTGGGGTTCATCTCTATGGCCACGAACCTCCCTGTTTTCGGCTCCACCGCGAACTGTATGTTGGAGCCCCCTGTTTCCACGCCTATTTCCCTGATGATCCTGATGGCGGCGTCTCTGAGCGTTTGATACTCTTCGTCGCTTAGGGTTTGAGCCGGGGCGACGGTTATGCTGTCACCGGTGTGGACGCCCATGGGATCCATGTTTTCAATTGGACATATGATCACCACGTTGTCAGCTAGGTCTCTCATGACCTCCAGCTCATACTCCTTCCATCCGATAACGTTTTCCTCGACGAGCACCTGCCTTATCATGCTGGCCTTCAAACCCCTCTCGACGATCATCTTCAACTCCTCCTTGTTGTAGGCTACTCCCCCACCGGTTCCCCCTAGGGTGAAGGCTGGTCGAACGATCACCGGGTATCCGAGGACACCTGCGATTTCGAAAGCCTCCTCCACGGATCGGGCCACGTCGCTTCGAGGGGTTTCAACTCCAATCCTCTGCATCGATTTCTTGAAAAGCTCCCGGTCTTCAGCCTTCTTAATGGCCTCCAGTTTGGCTCCTATCAACTCCACGCCGTGGCGGCTGAGGATCCCTTTCTCAGACAGCTCCACCGCTAGGTTTAACCCTACCTGTCCGCCGAGGGTGGGGAGCAACGCGTCAGGCTTCTCCCTTTCAATGATCTTCTCCAACACTGGGGCTGTGAGAGGCTCGATGTAGGTTTTATCAGCCATATCAGGATCCGTCATGATGGTGGCAGGGTTCGAGTTTACGAGGACAACTGTGTACCCTTCCTCTTTTAACGCCTTACAGGCTTGGCTGCCCGAGTAGTCGAATTCAGCGGCTTGTCCTATGATGATGGGCCCTGAACCTATGATCAGAATCTTTTCAACGTCCACTCTCCTAGGCATGGTTAATCCTCCAGCATCCTCAGAAACTCGTCGAAGAAAAAGTGGGTGTCATGGGGTCCTGGACCCGCCTCAGGATGATATTGAACGCAGAGTATGGGAAGCTCCCTATGCCTCACCCCCTCGACGGTGCGGTCGTTCAAGTTAACCTGCGTCACCTTCAACCCCGTTCCCGTGAGGGATTCCCCGTCGACCGCGAATCCATGGTTCTGGCTGGAAATGAACACCCTGCCCGATTCAAGGTCCTTGACAGGCTGGTTGGAGCCTCTATGCCCAAACTTTAGCTTGAAGGTTTTCGCCCCCAGAGCTAGACAGGTGAGCTGATGCCCCAAACAGATGCCGGCTAAGGGAATTTTCCCAGCCAGTTTCCTAATGGTTTTCACAGTTTCCCAAACTCTCACGGGGTCGCCGGGCCCGTTGGAAACAAACACCCCATCTGGGTTCAAATTCAAAATTTTCTCAGGAGGATAGTTGAAGGGAGCGATGTGGAGGTTTACCCCACGGAGGGTGAGATGGTGTAGGATGCTTCTTTTAACACCGCAGTCCAGTAGGACAACGTCATGTTCACCGCCCACATGGATGTGGGTAAGGTTTTTTACGGAGACTTTTGGGACCAAGTCGACCTCTGATATATGGGGCTGAGCCTTTGCCCTCATAGCCAGCTCCACCCTATTCAGCTTGGACTCGTCTTCAAACACCGCTAAAACAGCCTTCATGGCCCCGTACACCCTCACCTTCTTCGTAAGCATCCTCGTGTCAACGCCTTCCACTCCTGGAACACCGTATTCCTCTAAGAAACGCTCCAACGTCTTCTCAGACCTCCAGTTGCTAGGTGTTCGGCACAGCTCCCTGAGAACCAAGCCTTCCACGTGTATCCGGTCGCTTTCATAGTCTCTTTCCGCGACGCCGTAGTTGCCGATGAGGGGATAGGTCATCATGAGGATTTGCCCCGCGTAGGAGGGATCCGTTAAGGCCTCCACGTAACCTGTCATGGAGGTGTTGAAGACCAATTCGCCTTCAGCAAGGCCTTCACCGCCGAAACCTTTCCCCTCAACGATGGTGCCGTCCTCCAAAGCTAGAACAGCCTTCAATGCCCCTCTACCATCGACCTATACTCTTTGACCACATCCCTCAGCTTGGGGACGTCGAACCATCTTCTACCTGTGATCTCGTTAGCGCACGCCGCGTATAGGTTGGAAATCAACCTTTTCACATCGGAGTCGAGGGTAGGAGGCTTCAACCTTACCTGACATCTCCAGTCTCCTCGACCCCCCGCCTTTAAAGCCTTCTTGGCCTTTTCAACCTCCTTAAACCACTCCGTTTTCCTGTAAAACTCCCTCGCCGCCTCTTTGCTTACGTGGAACCCGTTCAACATGAATCGACATTCATCCGGGGTTCCCACGGCGTCGACGACCATGATGTTTCGATTCAAGTCGAAGGCCAACTCTATCTTCCCGTCTTCGTTGGAAAGCCCTGCCTTTAAAACCTCCTTTGTGATTACCGAGTTGACCTTTAACGTCAGCCTCCGAATCTCCTCCACCTCCTCGACGGTGAGCGAAGCGATTTTCCGAGCCTCATCCCACGTCAAGTACCTATCCGGATCCTCCAACTTCGTACTCACATCCACAATAGGTTTCTCAAGTCTACAACCAGGCTTCGGATAGCTGTTCAAGCCTAGATCCCGATAGGTTACTTCACCTCTCTGAAGCCTCTTAAAGACGCTTGAACCTGGAGGGAGACTGTTCCTATATATTATCTCAAGGGGGATCAGGAAGTTTGACCTCTCCTCCTTAAAAACCGTGTAGTCAAGTCCCCCATTCCTCAGCCGAGGCCTCAACACCCTAACCAGCCTTATCTCCATCACATTGGTAGGAGCCCCCAACTCGTCTAACGTCTTCGCCCGGTTTCCCTCGACAACGCCAAGGTAATGCGTGTTGCATAATCCTTCCATTCTCTGGAAGAAGTAAGCGGAGATTAAGCAAAGCGAGGCGCCTTTAAAGGGTATGAGGTCAGGCATTTCCCCCCAGTCAAAAACCGAGTATCGATCCGAGAAAACAAACCTTCCCAAACCCAGCCTATCCTCCCGAGGCTCCTCTAAAACCTGTAGGTCCTTCACGCTGCCCATAGGACTTCCCCGTTAAACCTCCTCAACCCAACCGACCATAAGACATGAGTTTTATAAATGCGTTTAACCTACTTCAACGTTGAGGCGCCCTTTATGGAGAAGGCTGTAACCGAAACAATATGGCATTTCACAGAGGAAGCGAGGCTTGTAGACACCTTCGAGTCCCTGGGCCTTGACGTTGAAAACAACATCATCGCCACCTTCTACTACGAGGTGAAGGAAGGCACTTCGCTTCAAGTGGCCGCTGAGCACATAGCCGCCGAGCAGAGCACGGGCACATGGACCCCTGTGGAATATGAAACACCTGAGGTTAGGCGAAAATACGGTGGGAAGGTGTTCAGGTTATTTCCTTCGCCGGATAACCCCAACGCCGCCATCGCCGACATAGCGTTTCCAGCTGAAAACTACGACCCGGAGGTTGGCGGCTTACCGAACCTACTCTCCTGCGTCGCCGGCAACATCTACGGTATGGCTGACTTCAAAAACATCAGGTTGCTGGATTTCCACCTGCCGAAAAACTGGTTGAAGGCGTTTAAAGGTCCAAAGTTCGGGTTAGAAGGCGTCAGAAAAATCGTGGGCACGGACGTTGACAGGAGGCCGCATCTTGGAACAATCGTGAAACCAAACTTCGGCGTCGACTGTAAAATCCACGCGAAAATCGTTTACGAGGCCGCTTCAGGTGGATGCGACTTCATCAAGGACGATGAGCTCCTCGTCAACCCTCCTTACAACAGGTTGGAGGATAGGGTGGTCGTGTGCTCGGAGGCGTTGGACACCGCTAGAGAGGAAACGGGGCGACAGTCACTGTACGCGTTGAACATTACAAGCCCAGCGCATAAAATCCTCGAGGTCGCGGAGAAGGTTCAGAAAAACGCTGGGAAAGGCGTTTTACTGATGGTTGACTTCGTCTGGGCTGGGTTGTCGGCTGTTCAAGCCTTAGCCGAGGATCCCTCCATCAAACTGCCCGTCCACTGCCATAGGGCGGGCCACGCAGCCTTCACCCGAAGTCGAACTCATGGAATGACCGTGCTGGCGTTGTCCAAGTTGGTGAGGATCGCGGGAGGAGACCAACTGCACACCGGAACTGCGGCTGGAAAAATGCACGGCTCCATCACCGAGGCCCAAGCCATCAATCGAGCGTTGAAGAGAAACTGGCTCCACCTAAAACCCGTTATGCCCGTGGCCTCGGGAGGGGTTCACCCCGGAAACCTACATTGGAACATCGCCTTCCTCGGCCTCGACCTCACCGTCAACATGGGCGGAGGCATCCACGGACACCCAGATGGAACGAAGGCGGGAGCGAAAGCAGCGAGGGAGGCGTTGAACGCCATCCTGCGAGGGGTTAAACTAGAAGACGCGGCTAAGGAGAGCGTTGAGTTAAGAAGAGCCCTAGAAAAGTGGAAAATCGTACCCATCCCTGAAGAGCTTAAAACCCATATGACGTGGTGGCCTCCTGAAGCCCCCTAAGCCGTTAAAGCCTCGACGTCGAAGCGGACAGCGACTAAACCCTTCCTAGCCTTCAACTACGTTTAGGATACATTCTCACTCCCCTCCCCTAACCCCTTCGTTGGATGGATGAGGAAGGTTTTCACACTGGTTAAGGCTTAGCGAGACGTAACGTGAGCGCTTCCCTGGCTGGCTTCGATGAGGTCGATTATTTCTCGGGCGATTGTGGACGCGAAGACAGGGTCGTTGATGTGCGCGTCGACCTTGATCAACTTGAGGTTGGGATTAGACTTATCCAACCTTCTTTCAAGGGTGTTCGTGAAGGCGTTTTCTGAAGCGGGGTCGAACCAACGCTTCTTTAACGGTTCGCCTTTAAAGTTCACGCAGGTTACCCCGCCCTCGACATCGTGTTCACTCCATCCCCTCATGGGTATGGCGATGGTTGTGGGGCCTTTAGCCTTGTTGAGTTTCTCAGCCATGATCCTCGCTAGGAGGATCATTTCCCTGGTTGAAGCCCTCATGTTCACTATGTGGGGGGGCGTGTTGATAGAATCGCCGTCGCCTATACCGGTGTGGTATGGCGGAGAATCCGAAGAATACGATGATGTCCAAGGCTCCGGGACATATGATTTGGGGCACGTCAGCTCTCCCCGCGGCCTCCAACCTCTCCGGGCCGGCTGAGAGGGGTCCTCCCGCGATTTCATCCACAAGCTCGTGGGTGGTGATGTCCAAGACGCCGCTCACCTTCTCCGTGGAGATGAACTCTTCCATGGCTCTTCCACCTGAGCCTTGGGCGTGGAAAACCACTACTTCATATCCATGGTTCTCCAGGATCTTCTTCGCATGGGTCACGCAGGGTGTGGTGGAGCCGAACATGGAGGCGAGGACCAGCGGTTTATCGGAATCCGTTTTCGGCCTAGGACTCTCCACCATTCCCATCATGGCTCCCGCCGCGTTGCTGAGGACAACCTGCTCGAATCGGTTTAAACACTCCCCGTTTGACAGGTCTGTTACAGGGTAGAGCACGGCTATGTCCTTCCACCCGACTAGGGGCGCTGTGTTCTGAATGGTGGTGACGCAGAGCTTTGGAACACCAAAGGGAAGAGCTTTCATAGCCATGGCTGAGATCCCCGCCCCCACCCCTCACCCCCCCCCCCATACCCCCCCCACCCCACTCTCCACCTACCCC
>Ga0123519_10016392_pt1 | contig 10291 bp, 9 predicted proteins | sample YelNatPaOPRAMG02_FD_87396 | JGI IMG/M metagenome (GOLD analysis project Ga0123519, IMG submission 87396) | Hot spring microbial communities from Yellowstone National Park - Yellowstone National Park OP-RAMG-02 (version 2) | ecosystem: Environmental > Aquatic > Thermal springs > Hot (42-90C) ...
CCCCACCGCCGGGCCGGTCGCCTCCTCCACCGCGATTTCCTCGGTCACCAGGACGCTGACAAACCACCGCCCGGCTTCTTCTTTCACCGTGGCCGAGAGGATGTGCCGGTCGGCCGGGATATAGCCGCGCTCCTTCAGGCGTATCCAGCCCAGCCGGGGCAGGCGGATGCGGCCCTCCTCTACGCGAATACTCCCCGTCAGTCGAAAACTCCCCAGCCCGTGCTTCCTGGACTTGAAGCAGGGGAAACCAACCTTGCCCTTGTGCTTCCCCTGCCGCTTACCTTCCAGCCGACGATAGAAGGCATCGAAGGCCCGATCCAGGTCGCGCAGCGCCTCCTGCATGGCACACTTGGATACCTGGTACATCCAGGGGAATTGGGTCTTCTTCAAGGCGTTCAGCTGGCGGTGCTGTTCCATGGCCCGGCTCGACTTCCCGGTGGCCCGATATTCCGCGATGCGGCGGGCCAGACCCCAATTCCAGGCGAAGCGGGCGGCCCCGGCGTGCCGGCGCAGAAGCCGCCGCTGGGCCTCGGTGGGGTCCAACTCGACCTTGTAGGCTCGCCTTGATTCCATCACGCGCCGCCGACAGGGTTCTCACGCATTCTCCGCCTGTTTCGCTAACATTATACTACATCTGGCAGCATTTGTCAATTTTTCCGCCAACTGTTTTGAACCCCGCGTTGACCTTCTTCCAATTCGTGGACGATGGCGGTAGGTATCCAAATCTCCCTGAACAACCTGGGAAGCCATTCGAGTGCCCCGATGCGATACAGGTAAACCAGCGGTGACGTGTTCACAATGGCTTCAGGCATGGATCCTTTCCAATTCGCGCAACTCGGTTTCAAATGGAAAAACCTTGTAGCGTCCCAAAGTGAGTAGAAACTCAACGCGGGACATCCCGGCCAGTTCAGCGGCACGACCCGATGAGAGATGTCCGAGTTCATATAATTTGACGGCAGCCAGTAGAAGTAACTCGCGGGCGAAACTGGTTTCATCCGTCTTTTCTGCTAGAAGCACCTTTTCTGGCACATTCAAGATAATTTGTCGTGTTCCCATGAGGAAAAATCCTCCATCTTTCGAGAGGTATGTCGCGGGCCTTTCTTTCTGCGACATAAGCCATCCCGGATCAACCTATTCCCATTCAAATTATATCGCACGTGCCTCGGTGTGTCAACGCGGGTTGCGTCAGCCTCCGTTCTGGTGTAGAATACGGGCAAAAGTTGCGAGGAAGTGCTATGCCCAAACCCCGAACGATCGCCATCGATGGGCCGGCCAGCGCCGGGAAGAGCACCCTGGGAGAGGTGCTGGCCCAGGCCCTGGGTTATCTATATTTCGACACCGGGGTCATGTACCGCGCCGTCACCTGGGAGGCCCTGCGCCGGGGCATCTCCATCGCCGACGAGGCAGCCGTCACCGCCCTGGCGGAGAGCATCACCATCGACGTGACCCGTCCCACCATCCAGGACGGCCGGCAGTACGATGTCTATGTGGACGGACGCGATGTGACCTGGGACATCCGCCGGCCCGAAGTGGATGCCCACGTCTCGCCCGTCTCCGCCTACCCCGGGGTGCGCGCCGCCCTCACCCGTCAGCAGCGGGCCATCGGGCAGCGCGGCCAGGTGGTCATGGTGGGACGGGACATCGGCACCGTCGTCCTGCCCGAGGCCGAACTCAAGATTTACCTGGACGCCTCCCTGGAGGTGCGGGCCCGGCGACGGCTGGCCGAACTCCAGGCCCGGGGCTGCGCCGTGGATTATGCCACCGTGCTGGAGACCATCCGCCGGCGCGACGAGATCGACTCGGGCCGTTCGGTGGCCCCCCTGCGGCCGGCCGAGGATGCCTTTTATCTGTGCAACGACCACCTGACCGTGGAGGAGGAAAAGGCCCTGATCCTCGGCCTCCTCGATGGCTGAGAGGACAGGCAGGAGGAAACCATGGTGTACCGGGTCGTTCGGGCCGTCGTGCGTTTGCTCCTCTGGCTCTTTACCGAACTGGAGGTGGAGGGGACGGAGCACGTCCCCGCCGGGCCGGCCCTGATGGTGTGCAACCACGTCAACCTGATGGACCCCGTCGTGCCCATCGCCGTCCTGAAGCGGCGGGTTACCTTTATGGCCAAAGAGGAGGTCTTTGCCACGCCCTTCCTGGGGCCGCTTCTGCGCGCCCTCCAGGTGGTCCCGGTGGCCCGGGGGCGAATCGCCTCCCGACGGGCCCTCCAGCGGGCGGAGGAGTTCCTCCGTCGGGGATGGATCTTTTGCCTGTACCCCGAAGGCACCCGCAGCCGCCGGCCCGGCATGGGGCCGGGCCACGGCGGGGCCGCCCTCCTGGCCCTGCGCACCGGCGTGCCCATCGTCCCGGCCGCCATCACCGGCACCCACCTCATCCTGCCCGAGGGCCGCATCTTCCCCCGCCGGGGCCCCGTCACCTTCCGCATCGGCGAACCGTTCCGGGTCGAACGCGCGATGGGCCGAATCTCCCGCTCCGCCTTGGAGCACCTGACCGAGGTCATCATGCGGCGCATCGCCGTCCTCCTCCCGCCGGAATATCGGGGGGTCTATGCCCTGGAGCCGTCCCCGGCCCGGGTTCAGGAGTAAGGAGATGGAACTTCCGGAGACGATGCGGGCCATGGTGTTGGAAGCCCCGGGCCAGGGATTACACCTGCGGGAAGTGCCCCGGCCCCGGCCGGGACCGGGGCAGGTGCTCGTCCGCGTCCTGGCCTGCGGCGTCTGCCATACGGATTTGCACATCCTGGACGGAGAACTGCCCCAGCCGAAACTTCCCCTCATCCTGGGGCACCAGATCGTCGGCCGGGCCGTGCAGGTCGGCGAGGGGGTCGAGCGTTTTCGGCCGGGGGATCGCCTGGGGGTCCCCTGGCTGGGCTATAGCGACGGCACCTGCCGCTACTGTCAGCGCGGCCAGGAGAACCTCTGCGACCAGGCGCGTTTCACCGGCTACACCCTGGACGGGGGCTTTGCCGAATACGCCGTGGCCGACCAGCGCTATTGCTTCCCCCTGCCGGAGGGCTACAGCGACGTGGAGGCGGCCCCGCTCCTCTGCGCCGGCCTGATCGGCTACCGTTCCTATCGCCTGGCCGGAGAGCACGCCGAACACCTGGGCCTCTACGGCTTCGGGGCGGCGGCCCACATCATCGCCCAGGTGGCCGTGCATCAGGGCCGGAAGGTCTATGCCTTCACCCGTCCGGGCGACACGGCGGCCCAGGAGTTCGCCCGTTCCCTGGGGGCGGTCTGGGCCGGCGATTCCACCGAACCTCCTCCCCATCCGCTCGACGCGGCCATCATCTTCGCCCCGGTCGGTTCCCTGGTGGTGGCCGCCCTCCAGGCCACGGTCAAGGGGGGCGTGGTCGTCTGCGGCGGCATCCATATGAGCGACATCCCCTCCTTCCCCTACCGTCTGCTCTGGGAGGAACGGGTCATCCGCTCGGTGGCCAACCTCACCCGCCAGGATGGGTTGGAGTTCCTGGCCCTGGCCCCCCAGGTACCGGTGCGAACCCGGGTCAACGTCTTTCCCCTGGAGGAGGCGGAGGAGGCGCTGGAACGGCTGCGCCGGGGGCGCATCGAGGGGGCGGCGGTGCTGGATGTGGCGGCGGAGACCCGCTAGCCACGGGAGGGAGCGATGCGTCGGGCCAAGATCATCGCCACGCTGGGGCCGGCCAGCGCCTCCGAGGAGACCATCCGCGCCCTGGTCGAGGCCGGGGCCGATGCCTTCCGGCTGAACTTTTCCCACGGTTGCCCCGAGGAGCACCTGGAACGGCTGCGACAGGTGCGGCACATCTCCGCCGAAGTCGGCCGGCCGGTGGCCGTCCTCCAGGACCTGGCCGGCCCCAAGGTGCGCACCGGCCCCCTCCCCGGAGGCCCGTTGACCCTCAAGGAAGGGGAGGAGGTGGTCCTCTCCGGCACGGAAGGCCCCGGCCGGATTCCCATCAACTACCCGGACCTGGGGCAGGTTCCCCCAGGAAGCCGGATTCTTCTGGACGACGGCCGGCTGGAACTCCAGGCCCTCTCCGCCCAGGGGGCGGAACTGCGCTGCCGGGTGGTCCACGGAGGCATCCTGGGGGAACATAAAGGGGTCAACTTCCCCGACCTGGCCCTCCCCCTGCCTGCCCTCACGGAGAAAGACCGGGCCGACCTGGCCGTGGGCCTGGCCGCCGGGGTGGATTATGTGGCCATCTCCTTCGTGCGACGGGCCGAGGACCTCCGCGAAGCCCGTCGCTTCATCGCCGAACAGAGCGCAGGGACGCACCTCAGCGCGCCCCTGCTCATCGCCAAGATCGAAAAGCCCCAGGCCCTGGAGGACCTCCCGGCCATCCTGGAGGAAAGCGATGGGGTGATGGTGGCCCGGGGCGACCTGGGGGTGGAACTTCCTCCCGAACGGGTGCCCATCCTGCAGAAGGAGATCATCGAACAGGCCAACGAGAAGGGCCGGCTGGTCATCGTGGCCACCCAGATGCTCGAGTCCATGCTGCATGAACCCCGTCCCACCCGGGCCGAGGCCTCCGACGTGGCCAACGCCGTCATCGACGGGGCCGACGCCCTGATGCTCTCCGGGGAGACGGCGGTGGGGGAATACCCGGTGGAGGCGGTGCGCATGATGGCCCGCATCATCGAGGAGGCCGAGCGGAGCGGCCGGCGCGGCGACATCGGCGGCCGGCCCCTCGAACGCCACACGGCTCCCACCTACGCCCACGCCATCAGCCATGCCGCCCGGGAGATCGCCCGCGACATGGCCCTGAAGGCCGTCATCGCCTTCACCCGTTCCGGCTTCACCGCCCAACTGATCTCCAAGGACCGGCCGGCCGTGCCCATCCTGGCCGCCACCCCCGATGAGGCCGTCTGCCGCCGGCTCAGCCTGGTCTGGGGCGTGACCCCCATCCTCTGCCCCTTTGTCGAGGATACGGATGGCATGATTCGGGCCGTCGAGCGCGAACTGGTCGCCCGGGGATACCTGCAACCCGGCGATCAGGTGCTCATCATGGGGGGCATGCCGGTGACCACCCGGGGGCCGACCAATTTCCTGAAGATTCACGTCGTCGGGAGGGAAAATTGAGCGAAGAGAGACGCAAAAAACTTCCGCCTGTCCGCCGTGGCCGGCCGCGCAAGACGGTGCAGGTGCGTTTCCCCGACGGCAGCCTCCTGGAAGCCCCGGTCGGCACGCCGCTGGAGGCCTTTATCGTGGCCCGGCCGAACGAACCGCCCGCCGTCCTGGCCCTGGCCGAGGGCAGGCTGCTTGAACTGACCTATCCGGTCCGACACGATATGGCCGTCCAGCCGCTTACCCTGGCCCATAGCGATGGGATGCGCGTCTATCAGCGTTCCCTGTCCTTCCTGCTCGTGGTCGCCGCCCACGAGGTCTTTCCCCAGGCGCGCATCGTCGTGGACCATTCCCTCACCCTGAACGGCTTTTACTGCCGGGTGGAGGGGCGGGAGCCCTTTACCGCCGAAGAACTGGCCCGGCTGGAAGCCCATATGCGCGCCCTGGTGGAAGCCGACCTGCCCATCGTGCGTCGGCGCGTCTCGCTGGCCGAGGCCCGCCAGATCTTTGAAAGGCAATTGTACCTGGACAAGGTGCGCCTTCTGGCCTTCCGGCAGAAGGACTACCTGACCGTCTACGAACTGCGGGGGGTCTATGACTATTTCTACGGCCACATGGTGCCCTCCACCGGCTACCTGCGCCTCTTCGCCCTGCACCCCTACCCGCCGGGCTTTATCCTGCGCTTTCCCCGCCGCAGCGACCCCAGCGTCCTCCCCCCTTTCCGCGATTCGCCCAAACTGGCCGCCGTCTTCCAGGAATATGGGGAGTGGATGCGCTTTTTGGGGATTGAGGACCTGGCCGACCTGAACCGGGCGAACGAGGCCGGCCGGATGCGGGAGATCATCCTGGTCTCGGAGACGCTCCATGCCCAGCGCCTGGCCGAGATCGCCCGCGAGATCGCCGGCCGGCGGGAGACGGTCCGTCTGGTGCTCATCGCCGGCCCCACTTCGGCCGGCAAGACCACCTTCAGCAAGCGTCTGGGCGTCCAACTCCTGGCCAACGGCCTCCGCCCCCTGCCGCTCAGCCTGGACGATTACTTCATCCCCCGCGACCAGACCCCGCTGGACGAAGACGGGCAGCCCAACTACGAGGCCCTGGAAGCCCTTGACCGGGAACTCCTGGGAGAACAGTTGCTGGCCCTCCTGGAAGGACGGGAGGTGACCCTCCCCCGCTATAACTTCCTGAGCGGCGAACGGGAGAGGGGGCCGACGCTCTCCCTGCAACCCGGCCAGGTATTGCTCATCGAGGGGTTGCACGGGCTGAACCCGGAACTCCTCCCCCGCATCCCTCCCGAGTGTATCTATCGGGTCTATGTCTCGGCCCTCTCCCAACTCAACCTGGATCAGCACAACCGCATCCCCACCACCGACACCCGCCTGCTGAGGCGCATCGTGCGGGATGCCCGGGCCCGGGGCTACACGGCCCGGGAGACGATCGCCTGCTGGGAGAGGGTGCGTCGGGGCGAAGAGCGCTATATCTTCCCCTACCAGGAAAACGCCGACGCCATGTTCAACTCGGCTCTGGCCTATGAACTGGCCGTCCTCAAGCCGCTGGCCGAGCCGCTCCTGCGCCAGATCGAGCCGGGCACGCTGGAATGGGTCGAGGCCCGCCGCCTGCTGGCCTTCCTGGAGTGGATTCGGCCCTGCTCTCCCTACCTGGTCCCCGACAACAGCATCCTGCGCGAGTTCATCGGCGGGTCCATCCTGGAGGAGTTCCGCTTCTTATAGGAGCAGGTCCAGGGCCCGTCTCCGGTATGGGCGGTTCGAGGACCGCCCTACGGGAAGAGCGCCGCCTCCGCCGCCGCGCAGAGGATATGGCCGATCAGGATGTGGACCTCCTGGATGCGGGGGGAGACGGTGGAGGGCACCACCAGGGCCAGGTCGCATTTCCCGGCCAGGCCGCCGCCGTCGCCGCCCAGGAGGGCCAGGATGGGCATCTTTCGGGCCCGGGCGGCGGAGGCGGCGCGATGGAGGTTCTCCGAGCGCCCGCTGGTGCTGAGGAGGAAGAGGATATCCCCCGGCCGGCCGAGGGCCTCCACCTGGCGGGCAAAGACCTCGGCAAAGTCCCGGTCGTTGGCCGTGGCGGTGAGGATGGAGGTATCGGTGGTCAGGGCCAGGGCCGGCAGGGCCGGCCGCTCCCGGAGGAAACGGTTGACCAGTTCGGCGGCCAGGTGCTGGGCATCGGCGGCGCTTCCCCCGTTGCCGCAGAGGAGGACTTTCCCGCCCTGCCGCAGGCAGCGGATCAGGGCCTCGGCCATGGCCGCGATGGTCTCGGCCTGGCCGGCCAGCACCTCTTCCTTCAGGGTCAGGCTATCCCGGAAAGCCCGTTCGATCTGGGCCAGAAGGGCCTGTCGCTCCTCGTTCAGGCCTCCCATCGCTCTTTACTCTTTTTCCTCCTCGCCTTCTTTTTTCTCCTCTCCCTTGCCGGACAGGCCCTCTCGAAACTCGCGAATCGTCCGCCCGATGGCCCGGCCCAGTTGGGGCAGGCGGGATGCCCCGAAGATGAGGAGGAGGATCAGGAGGATGATCAACAGTTCAGGCACGCCGAATGAGCGAAACATGTCTTTCCTCCGGCTCCGGCCGGCATCTGCGGGACGGCCGGCTGTTTCCCATTATACAACGTCCTGAGGAAAGACGCAATCCGGGTTGCAGGGATGGGACAGGCGTGGTATCATTGAGTTGCCGGGGAAAAACTTTTGTTCGATCATGGTTGGAGACTAACCCGATAGTTTTCAGCCCGAGGCGAAGATATGGAATACGGCATCATCCAGCCCATCGAAATCGCCGAAGAGATGCGGAGTGCCTACCTGGATTACGCCATGAGCGTCATCGTGGCCCGCGCCCTGCCCGATGTGCGCGATGGCCTCAAGCCGGTACAGCGGCGCATCATCTACGTCATGCACCAGTTGGGGCTGCAGCACGACGCTCCTTTCAAGAAGAGCGCCCGCATCGTCGGCGACACCCTGGGACGCTACCACCCCCACGGCGACGCCGCCGTCTACGAGGCCATGGTGCGGATGGCCCAGGATTTCACCATGCGCTATCCGCTGGTGGACGGCCAGGGGAACTTTGGGAGCATCGACGGAGACCCCCCGGCCGCCCAGCGCTACACCGAGGCCCGCCTGACCGTCATGGCCGAGGAGATGCTCCGCGACATCGAGAAGGAGACCGTGGATTTCGGCCCCAACTTTGACGCCACGTTGGAAGAGCCCCTGGTCCTGCCGGCCGCCATCCCCAACCTCCTCCTGAACGGCGCCTCCGGCATCGCCGTAGGCATGGCCACCAACATCCCTCCCCATAACCTGAACGAAGTCTGCGCCGCCCTCTCCCTGCTCATCGAAAACCCCGAGGCCACCACCGAGGACCTCATGCGGGTCCTCCCCGGCCCCGATTTCCCCACCGGCGGCATCATCCTGGGGCAGGAGGGCATCCGGGCCGCCTACAGCACGGGCAAGGGGCATTTCGTCGTCCGGGCCAAAGCCCACGTCGAAGAGGCCACCCGCGGCCGCGCCAGCATCGTCGTCACCGAACTTCCCTACCAGGTGAACAAGGCCCGCCTCCTGGAGCGCATCGCCGAGTTGGTCAAACAGGACCGCCTGACCGATATCTCCGACCTGCGCGACGAATCGGACCGCAGCGGCATGCGCATCGTCATCACCCTGAAGCGGGAGGCCCAGCCCGAGGTCGTCCTCCAGCAACTCTTCAAGTTCACCCAGATGCAGGTGACCTTTGCGGTGAACCTCCTGGCCCTGGTGGACGGCACCCAGCCGCGTCTCCTGACCCTCAAGCGGATGCTCCAGCACTATATCACCCATCGCCAGGAGGTCATCCTGCGGCGAAGCGGTTTTGAACTGGACCGGGCCAGGAACCGTGTCCACATCCTGGAGGGGCTGCGCATCGCCCTGGAATATTTGGATGAGGTCATCGAGACGATCCGCCGTTCCCAGAATGCGGAGACGGCCAAGGCCAACCTGATGCGCCGCTTCAAGTTGACCGAAGTCCAGGCCCAGGCCATCCTGGACCTGCAACTGCGCAGGCTGGCGGCGTTGGAGCGGAAAAAGATCGAGGAGGAGTACCGGGAGACCCTGCGGCGCATCGCCGAACTGGAGGAAATCCTGTCCCATCCCCGTAAAGTCCTGGAACTCATCCAGGCCGAACTGCGGGAACTGGCCGCCCGGTACGGAGACGACCGCCGCACCCGTATCCTCTCCGAAGAGGCCGCCGTGATCACCGCCGAGGCGCTGATTCCGGAGGAGGAGGTCCTGGTGACGGTGACCGAGCGCGGCTACGTCCGGCGGGCCTCTCTGGAAGCCTGCCGCCGTCGGCGCCGGGTTCCCCGCACCCGGGAACAGGATGCCGACCGTATCGCAGCCATCGGCAACACACGGGAGGAGATGCTCTTTTTCGGCGAACGGGGACGTTGCTACCCGGTGAAGGTTCACCAGTTGCCCGAGGCAGAACGGGAGGCCCGGGGCTTGCCGCTCTCCAACGTCATCCCGATAGACCCTCAGGAGCGCATCGTCGGGATGGTCTCCGTGGCCGACTATGAGGCTCCCCTTCGCCTGGTGTTGCTCACCCGTCAGGGACGCATCAAGCAGACGGCGCTGGGCGAGTTCCGCGGCGGGCGGGGGAACGGCCTGGTCGCTCTGACCCTGGAAGAGGGCGACGTCCTGGTGGGGGTGGCCCTGGCCCAGGGGACGGAGGATGTCCTGGTGGTGACGGCCAGAGGGCAGGCCTTGCGCTTTTCTCTGGAGGAAGTCCGTCCCATGGGCCGCAGCGCGGCCGGGGTCAAGGCCATTTCGCTGGGGGCGGGGGACCAGGTGGTGGGGATGGAGGTCGTCCGCCGGCCCGAGGCCGCCCTGCTGGTGGTCGCCGCCGACGGCTATGGCAAGCGGGTGTCCCTTTCCGAGTACCCCCGGCAGGGGCGGGGTGGCAAGGGGGTGGTGACCGTCCGGGCCGGCCAGAGCCTTGCCGGCGCCCGGGTGGTGGAGCCCCAGGACGAGGTGCAGGTGGTCTCGGCGCGGGGGGTGGTGGCGCGCTTTTCGGCCGGCCAGGTCTCCCTGCGGGGGCGGGCCGTGCGGGGCGACCGGCTGGTGGAACTGGAAGCCGACGACCGGGTGGTGGGGGTGGTCGTCGTCCCCGAGGGCCGCCCCTCCCCAACCGGGCCGGCCGCCGGCGAGGCCGGGGAAAAGCCCGCCGCCCGGAGGAAGCCGGCCGCCGGCGAGGCCGGGGAAAAGCCCGCCGCC
>Ga0123519_10016395_pt1 | contig 10289 bp, 9 predicted proteins | sample YelNatPaOPRAMG02_FD_87396 | JGI IMG/M metagenome (GOLD analysis project Ga0123519, IMG submission 87396) | Hot spring microbial communities from Yellowstone National Park - Yellowstone National Park OP-RAMG-02 (version 2) | ecosystem: Environmental > Aquatic > Thermal springs > Hot (42-90C) ...
GAGCAAAATTAAGCCTTACTTGGCCAGCAGTTACTGATGCGGATGGCTACTATGTTTATCTTGATGGAACAAAGGACACCACAATAACCGGTAGCGGAACAATTACTTATGATGTGGCTACCCCTGCGAAGAAAATTGAAGTATCAGCTTACAAGGGTAGCAAAGAAGGAGAGAAGTGGGAACTCGACTTAACACCGGTTCTTACGACCTCTTTGGTCGTTTATGGCATTTCCGACCCTGACCCAAATCATTCAAGTGGAATAAGTTTTACTGCAACCGGAACAGCAATTGGTGTTTCGGTAGCGCAAAGTGCCAGCGATGTTGATTATTACTTAGATGATGTGAATTTCGGAGCCGGAATGTGGTTTGCTTCGCCTAAAGATAGACCCACCCCAATCAATAGCCGAGGAAATGTTGTTGAAGAGAATGCGACCACTGATTTTGATGCGCTTGACATCGCCGTTGCACCAGGTAATTACATTTCAAGAGTTGCCTTAGGGATAAATGACGTCCGCTCGATTTGGTTAGACCGAAATGACAACGGTTACGACGCTACCGACTATTTTGGCAAAATCAAAATAGAAAATATTGAGACTGCCACTGCCAAAGTTACACTCAAAATTGCTCTTCAGACAGTCCCCGGTTTACGCTGGGTAGTAACTCCTTAAGAAATTCCGGATAATAATATAAGCCCCGAATTTAATTCGGGGCTTTTTATTTTGGGAAACGAAGGATTGACGTTTGGATTAAGATTTGTTAAAATTCAAAGTAATTTTATAGAAAGGAGATAAAATGGCGTGTTTTTTAGTGCCGGCGACCACCGCCGCAGTAACAACCAGTTTTCGAAAAAAGATCTCGGCTAAGTATCACCTGGATTGGTTAAATGCAATGCTCTGGGGTGGGGTTATTATGTTGTTAGTTGAACATATCGCCCACCGCGAGATTGTCTTTTATCCACCATTCCTAACCGCAATGCAAAACCCCAACGATATACCGACAATGTTAAAGGAAATGGCAACAATCGGTTTGCCAATGACCTTAGCGATTGTTTTGGTCTGGATGATAATGGTCGTAATCGCCAATAAAATAGTTAGGATGCGAAAAACGAAGACTCAAGCAATATAATATGTGGCTAATAACAACCTTTATTGCTGCGCTTATCGTAACGCTATTGTGGTTTGTTTTGAAAAAGCGCTATAAATTAGGATTACTGAGTTTAATGCTATGGGGAGCGACCATAATGATTCTAATTGACCATCTTATCGGCTACGAAGGTGGAGAATTTTTGGTAAGCAAGACCGACGGCATAATTAAAAATGGAACCCTATTAGGTATTTTGATGCTAATCCCGGTGTTCTTGGTCTGGTTTGTTACCCTCCTCATTACTAAAATTAAAAGGTGGTCGTGAAATAAACCGAACAAAGAAAAACTCCCCTCTTTTTAAAATCTGATTCATAGCAGGGGTTCGGATAGAAGTTTTATTCCGGCTACTTTAAGCAGATTGACGGTAGCCATTTTTCTCCTAAAATATTATTATGTTTAAGCTGGTTGCGCCATTCAAACCAACCGGTGACCAACCCGAGGCGATAGAAGCCCTGACAAAAGGGGTATTAGAAAACAAAAAATATCAAACCCTCTTGGGCGTGACTGGCTCGGGCAAGACCTTTACCATTGCCAATGTGATTGAACGGGTGCAAAAACCAACCATCGTTATCTCCCATAACAAGACCTTGGCGGCACAACTCTTTGGTGAGTTCAAGCAATTCTTTCCGGAGAATGCAGTTGAATACTTTATCTCCTATTACGATTATTATCAACCCGAAGCCTATGTGCCCGAAATGGATTTGTATATTGAAAAGGATGCCTCAATCAATGAGGAAATTGACCGCTTGCGGTTACGGGCTACTTCCAGTCTGATTGAACGGCGCGATGTAATAATTGTTGCCTCAGTCTCTTGCATTTATAATCTCGGCGAACCCTGGGAATATAAAGAAGCCCTTTTGCCGATTGATATTGATAAGGAACTGGACCGCGAGACATTACTTGAGAAGTTGATTAATTTGCAGTATTCCCGAAATGATTTGGAACTGCGCCGTTCTTGCTTTCGGGTTAGGGGCGATGTGGTTGAGATTCACCCTTCGCATCGCGATTACGGGGTGAGGATTGAATTTGTTGGCAATTCGGTCGGGCGGATTTCAATCTTTGATTTATTGACTGGCGATGTAACCGAAAGGCGCGAAAGGGTTGTGATCTACCCAGCCAAATACTTTATCACCAGTGCCAGCCGAATTGAGACCGCAATCAAAAGTATTGAACTGGAACTGGCACAAAGACTCCAAGAATTTCAAGCCCAGGGCAAACTATTAGAAGCCCAAAGACTCAAGACCCGAACCCGCTTTGATATTGAGATGATTCGAGAGTTTGGCTACTGCCCAGGGATTGAGAATTACTCCCGACACCTTTCCGGTCGGGCACCCGGGGAGAGACCTTATTGTCTATTGGACTATTTCCCTTCGGACTATTTGATGGTGATTGATGAGTCCCATGTCACAATTCCCCAAATTGAAGGGATGTATAATGGTGACCGGTCAAGAAAAGAGACCTTAGTTGAATACGGATTTCGTTTGCCTTCCTGTTTAGATAACCGTCCCTTGCGTTTTGACGAATTTGAAAAGTTAATTAATCAAGTAATCTTCACTTCGGCGACACCCAGCGAGTTTGAATTACGTCGCAGCGGTGGCGTAGTGGAGCAGATTGTGCGGCCAACTGGGTTGGTTGACCCGAAGATGATTGTTCGACCAACCCAGGGTCAGATTGATGATTTAATCAATGAGATTAAAAAACGAACCGAGAGAAAAGAGCGGGTTTTGGTGACAACGCTAACCAAACGGATGGCAGAGGATTTAGCCGAGTACTTAGCCGAGATGGGGATTAAAGTCCGTTATCTCCATTCGGAAATTGATGCGATTGAACGGGTTGAGATTCTAAGGGGGTTGCGGGTTGGCGATTTTGATGTGCTGGTTGGGATTAACCTCTTAAGAGAAGGGTTGGATTTGCCCGAGGTCTCTTTAGTTGCAATCTTAGATGCGGACAAGGAAGGATTTTTAAGAGACGAACGGAGTATCATTCAGACTGCGGGTAGAGCGGCACGCAATGTGCGGGGCGAAGTCATAATGTATGCGGATAACATCACCAAATCAATCAAAAATGCCCTGGCTGAGACGGAAAGGCGAAGACAGAAGCAGATAAAATATAACGAAGAACATAGAATTGTGCCCAAGAGTATTGAAAAATCAATCACCCAGGTGATGAAGACAACGATTGTTGCCGATGCCAAGAAGACCGAAGAAGACATTGAGGATTTAGAACCAGAAGATAAACTTGAACTCTTAGCCAAATTACAAGAAGAGATGAAACAAGCCGCTGCGTTATTAGAGTTTGAAAAGGCGGCCAAGATTCGGGACCGCATCAAAAAGATAAAAGAAGAATTAATGGAAGAAGAGTTCCTGCCTTCAAAGATTAAAGGCAAACGCCATCGGCTAAGGATAAATCCAAGACATAAACCGCACCCACCCCCAAAATAATTGACCGCGAGCCGTTGAACGGAAAACCTTAGTCGGCAAAAACTGCTTGACAATACCCCCAATTTCTTTATAATGTAAACAAATGTTTACTACAGAAGAAAAAATTATCAATTTCCTGCGGGACTGGTTTAAAGATAGAAATTACTCACCCAGTATTCGGGAGATTGGCAAAGGGGTTGGACTTAAAAGCACCAAGGCAGTCAAGTACCATCTGGATAATTTAGTCGCCAAGGGCAAGTTAACGCGTAAATCTTTTAAAGCCCGAACCTTGAAATTAAAGGAAAGTCTTTCTGGACTTCCCCTGGTTGGGCGGATTGCTGCTGGCACGCCGGTATTAGCAGTGGAAAATATTGAAGAGTATATCTCCTTGGATGCTCAATTCGCTGGTTGTTTTTTATTGCGGGTAAGCGGTGACAGTATGAGGGAGGCGGGAATTTTTGACCAGGACTTGGTAATTGTCCGACCGCAACCGACCGCAAACAACGGTGACATTGTCGTAGCCTTGTTAGATGACTCAGCAACCGTAAAACGATTTTATCAAAAAGGGGGCAGAATTTTGCTTAAGCCGGAAAATCCTCGTTACCCAATAATTATAGTCAAAAGGCACGAGCGCTTGACAATTTTAGGCATTGTCGTAGGTGGGCTTAAAAGATATAAATAAGCGATGTCGTTTACCCAGATTGATGAACCAATAAAGGTCTATGCCCTTTATGATATGATTTTGCCAACGCCTGGCCGATTAAAGGTTTTACCCCATAAAAAACTTATGCCTTTATCGTTTGTCTGGCGCGGGCGCGAATATAAAGTGGAAGACTTGACCTATGTTTGGCATAATAAAAAGGGTGAAACCGATTATTACCATTTTGCGGTCTCGGACGGAATAAATATCTACGAACTGATTTATAATACCAAAACCTTTGATTGGATTTTGCATCGGATTTACTGTGAGGGATAGAGTTATACTTCATCTAGATATGGATGCCTTTTTTGCCTCAGTTGAACAGAAGACCTTTCCCTTTTTGCGCGGAAAACCGATTGGGGTGTGTGGCGAAGGAAGGACGGTTATTGCTTCGGCTTCCTATGAAGCCAAGGCTTTCGGTGTAAAATCAGGGATGAATCTTTCTGAGGCGAAAAAGTGTTGTCCTAATCTCATCTTGGTGTCATTAAATCCAGCCAAATACATTGACACCGCCCAAAGAGTCATTGGTATCCTTCTTCAATTCACGGACTTGGTGGAGGTCTTCTCCATTGACGAGGCGTTCTTGGATGTAACTAACACCGCTCATCTTTTTGAAGGGGCGGAGGCGATTGCCCACAAAATCAAAGACGAAATCAATAAGGAATTAGGGTTAACCTGTTCAATCGGTATTGCCCCGAATAAACTTTTAGCCAAATACGCCAGTGACCAGTGTAAACCCAACGGCATTTTAAGAATCAAAAGAGAAGATATCCCAGAGTTACTAAAAGACTTGCCAGTTAATAAACTCTGCGGCATTGGCGAAAGACTAGCGTTGCGGTTAAAGGAATTAGGTATTCTTACCTTAGGCGATTTGGCAAAATGCCCAATTGAAATTTTGCTCAAAAATTTTGGCAAGAATGGAATCAGATTAAAAAATATGGGGATGGGGTTTGACCCAAGCCCGGTATTGCCCTATTGGCAGAAATCCGCTGCCAAATCAATCGGTCACTCGTGCACGCTTGATTCGGATACTTCGGATTTAACGATAATCAAACATCTCCTCTGGCAACTTTCCGAACAAGTAGCCCGCCGCTTGCGGCAAGGCGGTTATCAAGGTAAAACGGTTACCTTGCTCTTACGCTATAGTGACTTCACTACGCTTAGCCGGCAAAAGAGCATCAAAGAATTTATTGACGATGGTCGTCGAATCTACGAGATTAGTTTCAAACTCTTTAAGTATCTTTACCAGCCGCCAAGAAAAATTAGATTGTTAGGTGTCGTAGTTTCTAATTTGATTAAAGGGATACAGCAACTTTCATTATTAGACCAAGGATTACCGATTGAGACATTGGATAACTTAAATGACCGTTATGGTGAATTTACCATAAGGCGAAGCATTTTGTCTACCAATGAATTGTCAACCGAATCCAAGGTAATTGCCCCAAGTTGGCGTGGCTAAAAGAATTAGTTGTTCGGAATTTGGAATGCGATTTGTCTAAGTTATTGGTTTTCAATCCGAAAGAACTCTTGACCTATCATTGGGGGCTAGGGTGGGGCTAGCCCCTATGCGGTATGGTGAGCGGTATAGTAGGTAGCATAGCCACTCAAGTCGGACCAAGCCGACTTGGAGAGCTTATTGCATAATCCGGGATTGGGTTTGTGGTAAGAGTTAGGAGGCGACTTCAGGACTAGCCCTGGCGATAGCCGACTGGTGACTTCAGGAATAGAATCCGAGGTTAGTCTCTTGAGGTTATCATCGGTTTAGTCTTTGCTGTCGGATGTCAAGTCTTGGTGTTGGATAGTCATCAACTTCATAAACAGCGGATACTGGAAATAAATCAAGATGAACCACATCATTGAAAGGACTTTGCCTCTCAAACTCCCCAGGTTTCAATCCGCCTAAGGCGGAGTGTGTCCACCAAAGCTGCGACAAATCGGGTTTGTTTGGGTTGGTAAGTTTCGTTTGGTGATTCTTTGCATCTTGTCTACTTATGGTTTATTTGCTGGTTAATTTAATTTAAATTGGAATGGGATGGAAATCCAGACCCGCACCAACATATCGCGCTGTTTGGCTGGTGTAAAACGAGCATCTCTTGCCGCTCTTATCGCTGCCTCATCTAAGGCTTGATTGCCCGATGATTTCAGAACCCGCGCATCAATTATTTTGCCGTCAACATCAACCAATGCCTCAACCACTACTTGGCCCTCAATTCCGGCTAATCGGGCAACTTCTGGATAAGGTGGTTGGGGGATATATTCGGGTCTTGGTTTCTCCTCAACTATCCAGAACGGTACAATCGGCACTTCGGTTATAGCCGGCTTTTTGGTAATCTCAGGAAACTTGGTTGTAGGGTCAATGGTAGTTTTTTCAACTTCTTCTGGTCTTAGGGCAGCGATTGGCAGTTTGGGTCGTTCAACCACAGGCGGTTCAGCAATTTTATTAATTTCTTTTGGTAATATTTCCATAATCGTGGTCAATTCCCGTTTTAAGCTATAAGGGGTTATTACAAACTCCTTGGGTAGAAAAATGAATGACGCAGTTACTAATAAGAGCGCACCAATCGTGCTTAGGCGCATTGAACGGCCATAATAGCGGTCAATGTCCCAATCAACTCCTGTCATCTTTCCTCCTTTCACTTATATATACAACCACAACGGGGGAGATATTCCAGCCAAAATATTTATCTTGACAGATTGAAATTTTAAGGCACTATTATTAGGTGTATGTTAACTTACCTGACCGATTTTGGCGAAAGATTTCGGCTTGTAAAAATGAAAGGAGGTAGGATGTCTAATTTAAAACATCTAACCACCATTCCCTTTTTAGCCTTATTGTCTTTGGCAACATTTTTATTTGCCCAACCTTCCGACACCTTGCTTATGCCTTATGACCCAGAGATGGAAGATTTGGTTGATATTGATGGCACCATTGAACCGGACGAATATCCTGAATCATTTTATGATGAACCAACTCTTGTCACGGTGGCTTGGGGTTGTGATGATTCGTTAATCTATGTCGGTTTAAAAGCACCCAAATGTGCCTGGTTAGCCATTGGGTTTGGCAGTGCAAAACGAGAGGGTTCAAATCTTATCATCGGCACGATTACCGAGGATAGTATAGGAATTGGTAATTATTTAGGGACGAAGGATGGTTATAAATTAATCGGCGGCGAAGAGGACTATATCGTGGAATGGGAAATCGATGAGGAAGAAGATACGGTAACAATGGAATTCATCTACCCAATGAATTTCCCAGCCGAAAGCGGAATGACGGTGACCAAATTAGAGCACGGTAAAGTTTACAACTTTACCCTTGGGATGTCCAAAAAGGTCGCTCCTAAGGGTAAAGAGGAAAGGCGCTCCTTCGGTGTCTTTGAGATTGAAGAAAAACCGCCTTTAAAGGAAGAAGTAACGCCTCAAGAGTCGCTGCCGGTGAAAAAGGAAGAGAAGAAATAATTTTTACTGCTTGAGCCCGGCACCTTTCGTCTATCCGCCGTAACGCAATCCGCTTAAGGCGGACGAGTAATACTTTTCTCGCCCAATCTAACAGCAACTCAGATAAGGCGAAGTCCTTTCTTTCCCAAAATTATGAACTTCTGTAACGCGAAGCGTCCACTGAGTAAAATGAGGTGCAACTCGAAGAGTCCACCGAGTGAAACGAGGTGAACCTCGGAACTTCGGTTGATATTGTAGCATCTTCTCGGGAACAAGGCTGTCGCAAGTTTTTTCTTTACCCTTCTCCATCGCATCTTGTTCCCTGTTTTGTTTGCAGTTTTCTCTTGACAATAATCAGTTCTTGGTTAAACTATCATTATGCACGGTCAACAACCCGACCTACCCAAATCTGAAATAATGGGAGGTGTGAATAAAGATGTTCTTAAGTTGATTTCGGATTTAAGAAGACCCGAATCAGCAATCCGGGATAAAGCAATAAAATCATTGCAGTCAATTGGTGATGCCACTGCTGCCCAGGCGCTCATTCTCGCCTTAAATGACCAAGACGCTCGGATTCGTTCATCCGCAGCTCAAGCATTAGCGAATATTGGTGAGCCAGCCGTGCCTTATTTAATCCAAGCCTTAATGACCAATGACAAGGCATTAAAGCGTAGTGCGGCAGAACTTTTGGGCCGGATTGGCAATGAACAAGCGATAGACCCCTTGATTCAACAATTACAAGATAAAGACCCTTTGGTCCGAGCAGCAGCGGTTGAGGCGTTGGGTCGCATTGGTCATCACCGAGCAATTGAACCGATTCTTTTATTGCTTGAAGATAACAACTCTTGGGTTAGAGCAATTACCGCCAATGTATTAGGTAATCTAAGGGCACGCAATGCAGTAGATGTTTTGATTCTTAAACTTGATGACCCAGTTCATTGGGTAAGAGCGGCCGCCGCCGAAGCCTTAGGTAAGATTGGTGACCGCAAGCCGGTGGATGATTTGATAATGAAATCCTTAGAAGACCCTGACCCCTCCGTGCGGATGAGTGCAATTGAGGCATTAAAACAGATTGGAACGATTGCGGTTGAGCCTTATCTTGAATCTTTAAGCAGTGAAAACTTAAATACGCGCTTTATGGCAATTGATGCACTCTTGGCCGAAGGTGCGGTAGCGGTACAACCTTTGATTGGTCAACTCGGCAATGAAAACCCGGTGGTGCGGGCAACGGTTGCGGAAATCTTAGGAAATATTGGGGATGTTCGGGCAGTTGAACCATTAACCAATCTCTTGGCTGATGATAATGAAGCAGTTCAAATCGCTGCCATCAACGCCTTGGGGAAAATTCAACATGAAAAGACCGTGCAATCTTTGATTCAAGCGTTAGGGAGTGAAGACCCGAAGATTGCGGCTGCTGCAACCAAGGCACTCTTAAGGCTCGGTGACATAGCCGTCGAGCCATTAATCAATGCCTTAAAAAATAAAATACCCGAGGTGCGGGCGATTGCAACAAGTATTTTAGGTAAGATTGGTGATATCCGAGTTATTGAACCTTTAATTCGCACCCTTTCCGACGAAGTGGCTTGGGTTCGCGCCGCAGCTTGTGAAGCCTTAGGGAGATTAGCCGACCCTGATACAGTCAAACCATTAATCAAACTTCTTCGGGATGAGAATTATATTGTTCGGGCAACCGCGGCTGAAGCTTTAGGTAAATTACAGGATGAAAGCACTGTCTTGGATTTGGTTCAATGTTTAAACGATGAGATGACATTAGTCAAGACGCAAGTGGCTACCGCCTTGGGTAAAATTGGTGGCCAAACTGCCATTGATGGCTTACTCAAAGCATTAGAAGATACCGATGCCCCGGTTCGTGCTGCGGCAATCGAAGCATTAGCGAACTTGCAGGTGGCTGGGATATTGGAATATCTAAAACGCATTGTGTTACCTTGGCCCTGGAGTCGCGAAAGCCCAGAGGTGAAAAAGGCGGCGCGCCGTGCCTTGAAAAAATTAAAAGCGTTAATTGAAGAAGAACAAGCGATTACTAAAGAAGCAATTGAAGAATCTACGCAGGAATAACCAATCTGCCTGAATCCGCCTCAGGCGGAAAATAAAAAATTAAAAATCAAAAATAAAAGACACATATCAAAAACTAAAATATTTTTCCCGGTGCCTGGTCAATATTTGCCAAGCACTTTATTTAAATATAGTTATATCAATCCAGTTTTTAAATTTACCTCCATCTCCCAGTAAACTTTTAGCCAGATTCTTTGTCTAATTATATTGGATGGAGATTCATATATGAAACAAGTTAGTTTTGTCGATTACCATATCGCTCAAACCATATCGCCCACCGACCCAGTTAAACTTGTCTTCGACGTCATCGATTGGCAACCAATTAAAAATCCCCTATCCGAAAAAAGACCTAAAGGAAAAAGGGGACCATATAGCTACAACCGGATCAGCATGCTTAAAGCACTCCTCTTAATCCCATTGCGCGAAGCATACAGTCTCCGTAATTTAGCTAAAGCCCTTAAGGAAAAACCCCGACTCGCTTATCTCTGTGGCTTCTCTTTCCACGAAACCCCAGCCCA
>Ga0123519_10016397_pt1 | contig 10288 bp, 6 predicted proteins | sample YelNatPaOPRAMG02_FD_87396 | JGI IMG/M metagenome (GOLD analysis project Ga0123519, IMG submission 87396) | Hot spring microbial communities from Yellowstone National Park - Yellowstone National Park OP-RAMG-02 (version 2) | ecosystem: Environmental > Aquatic > Thermal springs > Hot (42-90C) ...
CAGGTCGGAGGACAGGCCGCTCAGGGCGTAATGAAGGATCGAAAGCGAATCGGCCCTCGGATCGGTAAGGGCGACTCCGGGAAATCCCGCCAGAACAACCGCCTGCTCCCTGGGTTCACGACGTTCAACCCGCGCAGGCAGCGAAGGCGTAGCCGTAAGCCCCGGAAGCGACGGCCTGCGGCCTTCAGGCAAACGCGCCAGCAGGTTTTCAGCCTCATCACGAACTTGTTCTGCAGACACGTCCCCAAAAACGGCCGCGGCCACGTTTCCTGCAACAGCCAGCTTTCTGAGGTGGGCGACGATCCGGCCTCTGTCCAGCCTGGCCAGCGATTCCGGAGTGCCAAGCGGATGGAGACGATAGGGATGTCCGGGGAAAAGCTCGAAGCGCAACTGTTCCTGTGCCAGGTACATGGGACGTTCCCGCTCCGCCTCAATCGCGGCCCGCTGCGCCTCGCGCTCCTTGTCGATTTCAGCCGGGGCGATCGCCGGCTCCACAAGGCAATCCACTGCCAGGTTCAGGAAGCGATCCAGATCCGACGAAAGACATCTCAACTGAATGCCGAAGCTGTTAAAACCGCAGAAGGGTGCCATATAGGCTCCGGCGGCTTCTATCTCCTCTGCCACATCATCCCGGCTCCTGGTGCGCGTGCCCTTGAGAAGAAGCTCCGACAGCAGCTTCGTGACTCCATTGTTATCCTCGGTTTCATAAAGCACGCCGCCAGTGAGCGCAAATACCGCGTATGCAAAAGGCAGGCGATGATCCTCTCTGACAATCAGAGGAATCCCATTGCGGAGAACAAAACGTTCGACCCGCAGAGCCGGCCCGCCTTCCTTCTTCGGAACGGCTGGCTCAGACTCAGGCCGAGGCGCCACAACTGCTATTGTGCTGTTCTCAACCGTCAGGTAACGCCTCGCGACGTCGCGCAGGTCTGCTGGCGTAATGGCCTGGACCCTTTTCAGATACGAACGCCCGAACAGGGGATCGCAGGCGTAAAATTCGCCTTCCGCAAGCATGGCGGCCATGCCCCGCATTGTCTGCAGATCCGCAAGCTCTGAGGTGAGCATCATACGCCTTGCTTTTTCCAGCTCCGACTCCTCAAACCTTGCGCGGCTCCACGACGCAATCTCTTTTTCCAGAGCTGCCACCGCTGCTGCCTCCTTCTCAGGGTCGAGCAGCATTGATACACCAAAAAGCCCCGTTTCCAGAGGCGTGTAATGCCAGGCGTTGATCGAATGAACCAACCTCTTTTCCTCCTTGATGCGCCGAACCAGCCGTGAACTACGGCCTTCTCCTGCCACTGCCGCGAGCACATCAAGAGCAGGTGCGTCCGGATGTGTGAGAGGAACCGTATGATAAGCCAACTCAATCCGGCACACGTTGAAAGCTCCCTCGCGCCTTCTGCTGCGCGGCGCAATCTGGCGCGGCTCCTCCGGCAGGACTGCAGGCGCCCGCGACCGTCTGATGAAATTCTTGAAAGAATCGCGCACCGCTGATTCGACTTCGTCCGCGTCAATATCTCCAACGATCGTCACAGTCATGTTGTCAGGCGTGTAATTCCTGCGCGCAAAATCCAGAATATCATCCCTTGTGAGACGTTCAAAAATCTCCTTGTGGCCTATTATTGGAAACCGGAACGGATGCACTGAAAAAGCTGTCTCCATAAGAAGGTAATCAACGAGTCTGCCCGGGTCGTCGTTGCACATCGCAATTTCCCGCAGGATCACATCTTTTTCCTTCTTCCATTCCTCCTCGGGAAAAGTCGCATGCTGCACGGCGTCCGAAAGCACGTCCAATCCGACGCGCCAGTGGCGCGACGGCAGGTCGGCATGGAACACCGTTCTGTCAAAGGATGTGTATGCGTTGATGTCTCCCCCGGTGTCGTTGATCTCCCTGGTGATCTGGCCGACTCCGCGTTTCTCCGTGCCCTTGAATATCATGTGCTCGATCGCGTGGGAGAGCCCTGAGCCAAGGTGTTCGCCCTCGTGGATCGATCCTGTCTTCACCCATATCTGAATCGAAACCACCGGAGCTGAGTGATCTTCGAGGATCAACAGCACCGCTCCGTTGTCAAGGACGCGGCGTCTGAGCGACGCTGCCGCCCTGTCAATACACGCAAGAGCTTGTTCCACAGCAGTATCCTTTCCCTCAAGAATGCCGGCGCCGGCCGCAATCCATGCCGCCGCCAAAACAACAAACGCAACTTTACGATTCAACGTCGGGAGTTCCTTTCCTCCGGGAATGCTTCTTGTTCCCCCTTGGTCTGACATCAACCGTTGTTTCCCTGCGCGAAGGCGGCAGGAAAGGCCGGACAAATGCCTCTTCAAAATCGTAGCCGCCCGCAAAATCTTCTCTGCTGTCATCCTTTGTCTTGCCCAACCTTCCAGCGTCAACAAGATTGAAAACTATCTCGCCTATATCTTCGGTCCTGCGGATTCCCCATCCGTGGAGGACCGTTATGGCCATTGGGCCGAATTCCTGCAAGGCGTAGCGCCTGATTCCCTCAAGAAGCTCCTGCCCCGTGACATGGCGCGCCTGCCCGCTCTCCGGTTTCTTGAGCATCTTGACTGTGAAATCCAGCGCTTCCCGCACAAAGAAGTAGGCCTGCCGGTCGTATCTTGGGTCCCTGCCGCATATCGTGCGGACAGCCTCATCAAAATCATGCTCTCCATCCGCCATCGTGCCCTCCATCCGCCTTAACATGCGAAAAAGCACTCGACCCGTCCCGGTCCAGAAAACATGTTGTCCAAGGGGCCAGCCAACCCGGCAACTTTTCAGCCACAGAATCACAACTGTCTTGCGGCATCGAGACCTCTCCTTATCTTTTCGGCGTACGACACCATCTCGGCCTGATCGGTATATGATCCCGGTGTCCAGTTGCGCGCATCCCGCGCGCTCTCGTAACGCGGAATAACATGAAAATGGAGGTGTGGCACAACCTGGCCCGCCAGAGCTCCGTTTGCCTGGGTAACGTTGAGCGATGAAACGTTCAACCCTTTCATCTGCGCAATAGCCACCTTCCTGACAACTCTCATAACCCCGGCCAGGACTTCGTCCGGCGTCTCAGGCAGAGAGGGATAATGAGATTTCGGGATAACAAGGGTATGTCCTTTGGAAACCGGGTTTATGTCCAGAAAAGCAAGCGCCAACTCATCCTCGTAAACGCGGGCAGAGGGCAGTTCATTCGCCACAATCCGGCAGAATATGCACCCGTTGTCCATGCTTATTCCTCCCATCCAGCGCACCTTGGCGCTTGTCCGGTCAAGGCGCTTGCCACATTACACCACCAGCCCAGTCCGGGAAAAGACCAAACCTCCGGGCAGGCGCCGCTGTCAATTGGCCCGGCCTCTGCGATTGGCCCGGCTGGCGCAGATGCAAGACGCGCAGCCGTGTGCCAGCGTGGCCGGAAGCGTTCCACGCCGCGCTACGGCCAATCCCTTCACGTTTTAGAAATGGCTCCTTTCCCACATTCTCCCGCGCCAAGTTTCTGCGCTCATCACTCAAGCTGTTGAGTGCTCGTGACGCAAAATCCGGATCTACTGCCTGTCATGGTGCAATTGCCCCTCAGATTCGCAATCCGCCGGTGGCGGTCGCTGCGCGGATGGACGGCGCATGTGCCGATATGTCATGACGCCAAGCCCAAGCGTGAAAATGCAGAGCACCAGCACAACCGCCTGCTGCTCATCAGGCGTCAACTCGAACCAACCGCGCAGGGTGTCCCGCAGGAATTTGCGACGGGATATCATTGGAACGACCCGTGGAAAGCTACGATGCGGCTATGTTGACAAGGCGGTTTGGAACAACAATAACCTTGCGAACCGTCAGCCCCTCCAGAAAGCGCTTCACCCGCTCGTCGGCAAGCGCAGCCTTCTCAACATCGCCAGATTCGAGACCGACCGGCACAGTGATGCGGCTTCGCACTTTTCCGTTCACCTGCACGACGATTTCCACCGTCTCTCGCTCCAGGGCCGTCCTGTCAACCTCAGGCCAACCCGCCTTGATAATTCCGGGCGCATGCCCGGCAACCGTCCACAGTTCCTCTGCGATGTGGGGAGCAAACGGCGCGAGAAGCCGAACGATCGTCTCCATCGCCTCCCTGTATACCGCCAGCCTAATCGGCCGGCTCTCACGCGAGACATCGCACTCATCCGCGGCGTTGGCCAGTTCCATGATCCTTGCAATGGCTCCGTTGAAATGAAAGCCTCCCTCCATATCCCTGCTCACATCCGCGATCGTCTGATGCGTTTGCCTGTAAAGTTCACGTTCGACCGGGTCCATCTTGGAAACGTCAAGGCGTCCGCTGCCGGCGGCCGCAATCAGTTCTCTCCTCTCATAGAAACGCGCCCACAACCTCTTGAGAAAACGCGCCGCTCCCTCGATGCCCCTGTCGCTCCACTCGGCGTCTCTTTCGGGAGGGCCGATGAACAGTGTGTAGAGGCGCAGAGTGTCCGCTCCGTACTCGCGAACCAGTTCATCGGGGCTGACAACATTGCCCTTCGACTTCGACATCTTGGCAAGCTCGCCTGTTTTCTCGCTGCGCTTACAGATCATGCCCTGCGTGAACAGGGCGCCAAATGGCTCCACAAAGGCAACGTATCCCGCGTCATGCAGAACCTTGACGACGAATCTGGAATACAGGAGATGCAGCACGGCATGCTCAATGCCGCCTATGTACTGATCCACAGGCAGCCATGCGTTCACGTCATCCTTGTCGAAAGGCCGGTCTCTGAGGCGCGGGTTCACAAACCTGAGGAAATACCAGCACGAGCAGAGCCACTGCGCTATCGTGTCCGTTTCCCTGCGGGCCGGCGCGCCGCATTTCGGGCATGACGCTCTCAGAAAAGCCTCGTGGCGCTCCAGCGGATTGCCGCGTTCGGCCCTGAAATCAACGTCGTCCGGCAGCAGCACAGGCAGATCCTTCTCCGGAACCGGGACCGCGCCGCATTCGGGACAGTGAATAATCGGAATCGGCGCGCCCCAATACCGCTGGCGGCTGATGAGCCAGTCCCGTATCCGGTAGTTGATCTCGAAATCGCCGAATCCCCTTTCCTTCGCATAACGCACAATGTCGCGCAGGACCTCGCGGTTCGGCCGGCCGTTGAAAGGGCCGGAGTTGACCATCACGCCCTCCTCGACAAAAGCGCTGTCCATAGAGGAGGGATCCATCGGACGGGCGGGATCCTGAATGACAACTTTCACAGACAGGCCGTAAGTCTTCGCGAAATCGAAGTCGCGCTGATCGTGCGCCGGAACGGCCATGACGGCTCCGGATCCATATTCCATAAGCACATAATTGGTGACCCAGAGGGGCACAGCCTCGCCCGTGTACGGATTTGTCACGTGAAAACCGGTAAAGACTCCCTCCTTCCTCGTCGCATCGTCGGTCCTCTGCGCCGCTGAAATCATCATCTGCGCGCGCGCGAAATCCATGACCTCTTTCTCCCTGGGCCGGCTCCTCATGATTTTCTGCAGAAGCGGATGCTCAGGCGCGATCGCCATGAAAGTGACTCCGTAAACAGTATCCGGCCTGGTTGTGAACACCGGACACGGATCGCCTGTTTCCGTCACGACGAAGTCTATCCTCGCGCCTTCCGACCGACCGATCCAGTTTTCCTGCATCTGGCGAACCTTCTCCGGCCATTTGTCCAGAAGGGAGAGATCATCCAGAAGCCTCTGCGCATAAGCCGTGATCCGGAAGAACCACTGCTTGAGATCCTTTTTCGTCACCTTTCGGCCGCAGCGCTCGCAGGTTCCGTCCGCAAGGACTTCCTCGTTGGCGAGGGTGGTGCACAGTTCGCACCAGTTGACCGGCGCCTTTTTCTGATACGCCAATCCCCTTTCGTACATTTTCAGAAATATCCACTGGGTCCACTTGTAGTATTCGGGATGGCAGGTCGCCAGTTCCCGGTCCCAGTCATAGCCCACTCCCCACGACCTGATCTGGCGCTTCATCTGGGCTATGTTCTGCCTCGTCCAGTCGCGCGGATGAACCCCGTGTTTTTTGGCGGCGTTTTCCGCCGGGAGCCCGAAGGCGTCCCATCCCATGGGCGACAGCACGTTGTATCCGCGCATCAACTTGTAGCGGACAACCGCGTCTCCTATGATGTAGTTCCTCCCGTGCCCCACGTGCATAGTGCCCGATGGATACGGAAACATGTTCAGGCAGTAGAACTTCCTGTCCCGCCGGGAGGTGTCGCATTTGAACTGACCGGTTTCTTCCCAGAATTTCTGCCACTTGGCCTCAATTTCAGAAAACGGATATTTCTCTTTCATGTCCCCGCGACTCCGGATTGGCTCGGCCGAAAGCACTTGACTCATTGCGGCGGCGCGCGCCCGACAAACCTGTTGTCCTGAAAATAACCGTCAAAAGTTTTTCCGTCAGCAGTTGTGTAAACGCCCCTGCCAGTCATCCTGTCGTTCCGCCACTGCCCCTCGTATCTGTCGCCATCGGCAAAGAAATACTTTCCGGTCCCTTCCGCGAAAGTTCCCTTCTCCCATCTGCCGTCAAAAACACCCCCATTCGCAAAAGTGTAAACGCCGCTCCCGTGCATGCGGTCGTCCGCCCACTCCCCCTCATAACGCTCTCCATCCGGAAATGTGTAAACTCCCCTGCCGTGCTTGCGTCCTTTCACCCATTCGCCATCATACGATTCGCCGTTCGGAAAGGTAATCACTCCCCTGCCGTGCATCACCCCTCCAAGAATCTGGCCACAATACACCGTTCCATCACGGAACGTCACAGTCGTATTCTCTGCTTCATAGTCAGGCACCGGCGGAGAAGGAGGCTCTGGCGGCCTGGCGGGCCCGGCGGCAGTGCCCTCACTCTCGGCCACAAGACGTTCAATCAGTTCGCTGATCGCCTTGCTTCTCACCATATGAAGAGGCGTGTTTCCGTTGGCGTCTTTTGCGTATAGATCCGCCCCCTTCCGCACAAGAAACTCGATCACGTTGGTCGCGCTCCTGGCGACAGCAGGATGAAGAGGCGTAGTGCCGTCATTTGCCGCGGCATTCAAGTCAGCGCCCCGGTCAGCAAGCAACGCAATCATCTCGAAGGCTCCGCCATTCACAGCCCAGTGCAGAGGCGTAAATCCCTTGTTCGATCTTGCGTTGATGTCCGCGCCCGCGTCTAGAAGCAGCCTGGCCTCTTCAACGGCATTAGTGTTGGCGGCCCAGTGCAGGGGCGTGGAACCTATGTCCGTCCTCGCGTTCACGTCAGCTTTGTGGTCCAGAAGGATTTTCACCCCTTCTGCGAAGTGGGTCAGGGCGGCCCAGTGCAGAGCCGTCGCCCCTCCTTTGTCCCTGGAGTTCACAGCCGCCTCATTTGTGGAAAGGATCGTCCTCAACAGAGCAGCGTTTCCAGTTTTTGCGGCGTCGTGAATTTCTCCCGCCGACGACACAAGACAGGCGGCCGCCGACATGACCACAGCCGCAGCCATGCCGAGTCTCAACACATTTGGATTTGCGACAGAAATCATAAGTCAGAGCTGTGCTCCAGATGGCGCCGCAATCAAACCGGCCAATACTATGGCCCGTGCCCAGGACTGACAATATAAAAAACCTGACGCTCTCGGCGCGGCATCGGCCAGCCGCGTTCGCGCTCTGCTCCAATGTTGACCCGGATGTTGCTTTTGTGAAATGGCATTCTGCCGTTGGTCTTTGGATTCCCCATGCTGCAGCTCCGCTGGCGTAACGCCGCACTCAGGCAAATCGCAAAATCCTGATTGCTTTTGTCCGGGTCATCCATACTCTTCCGTTTTTGATGAACCGTAACAGCGCGATCTGCGCATGCGCACCTGACCCAAAGCGCCGGTGGCATCGCTTGGTACGGGACTTGTCCTCGGACAGGCTCTAAGGTGCAACGGTTAATGAAACGGGGCGCGATGCAGAACCCAACAGTCCAGAGCATGAACGCACGCCCCCGCAGGCGGAGCCACAGCCCTTCGTGCGATGCAGTCGTGTATCCGGTCCCCCTTTTTGACGTTCAGACCGGCTGCGAAGGAGCGGCGCCTGGCGACAGGGAACGATTCCCCGCAGCAGCTCTTGCCGGGGAGATGAAGCGCGTCGGGATACAGAAGGCACTCGTCCGGATACTGCCGGACGAACTGGATGTTGACTTCGAAGCCTCAAATGAGCGTCTCTACACGATCTGCCGCCGCAGAACGCGGCTTGTGCCCTGTCCCGTCGTCATTCCGGCCTCAGCCGGAGACGTTCCTGTTGAGTCAGCGCAGGCCGACCGGCATGCAAGGGCCGGCGCAGGAGCCGTTTGGATAAGGCCTTCCAGAGACGCATGGATCATCGCTGAATGGTGCAGCGGAAACCTTTTTGCCGCCCTGGAAAGAAGAAGACTGCCGGTATTTTGCTCGGAACGATACGTGTCCCTTGAACAAGCAGCGCAGATCGCCTCGGCGTACCCCCGACTTCCTCTCATAGTCGCGGAAGTGGGATATGCCGAACTGCGTCCAATCATTTCCCTGCTTCGCAATTTCCCTGCTGTCTATCTTTCCACCGGTTCTGTGTTCACCGGCCACATGGCAATAGAGCGCATGGTCGAACTCGCCGGCCCGGAGAAGCTCCTGTTCGGAACAGGATTTCCACCAGCCGAACCGATGGCTGCGATATCACAGCTCATGTACGCTGCAATCCCGCGGTGCGAACGCGAAATGATCGCTCATGGGAACATGGAAAGATTGATCGGGAATATTGTAAAATGACACCTGTGCTGGATTCATGCCGCAGAGGAACACCCGTCAGAGTGCAGAACATCATCGACATGCACGGACACATCGGTCGGTACCGATTCGCCATATGCGACCTGTCGGTGGAAAGCCTGGTGCGCTGCATGGACCGGCTCGGCGTTCGTTCAATCGTTTGCAGTTCCATTCAGTGCCTTTCCTATGATCAACGGAACGGCAACAGGCTCGTGCTTGATGCCATGCTGTCTTTTCCGGGAAGGATTCTAGGCTATCTCTCCGTCCGGCCATGGCCGCGAAGGAAGATGCGCGACGAGATCCTTTTCGGCCTTGACAACGGTTTTGCCGGCTTCAAGCTCTACAACGCAATCGGCTTCCGCTACTCCGATCCGGCATATGCGCCTGTGTACGAGGCCGCCGACGCGCATCGCATGCCGATTCTTTTCCACACGTGGGGCGAGCCTGAGACTTTTACGGACATAAAGGCCGCAGCCCTTTGTCACAAAAACGCATTTTTCCTGCTCGCGCACTCGGGGGCGGTCAATCCGAACGCATACATCGAAGCGGCCGCAGGCGTCCCGAACATCTATCTCGAAACCTGTTTTAGCCGCGCTCCGGCGGGATTGATCGAGAAGCTTGTCGCGGGAGCCGGCGTTGAAAAGATAGTGTGGGGCTCGGACGCGTATTTCTACAGCCAGGCTCAACAGATGGGGCGCGTGGCCGGCGCGCGTCTCTCCGAGGACGAAAAAAGTAAAATACTTTCCGTCAACGCCCGGCGCATTCTCTCGGCGCGGCGTTCATAGAGAGGAGCCTCAGACCGCGGCAGCCATCATATCGCGGGCGAAGTGGCACGCGCTCATGCGTCCCTCTCCAATCGCAGCCAGACAGGGCCGTTCGATGGCGCATATGTCGCGGGCTCTGTGGCATCTTGGATGGAAGGGACAGCCGGATATTCCTGCGATCGGAGAAGGCACGTCGCCCCTGAGGACTATTCTTCTGGATGCCCCCGCCCTTCGCGCCAGTCCCCTGTCAATGTCAGGCACTGCCGAAAGAAGCGCCTCCGTGTAGGGATGAGCCGGCGCAAAATACAGTTCGTCAACCGGTCCTTCCTCGACAATCCGGCCAAGATACATCACGTACGCCCGTCGGCACATATATCTGATCACGGCAAGATCATGGGCGACAAAGAGATAAGTCAGGTTTTCCTTCTCCTGCAAATCCCTCATGAGGTTGAGCACCTGCACCTGGACAGAAACATCCAGCGCGGAAACAGGCTCGTCGGCGATCACAAGCCGAGGCTTTACCGCAAGCGCCCTCGCGATTCCTATTCGTTGGCGCTGTCCGCCGCTGAACTCGTGCGGATAGCGCGCAGCATGGGACGGATGAAGACCCACCATCCTGAGCAGATCAGCAACCATTGCCGACTGCTCCGCGGCCCCCCTGGCCAGACCGTGGACATGAAGGATTTCCCCGATCGCGGATCCGACCGTCATGCGTGGATTCAGCGACCCGACAGGATCCTGAAAAATCATCTGCACCCTTCGCCGGTACTGCTGCAGTTCATTCCTGCTCAGCAGTGAGATGTCCGAACCTTCAAAAA